>Ga0105047_10008820_pt1 | contig 16741 bp, 7 predicted proteins | sample MAT04_FD_78384 | JGI IMG/M metagenome (GOLD analysis project Ga0105047, IMG submission 78384) | Freshwater microbial communities from Lake Fryxell liftoff mats and glacier meltwater in Antarctica - MAT-04 (megahit assembly) | ecosystem: Environmental > Aquatic > Freshwater > Ice > Liftoff...
ACGTTCAATCCCGCTTGCGCACTCTATAGTTTGCGATTGCACACAATGGCTGAAACATATCCCACCGAGTTTCCACTAAAGCCAAAAAGTATCTTTGGGATACCAATAAAATTGCCATCAAAACAATATTTCCGGTATGTTACCTCAAAAAGATATGTTAAAAATTAAATTTAACCGCATCCACCACACCTCCATTATCTGCACCGATTATTAAAAGTCAAAGGCCTTTTATACAGGCATATTAGGTCTTGAAATTATAAGGGAAATCTACAGGCAGGAGCGGGATTCGTATAAACTGGATCTTGCGCTTAACGGGGAGTATATTATCGAGTTGTTTTCATTTCCTTCGCCCCCACAGCGGGTCTCACATCCGGAAGCGACAGGCTTACGTCATATCGCATTCGAAACCGATAACCTGGATAATGCTATTGAAGCATTAAGCAGTCATAATATCCTGGCCGAGTCCATCCGTATCGACGAAACAACAAACAAGCGTTTTACCTTTATTTTTGATCCCGATAATCTACCTATCGAATTGTACGAGAAATAAATCAAGTACGGGCATAATCTGAACATTCTTCCGGAGCAATGCTGATTTTCTAACTTTTCAGATTTCAAATATGTGACTTAATATATCATCATTACATCATCTCCCAAATCACACATATCACCTGGTATGTATCAGGGTGACGGATGTGATATAAGCATACAATAATACCTCAAGTGAACTAAATTTTTGGCCCTCCAACTGCAAATTGATATCTAAAAATAAATGCAAACAAGGTCTTTCGTCATGAATTTTCGTGTTTTATCTAAAAAATAGCCTCCCCATTTTCCAATTCACTCTGCCGCTTTTGTCCTCCGAAAGTATATATTATAATGTAGGGTTTACTTGCTAAACAAATATGCATTGTTGTCTCAACTTCATGACAGGCAATTCATGTATAAACAAAACGACTCATACACTACTATTACCGATTCCAACTCTGGAAATTCATTTCAACCTTTCAGTTAGCTAAACTTGTATTCTCTACTGGTTAAATTGTATTGCAGGCAGAAGAAATTGCTTAATAAAAAACTCTGTACATGCTCACTTTAGCGTCATTAGTTCTTCCGGTAAAGCAAACTGTTTATCCGGTATTGCGACACACGTTTACTTCTGCAGGCTCGGTAAGTTCGCTCAATTATTTGTCCTTCCGCTAATGCGACACACGTTTACTTCTGCAACTTTTGTTCGTTTGCCAGTGCGATACATGTTTAGTTCAATAAGATCAGTGTATCCGCAAAAAGAATTTGCTTGTCCGTTATTGCAACACACGTTTACTTCTGTAGGATCAGTGTATCAGCTGAAAGAATTTGCTTGTCCGCTAATCCGACACACGTTTACTTCTATAAAATCAATAAGTCCGCCAAAAGATTGAGTGAGCGGCATAACACAACACACGTTCATTCCGGCAGAATTTAACGCACCGAAATTAATTTCAGAAGGTCGCATAGTGCAACACATGTTTACTTCAAACAATTTTGTAATTGCATTTCCGGAATCACAGTCCTCTTTTGTATGTTTTATCAGTGAGTTAGCGCAATCAGCAAGCTATAAAATTAAATATGAACGCACAACGAAACCAAATGCATCTTCTCCAATAAATCAGAAACTAAACCATGTGAATTTTATGCTTTAAAATAGTTGTCCTTTCGTTACAACATTCTTTATTTTACCTTTACAGGAGCATTTTGTGAGTGAAAAACGAAAAGTCCTGCCTGCGTAACGCAGTGAGGCAGGGAAAAGTATTATAAAGCCGGTCGCTACGATGCAAGATTACCTATAAGATGGCGTTTACTCACGGCCTTTACCAGTTTAGCAGATTTTGCTTCGAAAGGACTGGCCAATTATTCGCCATTGTTTATTTTTATAGGAGCTCATGAAATCGCTTCACTAATTTGGTTCTTTCTGTCATGACAAAAGAAAAAAGAAAAAAATAGAATATAGACTTACGTATTTTTTTTTTCAGCACTTCAAAATATTAAGTAGCCCTAGAAAGAACATTGCATCATTTATTACACAACCATCAAAAAAGTTTATTTTTGCCCCACCTTCATTACCTCCATTTTTACAGTGTACCATGTCAAAAAATGAACACTTTCATTTAACGAACCAATTTCCCCGCATTAAAAAAGTACTTATCATCTCGATTTGTACGCTGTTACCAATATTCCTGTTTGGGAATAGTGAGATGGATTCGTTATTAAAAGTGTTGGATAAAACTGTCGATAATTATCAGATTTACTCAAATCAAAAAGAAGAAAAACTCAATAAGCTGAAAGATCTTCTGAAAATCACCTCCACCGACCTTCAGCGATTTGCCATTTGCGGACAGTTATACGATGAATACAAATCGTACAAATCGGATTCGGCATTGACTTATGCCAGGGAAAAGCTAAAAATTGCAGAGAAACTGAATGATGAGAATAATCTTACAAATGCCCGCCTGAATTTAGCCGCCATCATGGGAATAAACGGCTTGTATAAAGAGGCAATGGATATTTTGAGCGTAATAAATATCAGCCGGACACCCGATTTAAAAGCTTACTATTTCCATATATATAGAACGGTGTATGGCTACATGGCCGATTATACGGTATCGAGTCAGGAAAATATCAGGTACAATCATTTAACTGATGCTTACCGCGATTCGTTGCTGGTTGTAAACCCTCCCAATTCGGCTACTCATGTTATGGTAAGGTCGGATCAACTTATTGTGCGCAAACAATATGATGAAGCTCTGGCACTATTGATGAACTACTATCCTACCATCAAGGACGATGTGCATACAAAAGCAATAATAGCTTATAGCATAGCTTCAGCCTACATTGGCAAAAAGGACCGGAATCACCAACAAAAATGGCTTGCCATTTCGGCCATCTATGATATACAATCAGCAACAAAAGAATATATTTCATTACGAAGTCTGGCTTTTTTACTATACGAAGACGGAGATGTTGACAGAGCCTATAAATATATCAGGCGATCGCTCGAAGATGCCCTTTTTTGTAACGCCCGTTTGCGGACGTATGAAATTTCGCAAATGTTACCTATTATTGATAAGGCATATCAAAATCAAACGAAAGCACGGCAAAAACTTTTGGTAACATCATTGGTAAGTATCAGTATTTTAACTCTGTTTTTACTAATTGCCATTGTATTGGTTTACCGCCAAATGAGGAAACTTTCGGCAGCCCGGAAAGAACTTAGCAGTGCCAATGATCAGCTAAATAATCTGAATCATGAACTTTCGTCAACAAATGATAAGCTTAATAACACGAATAAAACCTTAGTTGAGGCAAACCTTATTAAAGAGGAATATATCGGCAGGTACATGGATCAATGCTCACTTTATATAGATAAGCTTGATGGTTACCGACGGTTACTGAATAAAACCGCTGCAGCCGGCAAAATACAGGATTTGTTAAATGCTATTAAATCAAAACAGCTTATTGAAGATGAACTGGAATTATTTTATACCAATTTCGATAGTACTTTCCTTCAGCTTTTTCCCACTTTTGTGGAAGAGTTTAACAGCTTATTAGTGGATAATGAGGAAACACAGCTTAAGCAGGGTGAATTGCTAAATACCGAATTACGAATATTTGCACTGATTCGGCTTGGGATAAAGGATAGTGTTAAAATATCACATTTCCTTCGTTATTCATTATCTACAATATATAATTACAGAACCAAACTCAGAAATAAAGCCGTGTGCCCCCGAAATGAATTTGAAGACCGAGTAATGTTAATCGGAGCTGCGGTAAAATAATGACTGATGTTGACCAGTCATCAGAAAAAATAATAGATTTTAAAAGAACATTCTGTTTCATACGAAGGCGCTCTCCGGATGCAGGGAGTTCCTTGTTATGTTTATAAATCCACTACATTTATTTATCAGATATTTATTCTACCATACTCTTTTGCAGTTAATTACAATTTCGCATTTACTGTTGCAACTACATTTTAATTATACTGATAATCAAAGGTAAATTTTGTTTATAAGTTTGGCTTTCGAAACGCCAAAAACAAGTACTAAAACATCCTGCTCATATTTCACGGATTTCAATTTCTTCAATTTTAGAACTCCGTTCTTAATGAAAAAAAATCACAATCAATTTAACTCAAATCAACTAATTAACCCATGATCCAAATCTAATCAAAATGAGTAAAAAACACAGTTCAAATTTAATCCGGTATTTTGCACTGTTCCTGTTTCTCTTTATTGCTTCAGGAACTATAATGGCGCAAAAAATTTCGGTAACCGGAAAAGTAACGGATGCATCTAATGGATTACCATTGTTTGGTGTATCCATTGGTATTACAGGCACTTCCTCGGGAACTATAAGCGATGTGGCCGGGCAATTTACTATCCAGGCTCCTTCGAAAGTATCAGTTCTGGTATTCACATCGGTAGGTTATACGCCGCAGCAAATTGTGGTGGGTGAAAATACTCAGCTCAATATAACTATGGTGCCTGAAATGACCCAACTCGAACAAATTGTTGTGGTTGGCTATGGTACTCAACGCAAAAAGGACCTGACAGGCTCAATTGCACTGGTATCAACCAGGGAAATTAAGTCACTGGCACTTCCCAGTGTCGGCGATGCCTTACAAGGACGTGCTGCCGGAGTTCAGGTTATTTCATCCGGAACACCGGGAACGGATGCAACTATTCGTATCCGCGGGGTTGGAACTATAAATAATAACAATCCGCTGCTGGTAATTGATGGAGTTCCTGTTTCGAGCGGACTCAATACACTTAATATGAACGACGTTGAATCGATGCAGGTTCTCAAAGATGCATCTGCAACTGCTATTTATGGTTCAAGAGGAGCTAACGGGGTAGTAATTATTACCACCAAACGCGGCAAAGCCGACCAATCACACCTTGCCTTCAATTACTTTTTTGGCATGCAGAAAGCCACACATGTTGTCGACATGCTTAATGCAGGCGAATTTGCTGCTCTGCATAATGAGATAATGGCAAATGCTGGTCAGCCACAAAATCCTGCTTATGCCGATCCTGCTTCTTTAGGCGAAGGTACTGATTGGCTGGGTGAAATGTTCGATCCTGCTCCAATGCAAAACTTTTCTCTTTCCTATTCGGGAGGCAATGAAAAAACAAATGTGTATGTTTCCGGTAATTACCTCACCCAGGATGGAGTTGTTACCAACACCGGCTATAAAAAACTGACACTCCAATTCAATAGTGATACTAAAATTTTCGACAAATTAAAATTTGGAAACAGTCTCACGCTCAACAACGACAATAAAACAAGTGGAAATTATAGCATACGCAATGCAATGTTAGCGTTACCAACCCAACCCCTGTATCAGGAAAATGGAATTTATTCCGGCCCAATCCAGCAACCTATGTGGGATGGAGATATTGTAAACCCTATTGGCTTGGCTAATACAGTCGATAATTCCACTTTAGGATATAACCTTATAGGTTCACTATACGGAGAGTATGAAATTATCAAAAATCTGAAAATAAAATCAACTCTTGGATTACAGGCAAATTTCTGGAACTCACGCACCTGGGCACCTGACTACCATTGGAATTCGAGTATCAACGAAAATTCATACCTGTATGAACGGTACAATAAAAACCTGACCTGGCTATGGGATAATATGATTACTTACGAAAAAGCGATTGACAAACATAACATCGCATTGATGGCAGGTATGAGTGCTCAGGAAAACGAATCCCATTACCTTAACGGTTCCAAAATATCCTTTGCCAGTAACCTTACCCAGCAAATGGACAACGGAACTTTACAGCCAACTTTAGGTGGAAGTACCTACTCATGGTCATTGTTATCCTATATTGGACGAGCGAATTATAATTATAATGGGAAATATCTGGCCACAGCAACTGTCCGCTACGATGGTTCCTCCCGCTTTGGCGAAGGCAATAAATGGGGCTTGTTCCCTTCAGGTAGCCTTGCATGGCGCATCTCAGAAGAGGAATTTATGAAATCCCTCACTTTTTTGAATTCAATGAAAGTACGTGCCGGATATGGAGTTACAGGTAACCAGGAAATTGGTGATTACTCATTCGCTTCGGCACTGCAAACTATAAGGTACAATTTTAACAATTCTATTGTTAACGCCGTTGTTCCTCAAATGATGCCTAATCCAAATGTACAATGGGAAGAACAAAGACAGGCAAACATAGGTTTTGATGCTTCGATGTTTAATTCGCGGATTGAAGTAACTGTTGATGCATATATAAAGAATACTGACAATATGCTGGTTCCTATGTCGGTTCCTGTTTCAACCGGTTATTCTGATGTGTATGTTCCATATATCAATGCAGGTGAAATGGAGAATAAGGGAATAGAATTTACCATTGATTCACGGAACCTGGTTGGAGATTTTACATGGAACACTTCGTTTAATTTTTCGTATAACCATAATGTGGTTAAAAGCTTAAATGATACTGTGCCTATGACAAGCGGGAGCATTGGTTTAAACTACAATCTCGCTCTTATTCAGGCAGGGCATCCGGTTAACGAGTTTTACGGATTCATTATCGATGGTATTTTCCAAACACAGTCCGAAGTTGATAACCATGCTGTTCAGGTTCCGGGTAACGATCCGTACAGCCGAACTTCGGCAGGCGATATCAAATTCAGGGATCTGAATAATGATGGAATTATTAATGACCTCGACCGTGCTTTCACCGGTAATCCAAATCCATCATTTATATTCGCACTCAACAACTCATTTGCTTACAAAGGTTTCGACCTGAGTGTATTCCTGCAGGGAGTTGCGGGTAATAAAATTTTTAATGCCAACCGCCTCTATACCGAAGCAATGTCCGTTGCACAAAACCAAACCACTGCAACACTCGACCGTTGGACGGGTGAAGGCACCAGCAATTCAATGCCAAGGGCTGTTTTCAATGATCCGAATAAAAATACACGACCTAGCGACCGGTATGTTGAAGACGGCTCATATCTGAGAATTAAGAATTTAACCTTAGGATATACCTTGCCAACTGAATGGATTAAAAAAGCTCATTTTTCATCCGTAAGAGTTTATGCTTCCGGACTCAACATTCACACATTTACAAAATATACAGGTTTTGATCCGGAAGTAGGCACAAGTGGAATTGATAACAATGTGTATCCGGTTACTGCCACTTATAGTTTTGGAATTAACCTTGGGTTCTAATCTTTTAAATACGCAATCAAATGAAAATCAAAATATATATCTCACTTGTCCTTTTCATTACACTTTTCGTTTCGTGTAGCAAGGATTTTCTGGAAAAATCGCCGGAATACTCGGTTAACACCGAAAACTTCTATCAAACAGAAGCTGATGCCATTGCGGCTATCAATGGCGCTTACCAGCCGTTGCAATGGCCAAAACTTTACAATTTGCGATTGTGGACACCGGATATAATGGCTGGAAACAGCATTGTTGGTGCAGGTGGCGGTTCCGATGGCCAGGAAACACAGGACCAGGCTAATTTTGTAACTACAACTGACAACCAGGGAGTACTCGATCTATGGCGTGGTCCATGGCCGGGAATCCTCAGGTGCAACATTATATTGCAAAAAGTTCCGGGTATGGCAATCAGTGAATCCATTAAAAACAGAGTTTTAGGAGAAGCCTATTTTTTAAGGGCACAGTACTACTTTATCTTAGTCCGTTTTTTTGGTGACGTTCCGTTAGTGCTTATGCCGGTAGAACCTGGCGACGATCTTCGTCCTTTCCGCACTTCTAAATCAGAGGTTTATGATCAAATTATATCTGATTTTACCAAGGCAATTGAACTTTTACCTGCCCGTGAAAGCTATAGTGGATCTGATTTGGGTCGTGCTTCGAAAGGCTCGGCTGAAGGAATGCTTGCTAAAGTACACCTCACACTTGGCAACTGGCAACTGGTAGTTGAACATTGCAATGAAACAGCTACTTTGGGTTATGCGCTTAACCCTAGCTACGCAAGCAACTTTGATCCTTCAAATAAAAATACGGTTGAATCGTTATTCGAGGTTCAATATGCAAGTAATGGAGGCTATGATTTCTGGTCGAATGAAAACCAGGCTTCATGGCTCAGCACATTTACAGGACCACGGGGATCAGATTTGGCAGCTGGTGGATGGGGATGGAATCAGCCAACCCAGGAATTCATTGATTCATACGAAGCCGGTGATCAGAGAAAAGATGTGACTGTTTTTTATGAAGGCGGCCCTCAGTTTGATGGCAAAGACTATCAGAAATCCTATTCGATGACAAATTACAATCTGCGTAAATTTATTGTATCCAAATCTGTTTCACCATCTTATGATAACAGCCCGATGAATTTCCCGGTGCTGCGTTACGCTGATGTTCTGTTGATGAAAGCCGAAGCATTGAATGAACTCGGAAGGACTTCGGAAGCCGAAACCCCTCTTAACGACGTGCGCTCACGGGCAGGATTAACAGCAGTTTCAGGTTTGTCAAAAGATGCTTTCCGCGAAAAAGTGCTTCATGAACGACGAATTGAGCTTGCATTTGAAGGCCAGCGCTGGTTCGACCTGGTGCGTGTTAACAGTGGAGCTTATGGTATTGATTTTCTGCATTCGATTGGTAAATCAAATATGAGTCAGAAACACCTCCTTTTCCCTATACCACAAAAAGAACGTGATGCAAATCCAAATCTTACTCAGAATTCCGGGTATTAAAACAGAGATGGTTTAACTTAATTTTCATAAGAAAAAAATCGAACGAGATGAACAAACATAACCTATTCACGATTGCTGTTAAAGGTATAAAAGAACTGAAATCTGCAGTCAGACGGATTTTGACAATTGTCCTTTCAGGAATGCTGATCTTCTTTTCATCCTGCCAGAAAGAAGAAGTTACCGATATTGAACTGGCCGGAGAACTTGCTATTTCATCATCATCCGCCGACATAGTTCTGTCGCAGAAAAAAGATGCTGATGTAGCTCTTACTTTTAATTGGACAACCGGAACAAATAATGGAACCGGAGCTTCCATTTCGTATATTTTGCAAATTGATAAAACAGGAAACAACTTTGCCAGTCCACAGGTATTCGATATGGGTAAAGCCGTTTATGCAAAATCCTTTTCTGTTGCTCAGCTAAACAGCAGTCTGCTCGAAGAATATGGAGCGGTTGCCGGCGTAGTTTTCAATCTTGAGGCACGAATAGTCTCAACAGTATATGATTTGCCCACTACTCAGCAAATATCGCAGGTAATTGCCATCAAAGTAACGCCTTTTGAACCTGTAAGCACAACCTTGTATATTTTGGGCGATGCCACCGCTAATGGATGGGATGCCAGTAAAGCAATAGCTTTAACTCCTGATGCTGACGATCCGACAGTTTTTGTTTTTAAAGGTGCATTAGGAACCGGAAGCTACAAATTCATTACTGCTTTAGGTGAGCTATTGCCATCGTACAACCTTGGAACCGACGACTTTCATATTATATATCGCACAGACGACAGCCAACCTGATGATAAATTTGCAATAACAGAAGCTTCGGTTTATAAGATTACTGTCCGCTTGCTCGATCTTACTACATCAGCCGTTAAACTTGATCAGCCTCCTTATGATAAAATGTACATGGTAGGTGATGCAACCCCTAATGGATGGGATATCAGTAATTCAACCGAACTTATCCAGGACCCGGATAACCCCTATGTTTTTACTTATATAGGTGTAATGAAAACCGGTGATTTTAAATTCCCGGTGAACCAAAACTCCGATTGGGGCCAGGATATGTATATGAAACTTTCTGATTCAACCATGTACCTTCACCATGGTGGTGATCCTGATGATAATAAATGGACAATTGCAAAGAAAGGCCACTATATAATTACGCTAAACCTGATGGACAATACAATTTCGCTGGCGCGAACCAAGCTTTTCATGGTTGGCAGTGCCACCCCGATTGGTTGGAGTATTGACAAGGCCATAGAACTTACAGAAGATGCAACCGACGGATGTATATTTACATACTCAGGCCCTATGGTAACAGGCGAATATAAATTCCCTGTAAACCGCAATACCGATTGGGGTCAGGATATGTATATGCGCACTGATGATACCCATATGTACAGGCACGTTGGCGGGGCATCCGATGATAACAAATGGAGTATCACCACTGATGGTAATTATGTTATAACAGCAAACATTGAAACATTAACGCTGAGTACTGCTGGTAAAAAATGAGGGTTGGGTTGGTGAATTGGCAGGGCTGCCGAATGCAAGGCAGCCCTCCTTTTCTTAAATCAATGCGACAAGTAAAAACCCGGGAATCAAATCTTATAGTTATCACTTCCGAAAGATAAATTCGTACCATTTCCGCAGTTAAAATTTTGAAAAATGAACATACGGTTACTTTGTTTACTTGTTTTAGTTGCAAGCTTGATTTTGGGTTGTAAAAAGCCGGATGATGATTCAACTTCAAACCCACCGGTTCCTCCGGTTAATGAGGCTACACCATCATACAAAGGGGTGAATATCGCAATTGATAAAGCTGCTTACAACCCAGGTGACGAAGTAAATTTTACCATCAACACTTCCACGCTTCCTGCATCGGCAAAAGTGAGGTACAAATATTTAAATACAATACTTTCAGAAACAGCAATTACAGGCTCTTCGTGGAAATGGGCAACACCAACAACAGATTTCACAGGATATATTGCCGAAGTATTTTCCACAGAAAATGGTACTGAAACAATTTATGCAACCATTGGAATTGATGTTTCATCAAGCTGGAAAAAATTCCCGCGGTATGGGTTCTTATCCAATTTTTCACAGTTAAATGATGATGAAATAAACACCGTAATCAGCAATCTTAACAGGTATCATATCAACGGACTTCAGTTTTACGACTGGCAGAACAAACACCATATGCCTCTGCCCATAATAAACGCAAGCCCGGCAAATTCCTGGAAGGATATTGCCAACAGGGATATTTACTTCAATACTGTTCAGAAATATATCAGCAGCGCACACAGCTTTAATATGAAAGCTATGTTCTATAACCTTATTTATGGAGCATGGGAGAATGCTGATGCCGACGGAGTGCAGAAGGAATGGTATATATATAAGGATAACACGCATACAAACCTTGATTTTCATGCGCTTTCTTCGCCTTTTCTGAGCAATATTTATATGCTCGATCCTTCAAATGCTTCCTGGCAGCAGTACATTGAGGCTGAAAATAAAAAGGTATACCAATTTCTGGCATTTGATGGCTTTCATATGGACCAGCTTGGTGACCGGGGGGCACGCTACAAATACGACGGAACTTTCCTAAATCTTTCTCAAACGTTTAAACCTTTTATCAATGCAATAAAGGCTGATGAGCCTCAGAAGGATATAGTGATGAACGCGGTTGCTCAATATGGGCAGCAGGGAATTGCCGAAGCTTCAAGTGATTTCCTTTATACGGAAGTATGGAGTCCTTCCGACAGTTATAACGATCTGGCAAATATTATAAAACAGAACAACACCTATAGCAATAATACCAAGAATACAGTTTTGGCTGCTTATATGAATTATGACATGGCCAATAACAAGGGCTATTTTAATACCCCATCGGTGCTAATGACCAACGCTGTAATTTTCGCCTTTGGCGGGGCACATCTGGAGTTAGGCGAGCATATGCTTGGCAAGGAATATTTTCCGAATGATAACCTCAACATGAAGGATGATCTGAAAAAAGCACTTACTACATATTATGATTTCCTTGTCGCATATCAAAATCTGCTTCGTGATGGCGGCACTTTCAATGATGTTTCTGTAAGTTCTATGGATGGTAAAATATCAATAGCAAAATGGCCTGGAAACCAGGGAAATGTTGCATGCTTTGGCAAAAGAGTGGGAAGTAGCCAAATAATACATCTTATTAATTTTAAGGACTCAAAAACTACCAGCTGGCGCGATAATAAAGGTATCCAGATAGCACCGGCCCTTATAAAAGATGCTCAGCTTTTGCTTGCAAGTGATGCAGCAGTTAAAAAAATATGGATGGCTTCGCCTGATATTAACGGGGCAGCATCACGCTCCATAAACTTTGCACAAAGCGGGAATAAGGTAAGCTTTATACTGCCTGAATTAAAATACTGGAGTATGATTGTGGTGGAATACTAAATACCTGCTGTTACGCAGTCATAGATTTAATAAGTTAAAAACGTAGTACAGAGTATGTTCTGTTCAAGATAAAAAACCCAAGCCTGATGTATAAGTTTATTATTCCATTTATATTTTTTGCTGCACTGATGATATCTGAAGCGGATGCCCGGGAAAAATCTACGCCAGGCAATTGCGTTTCCTATTCCTTACAGGGCAACAAAGTGATTTTCAGCTGCGAGAACAATATAAAAGTACAATTGGAACAAATAAGTTCCGGCATCCTGAAAATATGGTACGACCACGATGATTTTAAACGGAATAATGAATCATTTGCTGTAATCAAAACAGGAAATGAACTTGAAAATCTCAATATTTCGGAGCAACCACAGAGTTATGAAATATATACCGGCGATTTGATTGTAAGGATTAATAAATCACCTTTTCAGATTCGGATTTTCGACAAATATCAGAAACTGCTGATGGAAGATTTCCAAAACAGGGGTTTCGAAAAGGATTCATTAAAAATGTCAAGTTATAAAACTCTCCGGCCGGGAGAACGAATTTATGGTCTTGGCGAAAAAAACGGGCCAATCAACAGAGTTGGCAGCCGTTTCAAAATGTGGAACAGCGATAAACCATGTTACGATGTAAATGAAGATCCCTTGTACAAAAGCATTCCTTTTTTCATGAGTAGCGCAGGTTATGGTATTTATTTTGACAATACTTATAAAACTGAATTTGACTTTGGCGCAGAATCGGCAAACTATTACTCATTTTCAGCTCCCGGCGGAGAGATGATATATTATTTCATTTTTGGCCCCACGTATAAGCAGATTATCAGCCGGTATATTGAACTAACCGGAAAACCAATAATGCCGCCGGCATGGGCACTGGGTTTCTCGCAATGCCGTGGCTTGCTCACCAACGAAAAACTGACACGCGAAATAGCCAAGGGGTATCGCGACCGCCGGATTCCATGCGATATTATTTACCAGGATATAGGCTGGACAGAGCATTTACAGGATTTCGAATGGCGTAAAGGCAATTATGACAATCCGGTAAAAATGCTTGCCGATCTGAAAGCTGATGGGTTTAAAGTGATTGTTTCACAGGATCCTGTGATTTCGCAAGCCAACAAAAAGCAATGGAAGGAAGCAGATTCGTCGGGCTATTTCGCGACAGATATCCGAACCGGAAAAACGTATGATATGCCCTGGCCATGGGGTGGCAACTGTGGTGTAGTTGATTTTACAAATCCAAAGGTTGCCGATTGGTGGGGAGCCTGTCAGCAGAAAGCAATTGATGATGGTGTACGCGGTTTCTGGACCGATATGGGCGAACCTGCATGGAGCAATGAAGAAAGTTCCGACAGGCTGTTTATGAAACATCATTTGGGAATGCATGATGAAATTCACAATGTGTATGGACTTACATGGGACAAGGTTGTAACCGAACAATTTGAAAAACGAAATCCCAACACGCGAATTTTTCAGATGACACGGGCTGCCTTTGCCGGAATGCAGCGTTACACCTTTGGCTGGTCAGGCGATTCAGGCGATGGCAACAATGTTATGGACGGATGGAAAAAACTGGAAGCCCAGATTCCGGTAGCATTATCAGCCGGTATAGGAGGAATCCCATTCTGGAGTTGCGATATTTCCGGATATTGCGGTGATATCAAGGACTATGAGGCCATGAGCGAATTATATGTTCGTTGGCTGCAGTTTGGAGTTTTTAATCCAATCAGCCGCGCCCACCACGAAGGTAACAATGCAGTTGAACCCTGGCTTTTCGGAACTGAAGCAGAAGTAATATGTAAAAAAGCCATAGAACAGAAATACCAGTTATTCCCATATATCTACACGTATGCACGGCATGCATTCGACAACGGATTGCCACTTATGAGAGCTTTGATGATCGAATATCCGGACGATCCGGAAACATTCAATTTAAATTCACAATTTCTCTTTGGAAAAGAATTACTGATAGCTCCGGTTATGGAAAAAGGTGCTGTATCAAAAAAGATATATTTACCTGAGGGAGAATGGATTGATTTTAATCATTCACAAACCAGATTCCAGGGCAAACAATGGATTGATTATCCGGTAACATTGGAAACGACGCCCGTATTTGTAAAACAAGGTTCGGTTATTCCAACAATGCCTGTAATGCAATATATAGGCGAAAAGAAGAATGCACCGGTTTGGTTCGAAGTATTCCCTGCTATGGCCGGCCAATCTGCAACATTTATGCTTTACGAAGACGATGGAGAAACCAATAATTACAAAAAAGATAGTTGCAGAAGAACAGAAGTAAAGTGCAAATCATCAAAAGAAGTTTGGAATCTGAGTATCAATTCTCAGTTAGAAAGCGGAAGTAATCCTGATGCACACAGAAATTTTGGAATCAGAATACATCTGGATCAAGCTCCGCAGGCAATCTCTGTAAAATCAACTAAACTGAAATCAGTTAGTTTTGAAAAACTAGAAAATAGCTGGTACGAAATCTCTGAAAAAGCTGTTTGGAGTTGGGATAAAATTACGAATACCTGCTGGATTAAATTATCGGATAATGGCTCTCCTACCGACATTGAAATTAAAAAATAACTAAATGACTTCAATAAATTTTTACATGTCAGTGATATTCTGTGCATTACAAACCCTTGTATTTGCACAATCCGGAGAAAGGGCAATTTATAAATCCGAGGCATACAGTATTTATACTAACAGAGTTGAGCAAGCCGGTTCCAAGGCAGAAGCATTTTCGGCAACTGAAATGACTTCCAATTACAGAAGCCCGGGGGCTGATAAGTACAGTCCGACAATCAGCTTCAAATTCAGTATTAATTTGCAGGATAATGAAATGATTTCGGGCAAGGATCACCTTGTAACTCTGCAACCCGAAAATGGTGAGTGTACAACTACAGTATCATTTGGAAAACAATACAATCATACAATTCCGGTAGCTGAAGGGATTAGTCTGGCGCCTAATACCCGCTGGACAGTTCGTCTTGATATGAGGCAAATTTTTAAAGCCTTCAAAGAAAAAGGTTTTTATACGCTTTATAACGGCGAAAAATTATATCAGTCTGATTTTAAGGGGGTTTATATTGCCGGGGGATCGGCGCCACTGATATGGGATTTTAATAATCTGAAAAATAATCCTGACCTTACTCTTAAGGACACGGATGGTGACGAGATTTATGAAACAACTTTAATTCTGAATAAACAATCGGATGAAAAGCATACAGATGCTGAATGGAAATTATCAAAAGACATTTCAGCTTTACCTCAATACAATTCCGATTTTGTGTTGTCGGACGCTATTTACAATATGTCACTCGAAGAAATGCTGAAAGCCATTGAAACCGATAGCACATTACGTACAGGCAAGGAATGGAGTGGTGTATGGACCAGAGATGTAAGTTACAGCATCATTCTCTCTATGGCATATCTGCAGCCGAAAGTTGCAATGAACAGCCTGATGCGCAAAGTGGATAAAAGCGAAAAAATAATACAGGACACAGGAACAGGCGGAGCCTGGCCTGCCAGCACCGATAGAATGGTATGGGCAATTGCGGCATGGGAAATATACAAAGTCACAGGCAATAAAAACTGGATGGAACAGGCTTATCAGATCATCAAAAATTCAATTGAAGCTGATCTTGCGACCATTTACGATCCTGTAACCGGAATGATAAAAGGTGAATCATCTTTCCTTGACTGGCGCGAACAAACCTATCCAAAATGGATGCAACCGGCTGATATTTTCGAAAGCGAATGCCTTGGTACAAATGCAGTTCATTTTCAAGCCAATATAATTCTTTCAAAAATGGCAGCAGCCCTGAATCAGAATCAGGTTGCCGAAAAACACAAGCTGATAGCCGAAAGCATCAAAACCGGAATCAATACCTATTTATGGCTCCCGGAGAAAGGGTATTATGCTCAGTATCTTTATGGAAGGAATTTCAAGATTGTATCACCAAAATCAGAAGCATTAGGCGAAGCACTTTGTGTATTGTTCGGGATTGCCGACAAAGCAAGGGCCAAACAAATTGTTTCCAATACACCGGTAACTTCATTTGGTATTCCATGCATTTATCCCGAAATTCCCAATATTCCGCCATATCACAACAATGCCATTTGGCCTTTCGTACAAACTTATTGGTTGTGGGCGGCTGCAGAAGTAAATAATGAAAAGTCAGTGATGGAAAGTATAAGTGCTATTTACCGTCCTTCGGCCTTGTTTCTTACTAATAAAGAAAATTTTGTAGCCGAAACGGGAGACTTTAACGGCACGCAAATCAACTCAAGTATTATGCTATGGAGTTTATCCGGAAATATCAGCATTATTCATAAGGTTTTATTTGGCATCAGGTTTGAGGATGGGAGGCTGGAATTTAAACCTTTTGTGCCAAAAACTTTAAAGGGCAAACGTACCCTGACAAATTTCAACTACCGGAATGCTATTCTGGATATTGAACTTAATGGATATGGAAGCCGTATCGCTTCATTTGAATTGGACGGTAAGCAAACTATATCGTTCGAAATTCCGGAAACGCTTTCGGGGAAACATACAATCCGTATTGAACT
>Ga0105047_10008824_pt1 | contig 16736 bp, 15 predicted proteins | sample MAT04_FD_78384 | JGI IMG/M metagenome (GOLD analysis project Ga0105047, IMG submission 78384) | Freshwater microbial communities from Lake Fryxell liftoff mats and glacier meltwater in Antarctica - MAT-04 (megahit assembly) | ecosystem: Environmental > Aquatic > Freshwater > Ice > Liftoff...
CCTCTGCCTCGTCACCCTCGAGGCATGCGTGTATCCAGGAAACGAGCATGTGGCGTGGAGATACCCAGACGCGCCTCTCGAGACCGGAGTCTAGAACTGAGTCGACCCGAGTAAAAGCTCAACGAAGACCGCCCCGGAGCCGCCGCGGTACATCGTCGAGAGCTTGTACTGCTTGGGCAGAAGGACGTCAGCGATTGCCGTCACGGGGTTAGCGACGACCAGCGCCCCGCTGGCCCCAGTCATCCCGGCGTCAGCGAGCTTCCCGGCTTGGCTGGTGTTCCTGGACGTGGTGTAAGCGTTGACGGCGTCAAGCGCGGCGCTGAGACCGATCAGGGTGCGACTCACCCACGGCTTGCCGAGCACGCGCATGGCGGCGAACAGCTTGCTCACGCTCCCGCTCTTCTGCAGCAGGTTCCGAAGCCTGGCGAACCGCGGGCCAACCGCTTTCCAGAGATTGCGCCAGACGACGCCCTTCGCACTCTGGCGCACGACCCCGGCACCGCTGAGAAGCTGCCGGATGCGCGCGAAGAGGCCGGAGGCCGCCTGGACCTCACCGCGGACCAGGGCATTAGCCTCGCGCAGTGCCTCCTTGCCGGCAGCGATCCGCGACCGTGCGGCGGTGATCTCGGACTCGACGGCCTTCAGTTGAGCGGCGACCCTGGGCCCGCCACCGCTCTTCGCAAGCCGGTTGGTGAGTGCTGCAGCGCGCCGACGGAGGAGCCTCAGCTGCGCCTCGGTCGCCGCCGCATTCCTCATGAGGTCGCTACCGGCCATGAACAGCAGGAGCCGCGCCGTCCGCAGCATCTTGAACACCTTGGCGAGCTGTGCCGACCATTCGCCCAGCGCGCTGTTCGTCGTCTGCGAACGCTTCGCGCGGTCCTGCTTGACCTCGGCCGACGTCGCTCGGTCCCGGTTCGCCTGGCCGAGCGGAGTAGCCGGCGACGTGCCCGCCCCGGGATTCCGCGTGGCGGTCGGGTGGGTCGCCTCCGGCCGCGGCAGCGCGCTGAGGGACTGCTGCGCCCACATCGCCCGGCCGTCGGCAACGAGTTGGTCGAGCGTCGCCCCACCGGTCAGGTACGCGTCAAGCGACGGGTTGCCATCCAGCTCCACAAGCGCCTCGATGACACCTCCGGACGACCGCCAGATGATTGCGGCAGTACCCTCCGGCCCGGACGCGCGGCGGACCTCCGGGGCGAGGACGTCTGGCGCGGCGGGCTTGCGCTGCAACGCGGCGACCGTTGCGCGGTTCCCCGCTGTGCGCTGGAGGCGCAGCACCGCGTCGGCACGGGAAGACACCCTCGAGGCATGCTGCTGGTCCGGCACGCGCAGCGTGGGCGCGGCCGTACCGATACTCACGACGTGGCGCTTCGCCATCACCCGAGGCTACCGAGCCGGAGATCGCGCCCCGCGTCTACACGGGCATCCGGAGGGGCAGCAGGCGCGTCCGCACGGGCAGAGTGAGTTGCTATGCGTCGCGTCGGTCCGTGCGCTTACTGGCGACCGACGTTGGGCGCGGAATAGGTACGCCTGGTCATGCTCGCGCCCAGTCCGGCAGATTCTGTGCGATCGCGTCGATGCGGATGCCCTCGTTCTCTACGCTTGATCGTGGGTCACCGGGCGTAGGTTCGTGCTCGGCGTGGTGTAGCGCGATCAGATCCCAGTTGTCGTTGAAGACAGGAGCTCCGGATGACCCCGGACGTGTATCTGCGCGGTAGTGACACTTGAATGCGTCTCTCCACTCGAGAACGTTGTCGGCGATAGCGATCTGCTTCTTTTGGCCATCGGGGTGTTGGATGATGAAGACATCCATAGGGGCGTCGACGGGAATGCTCGCAGTGAGTGGAATCGCGCCAAACTCGTCGCCGACGGGCTCGGCCAGCCGCACGACTGTGAAATCGAGGTGGTCCTCGTCGACGATGTCATCGAGATATGGGCTGGTGAAAAAGCCTCCTTCGGGTGCGCAATCCACCGTTCGGGGTTCTAGTTTCGTTCCATCGAGACGGTCCTGATAGTTGAATCGGATGATTGCGTGGCGGGCAGTGGCCTGCGAGTCGAGGACGTGATTGTTGGTGAGCAGCACATCGCGGCCGATGAGTAGCCCGGTGCCACTTCCACGGCCGAGCACCGCAATATGGGCGACCGCGGCGGCGCGCTGCAGACCGAACTCGAGAAACCAGATCGGGCGCAGGTTGTTCTTCCCTGAGATCTCCAGCAGCATCTCGATGGCCATTTGAGGCGTTGACAGGGCTACGCGACTGCCCTTGGCTGGCAATGCCAAAGCGTCAGAGCCCTGCCAGACAAACGATGGTCGCCGGACACCGGGCGACAACTCGGTCCTCACTGACGTGTCCCTGGCGGCGGGTCGAACTCGAATCGCGACCCAATCTTGCCGATGAGTGAGCTCTCACCGGTTCTCACGCCTGCGCCAATCACGTGTGAGGTGGCGCGATCGATAGTCGCGTAGGCGATCGCGGCCGTCGTAACGATGTGGACCGGATCCTTCATGGTCAGCGGGCGGTCGTCAACCAACTGCGATGTGGACGCACCAGCGGGTTTGATGACCACGACATGGGAGACATTCTGATCGGCGAAAACCGCCTGCTGCGCCGCCGCCATTAGGGGGCTGATACTAGATCCGGCAACCACCGTGGAAAGCGCACTCATCGCTGCTTGGGCCAGGTCGAGAGTTGCCTTCGATCCTTTCGCCCACTTGACGAACGTCTCGTCGGTACGACCCATGCTCTGTGCCAGCGAGACACTCAAGTCATGGCAGTTCAGCTCCAGCTCCGCGAACTTCTTCTCGACCTGGGTCGCGCCCTGAAGGAGGCGGGTCTCATCGATCAGAAGCGGCGGCGGGTCGTCCCATGATCTGATCTGCCCAGCAACAGCGAGCAAAGTCACGTAAGCATCCTGTGGAACATCCCCCGAGGCGACCGTGCGGTTAGCAGACACTAGTCCCAAGACACCTGGTACCAACTTCGCCAGCGCAGCCGCCGCCCCGGCGGCCACTATCCCAGCCGATTCAGCACCAGGGCTAGTCGAATCGTCCGTGTCGGTGCCGCCCTCGTCCGGCGCCGGCGGGACTGTGTCGTTCGCCGCCGTGACCTGCAAAAGCAGCATATCAAGGTGGCGCATTACTCCGTCGTACACCGCGAGCCGGTCTACGAGCGTGTCGTCCGTTGTGAGCAGCAGCGTCTGGATGGAGGTGCCGGGTGGTAGGAGATTGAGAGCGACCTCTCTGGCCGCTTTATTCAAGGATCGTATGGCAAGCAGGGCGGTGAATAGTGGCTTGTCGGCGCCGGTCGTCTTCCCGCGATCAACGTCCTTCAAGTCCGGTACGGCATCGGTAATCCAACTCTTCTGAGTATTGAGATTGGCTAGCCGCTTCTCGTCATTGGCGAGCTGCTTCTCTTCGGCGAGCACCTCGGTCTCTCGACGTCGGTCCTCTTTGGCCGCTTCCCACTCCTCGTTTTCCTTCTGTAGTTTCGCCGTCTCCAGGTCGGCCTTTCGGGCAGCGGCCTCGGCCGCATGAGCCTCCGCCTCCGCCTTGCGCAATTCGGCCGCCAAGAGAGCGGGCGACTTCATTCCATCTCCTGCGCCAGGCTCGTCCGGCATGGTTACTCCCAACTAGTCGATTAGAGCTCGATCCCCTGATTGAAATTGTTGGCAAGGCTATTGCCGCCTGAGCGCGTGCACAAGAGAAATCCCCGCACAAGCTGGCCAATCCAGACGAACGCGCTGGTTGTCGTCGATATGTGCAGCCTTCTGATGTCGCACCGGTGGCCATGCTTCACGAAAGAACCGCTGAGAACTTGCCGTTCATCAGTGGTCTTGGTGAATCCGTCGGTGTCTGAGTTCGTGACATAGGTCCCAGCCGATGGATCGCTGAGGGGAGCCCTGGGATGACAATCCGGCTTGGAGAGTCGTCGGGGAATATCGTCGAAAGACTGTTCGCGGAGTGAATCTTCCTACGGAACCGGCGAGACGCCATCCCACCCGGTCGGTGGGGGCGGAAAGGTAGGGCGGACGGGACTTGAACCCGTAACCGACGGATTCTGGCGGGCCGTCCCAGACTCGCCGAGATAGTTAGATCCACCTCGACTGACCTCGCCCTGACCGGGGATTCCTTGACGAATGTGTTTCTAATCTACTTGAATACCTCGGTTCGCCTAGATCGATCTCGATGCATAAGCGTTGAATAAACGTGTGCGCATCAAGTCGCTGACGTGACCGGGCTCTCCTCGCTCGCAACCTCCGCAAACGTCGAGATCAGATTCTCCCGGCGATTGCTGCCAGGTCGACCACGACGTCGTGCCCGTTGACCGAGACGACGATGCGCGGATCGGTGGCGCCCGCGGCAACGAGGTAGCTCCTGAGCGTGGACAGAAGCAAGTCGCCGCGGTTCTCGACTTGGGAAACGGCTCCCTGCGTGATCTTCAGAGCGCGGGCGATGTCCGTCTGCGTGAGTTTTCCGGCCTCGCGGATCATTGCGAGACTCATCGCGTGCGTGCGGTCGAGCTCCGCCGCCTCATCCTCTATCTCGGCCACCGCCTGGGCAACGCCCGGTCGCTCGAGCGTCGTGCGCAGTCGATCATTGCCGCGCACGAAGGTGCTCTCGTTGGTCATTGTGATGCCTCCTTCTCTGCAATCCATCGATCGATCATCTGGTCCGCGCGCGTGCCAACCGAGTCGTAGAACACATCGCCCATGCCCGCTTTGTCTCCCGCAAACAGTGCAACGACGACCATCTCGGGAGCCTCCTTCGGATACCAGCAGATGAGCCGCAGGGCAATCCCGACGCGGTACGGGTGGGAGACTCGCCAGATCTGATGCTTCCGAGCCTGCCTCACACGCTTGATCATCGCTGTATCGTCGGCCGGAGCCGCGGATTGATCCTGCAGCCGCTTCAGCATGAACACCAGCAGATTGAAGCGTTCGACACCGAGCGCTGATTCATCGGCTTCCATGCGGTCGAACTGGGCATCGAACTCGCGACTCCAGTCCAGCAACATGACCCAATATTATCCCCCACTGATATCAGCTGCAACTTATTCGAGTGGGATCGCTCTCGATGGTCTCGCCTGCCGCCGCCCTGAAACACGCGCCGGAATTACTGTCCCGAGTGCGTAACCAGCATCGGAATCGCTTTGTCGATTGTTCTACTACTCGCGCTGGTCCGCTGAGGACCTCAAAGCCGTCGCCCTCGCGCTCAACATCAGGCCCCGCAAGAGCCTCGACTGGCGCACCCCCGCCGCCCCCTAGAGTCAACCGGCTCGGGGAGAACTCGCACTCCACCGAACCCGGGATGCTTCTATGTCCTGTCAAGTCCGTTCTCGTGGGTGAGGCGGCGGTAGAGCTGGCGGGCGATGTAGCGCTTGAGAGAATGGCGGATCTCCTTCGTGGTGCGGCCTTCGGCGCGTCGCCGTTCGAGGTACGCGCGGGTGGGCGGGTGGTGAGACATGCGAGTGAGCGCGATCGAGGACAGCGCCCGGTTCAGGCGTCTGTCGCCCCCGCGGTTGAGCCGGTGCCGGGTCGTGCTCCCGCTGGAAGCTGGAACGGGGCTCACTCCGGCGAGAGCGGCGAACGCCGCTTCGGAACGGACTCGCCCGGGGTGCGACCAGGCGGCGATAATCACGGCCGCGTTAATCGCGCCGATGCCGGGTTCGTCAAGCAGAGCGGCATCGTCGCTGGCAGCGACCAGCGCGGTGATCTCGTCCCGATTGACGGCGAGCTCCTCATCGCAGGCTGCGACTCGCTTGGCCAGACGGATCGCTTCGCGGCGTGCCGTTGCGGTTGCGACGTCTTCCTGTCGGGTGCGCCAGGACCCGATCAGCCCGGTCTGCTTCTTCGAGATCGGGGTGCGTGCGTCGATACCGAGATCAACCGTCCGCAACAGCGCGGTCAGTGCGTTGATCGACCGAGTGCGTTCGATGTTGAGCAGGTCACGGGCACCGATCAGCACCCGCAACGCTGCGCGGACTCCCGCGTCCTGACGTGGATCGCGGAGCTTGTCCGCGTCAACACCGAGGACGGAGCGGGCGATCAGTTCCGCGTCGATCTCGTCGCTCTTGCCGCGGCCGCGTCGCTCACGGGCCGGTGTCGGGAACGACTCGACGACTCGGTAGCCGGTGTTCTGGCAGGACCGCGCGAGCCGTGCACCATACGACCCGACACCTTCGATCGCGACGAGCACGTCGGCCTGCCCGCTCGTGCGGCGGCCGATCCACGCGACCGCGCGTGAGAGCCCCGCCGGTGTCGTCGGGAACGTCGATGTGTCGATCCTCGCGCCGGTGCGCGCGTCGAGCACGGCGAGCGTGTGTGTTTTGGAATGCGTATCCGCGCCGATGACATACGCGAACGTGTTTGCAACGATGGTCATGGTGACCGTGATCCTCTCCACTGGGTTGACGTCACTGCTGGCGTCGACCCGGGAAAGTCACTTCGAGGCAGGCCTGTAATGGGCCACGACCACCGCTAACGGTCGGGCAAGATTCTAATCAAGCCATCGGAGTGGACAGGGTCGGCGCCGGCACCCGCCCGGCCGGACAGATCCCAGGAAAGGCACACTGCCCGAGAGCAGAAGGCCAGACGATTCACGAGTCACGATCAAGCGGAGCACCAGCACCAACCCTGCCAGCCAACCCCAGGCCAGCCACCCAAAGACTTACAGGCGATTCAGTCAACTTGGTGAGTGGGTATGTCGATGACAAAAAGTCGATCGCCAAGCTCGCCGCCGAGAGCGGAATCGCCGGAACGACGATCCGACCTGCATTGGTCTGCGCAGGCGGTGAGATGCGTCCCCGTAGGTGGCCTCACCCTTGAAAGTACACAAAGTCCACAATGTGCTAAAATAGTAGTATGGATAGTGGCGATGACCTCAAGCCCTTTCTGAACGTTCGCGAGACCGCGAAGCTCCTTGGTGTGCATGAGAACACGGTCAGGAACTGGGTGACGGCAGGGACTCTCGTGTCGGCGCGCGTCCCCGGATCCAGCCAGCATCGGTTCGATCGAGACGAGGTACTCCGCCTACAGAGGGAGCGCGGGGCGACTACCTCCTCCGTAGCACCGGCACTGCGCACGGACGGACCCGAGCTCGTCACGGCTAACGAACTGAACACTTGGGCAGCGCGAGACGATGCGAAAGGGGCGTTTCCGGAGCTGATGCGTCGCCTCTTGGCGGTCACTCCAGGGATCACAAACTTGGACGTGCGCACTCATGAGGGTGTAGCGGCACCAGGCTGGGACGGGTCTGCGACGTCCGCAGGCAGCACCTACCTTCCGGCAGGCGAGTTGCGCTTCGAGTTTGGCACTGAAGCCAACTCGAAGGGAAAAGCGAAGAGCGACTACGACAAGCGGGTGCTTGCCCTGCCGGTAGACGCGAACGCCACCTTCGTCTTTGTGACACCTCGCAACTGGGCAGGCGCCAAGGCGTGGGCGTCAGGTGGAGAGGCGGAGGCAAAGTTCGCAGGCGTAAAAGCCATTGATGCTCACATCCTCGAAGGTTGGCTGCAAGCCTCACCGTCCGTGCACTATTGGATTTCCGAGCGATTGGGCTACCTGCCCAAGGATGCTCAAACCATCGAACGTTGGTGGCAAACATTTGAAGGTCGCACCACGGTGAAGCTTCCGTCAGCCTTCTTCGCCGCAGGACGAGCCGCGGAAGCTGAGGAGCTTCGTGCCGTACTGACAGGCGCGGGTTCGAGCGACACGATCATCGCCATCCAGGCCCCTTGGCGCGACGAAGCTCTCGCTTTCGCATATTCGGCGTTGGCTGCACACGACGCATTGCTTTATCGCGCCGTGGTCGTCACGGACGAGGGGGCTTGGCAGCGCTTGGTCGACTCTTCCGTCCCTCTGATCCTCATTCCGCTGTTTGGCGCCGAGCCCGACATCGCGGCCGCTGTTGATCGCGGACACCGGGTGGTCTTTGTCGCCGAGCCTGACGACATCATCCGGAACGCCAAGAAGATTGAGCTCAGGAAGGTTAACCGCGAAGCGGCGCGGGAAGCGCTGAAGGCGAGCGTTCCTGACTCGAATGCCGCAGAGGCGATGATCGCACTTGCTCGTCGGAGTGTCCCTGCATTGGTCCGCTCGATAGCACGTGAGCCTCGCTTCAAGGCTCCTGAGTGGGTCAAGACTCCCGAGCAAGCCGCAATCCTGGCCCCTCTGGTGCTTGCCGGATCGTGGACGAGTAGCGAGGGCGATTTGGTCGCAATCGAGAAGTTGACGGGACGGTCAAGGGACGATGTGGAGCGTTTGCTGAAAAGTCTTGCAACTCGTACCGATGCGCCGTTCGTTCGTTCCGGCGGGGTCTGGCGTGTGACGTCGCCGGCGGAGGCCGCTCTCCTCTTGCTTCCCAAGCTCACTGATGGTGATCTGACTCGGTGGAGCGAAGTGGTGTCGGAGGTGCTCCTCGAACCCGATCCTTTCCAGGAGATGGATACTGTCGCTCGACTGACGGCAAGCATGCAAGGCACCAATCGGGCACATTCTGAGACGCTCAAGAAGGGACTATCCACTGGTTTGGCGCTGGCCGCGGCCAGTGACGAACAGCTTCCTTCTGAACTCGTAATGCAGAGTCGCGTCAACAGGGTTATCCATGGCCTGCTCGATGCTGCGAACGCCGACAGTACCGGGGAGAGTTGGGCGACGCTCGCGAGCGCACTCCCAAGCCTCGCGGAAGCAGCACCCGAGGTCGTTCAGGACGCGGTCGAGCTGGACCTGGATCGCACTGACCCGATCCTTCGCGCCCTCTTCAAGGATGGCGGAACAGACACCATGTTCGGTCCATCGTCTCCTCACCCCAACCTGCTGTGGGCGCTTGAGACCCTCTGCTGGTCCCCCCTCTACTTCGGCCGCTCAGCAAGTCTCCTGGGGCGATTGTCATCCTTGGATCCGGGCGGACGACTTAGTAACCGACCGATTGAAAGTCTCCAAAACGTTGCGGCTGGCTGGCTCCCTCAGAGCGGTGCGAGCGTGGATGAAAAACTCGCAGTGATCGGGCGACTCATGCAGCGCGAACCTGACGTCGGATGGAAGCTCGCGATGGGAGTCTGGCCCACCAGTCATGCGATCGCCTTCCCTCCGCATGGCCCGACGTATCGCGACTGGGCACCTGCGAGAACGTCGGTCACATACGCCGACTGGGGTCGCTTCGTGCGCGGGCTAGTTGATCTCGCAATCACTGCCGCAGGCACCGGCGCAGCCCGGTGGAAGGACCTCATCCCCAAGATTGATGAGCTCCCAGCTCAAGAGCGAGGTGCCGTCGTTGAGAAGCTGCGAGAGGCGATCAATGCACAGACTTGGACCGCCGAGGATCAGTACTCAGTCTGGGAAACGCTCAGCAGCGAAGCCGATCGGCACGAGGAGTACGCCGACGCCACCTGGGCTATGCCTGCAGACGACGTGGCCGCGTTTCGTTCACTGGCCGATGCCATTGCACCCGCTCAGGACGGACGTCGCTACTCCAGTCTCTTCGACTGGCGAGCGCATGTCCCCAATCTCAAGCTCGGTGACGAAGGATACGACGTTGAACTTGCACGCCTACAACGACAGGCTCTCACCGATGTGCTGGCTCTGGGACCGGACGCGCTTCGGTCTCTCACGATCGATGTAAAGACCCCACATGTCATCGGATATTTGCTCGGAACGACCGCTGACTTTGATGATCAGGAAATTCTCGAATGGTTGAACTCGACCGAACCGAACCTGCGGCAAGCGGCATTGGCGTTCGTGAGTTCGAAGATCAATACGGGCGGCACAGCCTGGCTGAAGAGCGTTCTGGCCAACCCCGCGCTTCAGGAAGCTGAGTCGCGAGAGATCTTGATGGCAGCTGTACCGTTCTCTCGTGAGTACTGGACCGAGGTCTCGTCGCTCGGTGAGGGACTTGAGGCGGCGTACTGGACACGCGTTCAGCACTATCAAGTCGGGGCTGACGATCGTGCAGATGCAGTTCAGTTGCTCCTCGAGCATGGCCGCCCTTGGGAGGCTGCCGGTCTTGTGAGCGCCATGCTCCACGACCATCAGGACCCAGACATCGAGTTGATCAAGGACGTCTTTGTCTCGCTGCGCGCCGGAACCGAACCGATTCAAGATACGACCATGAGCGGCTACTACGTGGGCAACATCCTCGAGTACATGGAGCAGCGCGCTCCCGACGACGCAGACCTTCCGGGCTTTGAGTTCATGTTCTTCGAAGTCGTGCACGACCATGAGCCATCCGGTGCGCTCTACCGAGCGCTCGGCAACGATCCCACGGACTTCGTAAACATGGTCAGCGCAATCTTCCGCGCCGAGGGTGAACCGAAACGAACCCCTACAGCCCAGGAGCAAGCGTTCGCGCATCTGTCTTTCTCGGTCCTTCACAAGTGGCGGAAGCTTCCTGGCCTCGCTGAGGACGGAACGATCGACGCCTATCACCTCACGGAGTGGGTGCGAGCCGCGCGCTTGGCGCTCTCGGATAGCGGACGAGCATCGATCGGTGACGAGCAGATCGGCCAGGTTCTGGCATCGAGCCCTGTCGGATCAGACGGTGTCTGGCCAGCCGAGGCTGTCCGAGAGATCATCGAGAACGTCGGTAACGCACGGATCGACACCGGTTTGCACATCGGCAAGATGAACCAGCGCGGGGTCACTTCCCGGGGCATCTTCGACGGAGGCGACCAAGAGCGTGAACTCGAGAAGGAACACCGTGAGATGGCCGCGAAGATCGCGACGCGGTGGCCGCGCACCGCTCGCTTGCTGCGTGGCATCGCCGACAGCTATCAGCATGAGGCTCGCCGCAACGACGCAGAAGCGGAGCGGATGGGTGACGACGGATAGCCCGTCTCCGCGACGGCACAAACACTCGTTGACGCCAAGCCAATGAGCGCCTGATACGGGCACCCTTACAAGAAAAGCGAGGCCTCAACGGCGGCTTCCTGCCTCGGTCAGTCGATCCGCGAAGCCTCGGCGATCAACTCGCGTACGACTGCATCCACACCTTGAACGTCCTGGCGACTGGCCGGTACGGCCAGTCGGTCATGTCTCTCCAGCACTTGCTCGTCGTCCAACCCTGCGATCCACGCCGTTACGACTCCTGCATCGGAGGGCACAGGATGCATCGCGAGTATGTCGGCGAGCGCTCCTCGAATGACGTCTGCCTGAATGCGTTGAGACGATCGCTTTGCTGCAGGCACTTGGCCTGCTGCGGCGAGCACAGCAGGGAGGTCGACGTGCCCAACCGTCGTATCCAGTTGAGGCGGCAATGGATCAACGTCGTGACGACCGATGATCAGACGAGGAATTGCGACGGTGCGAACCCACTCCTCGATCTCGCCAAGCTCAGTCATCAAAACACTCCAAGCACCACTGTGCGGACGCTGTATCGAGACCTTCGGCCAGATTGCCAACGGGACGTACTTGTCGCGCGGACCGCTGGCGAGCACATCGCCTGGAATTAGGGGTCGGTCTGCGCCACCCGCGAGAACTAGCGTTGGATCGTGCCAGTCCGGGATGACCACGCCAAGGAGGGTGGCCGCGACAGCAGGAGTGCGATGCTTCGCAAGGTTGGTGTGCTCGGCCAGAACACGCAGGGGATGGAGATCCGCGTCGCGCCGGTGATACGGCTGAAGATCGCGAATCCTCGCTACCAGTTGTGAACCGGCCCGAAGGGGCTCAAGATCGAATCGACGACGACTTGCCAACCACTTCGGGAACTCTTCTTCTTTCACGCATGCGGGCATCTCGACACGACGAGCCTCGTCCTCGTTGAGCCTTCGGCCGAGCTCGTGTTCGACCTCGGCGTAGATCGTGTGCTCGATAGCTGCTCGCAACTGCGTGAGCGCGTCGGCGGCGAATCTGGCGACCGCAGCTGGGAGCGGCGCCACGCCAATCACCGTGACGTGAGCCAAGTTACCGTCAGGAACATTGCCGAATTCAAGCGGACCCGGCTTGAGGTAGTCAAAGAGGATTTCCGCAGTCTTGGCTATCAAGTGGTCTGCGTGCGCGAGGGTGTACGCGACGTGTTGCTGGTGTTCAGGTAGCCACGAGTAGTCACGCTGCGTCATTACGACCACCCTTGAAATCGCGTCCTACTTCTATTTGAACGGATCCAGGTCGCCAAGGAGCTTCTCGACCTCGCGATCAGTGGCTGCCTGGATAAGTCGTTCTTCTTCAGCTGCGCTTGCGCCGTCGGGAATTTTGACTTCGAACGTTCGCTCGATCTCTTCGCCCGACATCTGATCTCATCTCGTTCACGTCGAATGGGTTGCTCTCAAGCATCCACCACGCCTCCGTCAATTCGCTAGGTGAATCACCCTTACAGGCCCGATCAATTGGCGCGCGGGGGCTGCTTCTTCAACGACAGGTTCGCCATCCTCAGTGAGCCGAAGAGGTTCATCCCCTCAGTGGACAGAACCGCCAGTGCCTCCGCAGCCGCCTCCAACTCCTCGACCCGCACTACTACGTGCTCGTCTTTGCGCATGAGGAACGCCACCGCATCCTTTCCGCTCGCCGCATCCAGTGATCTCATGTGAACGCCGTGGATCGCTTGGTGTCGAATCTCAAGCGGCCACCGCAATCGCGCCATCCAGTCAAGGACGTCGGGGCACAGCCTTTCCAGCGGGGTGGGAAGCGATGCGCGAATAGCCTTCTTGACGTCTTTGATGACGGCGCTCGCCGCGCCTGTCGGATCGATCACACCGATCTCGTTGGCGACGTATGCAAGCACCATCTCTACTCGACCTGCGGCGACCACGATCTTGCCGAGCGCAGTCAGAGCGTCCGATTCCACTCCCATGAATACCTCGGACTCTGCCACGTTACGACTTTGCCAGCATTAGGTACCAACCAGCGGATTGATTGGCTATCGCGCATGCGGGATAAATGGATCGACGCCTTGAGCCCTTGCGCGCTCGGCGTGCCTCCTCGCTGCTCTGCGACTTCCAAGGGGAACCACTTCGGTTCGCCGGTCGCACGCAAGTGAGGAGGTAGATCACGATGAGTGATCTCGAACTACCGCCGCAGGACGACCATCCCCTCGGCGGGACCATCCGTCCGTTGTCCGTCCCCATGACTGACGACATGCGAAACCAACTGGACATCCTTGCCCAGCTGAACAACCGCACCGTTACCAAGGAGGCCCGCGCCGCGCTCGAGCATTGGATCGAGAAGTCCAAGACCGATCCCGACGTGCTCAAGCGCGCCGAGATCGCCCGCGCGCAGATCGAACAGGAGGCCGCCGCCAAGCGTGAGGCCGTCGAGTCAATCTTCAGCGGTGGTCGGAAGGACAGTGGCAAGCCCGCTGCTCGAACGCCCCGAAAGGAGGCGGGCGAGTACCCCATCCCCCGGTTTCCCTCCCGCGCCAGCGGTCGAGGGGACCGGGGTTCTTCATGATCTACGACTGTGCGGGTCAGTTAGTCCAACAAAGGGCCAGTGTGTTGGTGAATGGATCTGTGTATGGACGGCCGTAGTTGAAGTCGTGAACAAGAAAGGAGCTGTCGTACGTGCTCACGCCGTCAATTTCGTAAAAGCTGACTGCGTAGGCATTCATATTGACCGCCAGATCCGCAGCCATGCGCGACCTTCGACGAATAAGTGCTAATTAAAAGTGCGCGGCATCGATGTCGATAGAAACAGACGATAGAAAACCCCCGATCAGCATGCTTTCTCGAGACTACCGGTCACTTGACCCCATGACCGTTTGCGGAACCCTCGACCCACGGCCCGCGCGTTTCCTGAAAGTCCTGAACAAGCGATTGTTTCGAGCCGCCTCAATTGGTCGAATCGAGTCCTTTTGATTATTTCGTCGAGTCTCCCAGCAAGGAAGCAAGGCGTAAAGTGCTGGTCAGAAGGCGCTTTCTAGTGGGGCGGACGAGGCTTGAACTCGTGACCGACGGATTGCGACGGGGCCTTCAAGAACCCGCCGCAACAGTTAGACCCACCTCGACTGACCTCGCCCTGACCGGGGATTCCTTGTCGAATGTGCACTTACGGTGGCGTCCCGGGGGTTGGTGTAGTTTCCCGGCTCGAGCATCACGTCATGGACGTGGATGAGCCATCGTGCGATGGTCAGTGAGAACTGTCTAGGAATCTCACGAAAGGACAACGCACGATGGCTCTTGACCAGTCTGCCCTCCTCGAGCTGCTCGGGGAACTGAAACTCACCGATGTCACCGACCGGATCCGGGTCGCGACCGAAACGCTCTACCAGGAGCTGATCGACGCGGAAGCGGCCGCGTTCATCGGCGCGGCCCCATATGAACGCTCCGGCGCACGCGTTGCTCAACGCAACGGCACCCGGCCCCGGCCGCTTCTCACGACGGCCGGTGAGCTCGATCTGCGGATCCCGAAGCTGCGGGCCGGCAGCTTCTTCCCGTCGCTGCTGGAACGGCGTCGGCGGGTTGATCAGGCGTTGTTCGCGGTCGTGATGGAGGCGTACGTCCACGGCGTGAGCACCCGCAAGGTCGATGATCTGGTGAAGGCGCTGGGCGCCGACACCGGGATCAGCAAGTCGGAGGTGTCCCGGATTTGCGCGAATCTCGACGAGGACGTTGCCGCGTTCCGCGACAGGCCATTGGCCGACACAGGGTACCCGTACGTGTTCCTCGACGCGACATATTGCAAAGCCCGCGTCGGCCGGCGAGTGGTCTCCCAAGCCGTCGTGGTCGCGGTCGGCGTTGCCGCCGACGGGCGCAGGGAAGTCCTCGGCTTCGAGGTCGGCGACACCGAGTCGCAACCGTTCTGGACCACGTTCCTCCGGTCGCTGAAGGCCCGCGGTCTGGACGGGGTGAAGCTGGTGATCTCAGATGCTCACACCGGTCTGATCGCCGCGATCCAGACCGTGTTCCAAGGCTCGTCGTGGCAACGGTGTCGAGTCCATTTCATGCGCAACGTGCTCGCCAACGTGCAGAAGACCGCCGGCCCAATGGTCGCGTCGATCATCCGCACGATCTTCGCGCAACCCGACAAGAAGCACGTCCACGCCCAGTTTCACGAGGTCGTGAGGATGCTCGGCCGCTCCCACCCGAAGGTCGCCGAGATGCTCGAGGACGCCCGCGACGATCTGCTCGCGTTCGCGGAGTTCCCGTGCCCGCACTGGCGTCAGATCTGGTCCACCAACCCGCTGGAGCGGGTAAACAAGGAGATCAAGCGCCGCACCGACGTGGTCGGCACGTTCCCCAACCCGGCTGCGCTGCTGCGCTTAGCCGGGCACGTCCTGATCGAGCAGCACGACGAATGGGACGGCGCCGACCGACGATACTTCAGCGAGCACTCCATGAAGCTCCTCAATGCCACCGCAGAGGAGGTCGCAATCCCAGAACTCGCTGCGGCATAATCACAACAGCTGAACTCGCACGGTGTCAAGAAACTCCACCACACAGCGGGACGTCACCGACGTTGCTTCCTCGGCGCATCAAGATCAACCCTCAGCATCTCGTCGATCGCCGCCTTGAACGGGTCCAACCGCGGCGCCGGCGACACCCGCGGTTTCCGAGGCGGCGGGTCCGCTGCCTCCAACGCTTGACGCACCGTCCGCCGGTGCACTCCGTGCCGGCGAGCCAGTTCACGGACGGAAAGCCCCTCGACTCGGGCATCATGTCGGATTGTTGCGAACAGCTCCACTCTCGACCCCATTCCGGGCCCTCCTGTCATGTTGTGAACACAGACAGGAACCACGGTGAGGTGGGGCCAGATTAAACCGTCACAAGAACCCCGGCGAGTTGCAGGTGGGGCCACATTCGACCGTCATCCCGGGGCCAACTAACGCTGACACAGACAGATTTGCGTCGCCACGGGAGGGTGGAGAATTCACGATCGGTGGCGAAGCGTAGTCATCCACTCTTCCTCATCGCGCTAGCATCTGAAGCCTCGACGGCGCTCGCCCACACCCATGCCCTTTCGACCTTGCCCGACGGCGACTCCCACTCGAGAGCGACCGCGCGAGGTGTCCAGGCCACCGCTCGTGCTGACACCTTCAAGGCCACAGTTCCGTATCGGACCCACGCGAGCACCTGTTGCGGTTTCGGCGTCTTGGTCAGCGGGAGGGAGTCCAGCTCCAGCTCCGCATCCGTCAGCGACGTGGGCGTCATGCCGCGAATTGCCGCCTCGTCAGCCCGCTCCCCCATTCGCCGATCGACTTGCTCTGCGTACCGTTTGCTTGTGCCCATTTCGCTCCCGCGTTCCAGCGTCCGGCCACGCACTCCGGATGCTAGACCGAGCCACCGGCATCGGGCAAGACTTGTCGGTGCTTCGCACCCAGGTGTGGTGTTCCTGCGGATGCAACTGGCTGGATCTCAACGGTCGGCAGTTAGCTGATCGATTCGCGCCTCGCTTGCTGGTGACCGACGACTGTAATGCCATCGAGAGGCATAGCCACCCGAACCTTCGCGAAGCGAGCGGCGCTACGAATGTCCGCGATCGTAAGTTTGCTCGTGACCACGAACTGAACGACCTCCGATGTCGCGAGCTGCAGGATCATCGACTCGGTGGAAACGCGCGGCTTCCCGTGGTGGACCCGGGCCCGGTTCTCGATAGCGGCCTCTTCCGTGAGCCGGGCGATGTTGAGTTGCGAGTGCGAGACGAGCGCCTTGACGAGTTGCTCGAATTGCTGCTTCCGCTCGTGCTGTCGAACCACTGCCTTGGTGCCACGCACGGCCGCGGCGACATCGCGGCTGGTCAGCAGGTCGATGCGTCGGAGCCGCTCGGTGACGAGCTCGACCGCCCTGGCATACACAATGTCTTCCGTCGACACGGGC
>Ga0105047_10008826_pt1 | contig 16733 bp, 10 predicted proteins | sample MAT04_FD_78384 | JGI IMG/M metagenome (GOLD analysis project Ga0105047, IMG submission 78384) | Freshwater microbial communities from Lake Fryxell liftoff mats and glacier meltwater in Antarctica - MAT-04 (megahit assembly) | ecosystem: Environmental > Aquatic > Freshwater > Ice > Liftoff...
GACTCGAGAGCTCAGCGTGCGCGCAGCGCCTGCAGTTGACTCGAGAGCTCAGCGTGCGCGCAGCGCCTGCAGGAGCGTGCGCCCACCGGCGCCTGCCTTCGCGGCGATGCGGTCGGCCACGGGACGACCGATCTTCGCGAACTGGGCGCGCTCTGCCGGCGTCGGGCGATACACGTTGATGCCCACGCGGCCGAGGTTCTGCAGCAGGATCGGATCCATGCGGCGCACCGAGGTGCGGCCCTCCGTCACGAGCGACGCCGGCACGTTGCTCATCAGCGTCTGCAGATCGGGCGGCAGCGCGTCGTACCAGGTCTTCGAGTAGACGATGACGCCGGGCTGATAGCAGTGCTCGCTCAGCGTCAGCTGATGCGCGCCTTGGTACCAGCTGGTCGCGAAGGTGAAGAGCGGCGTGTTATCGAAGCCATCGACGACGCCGGTCTGCAGGCTGGTGAGCACGTTGGTGACGTCAATCGGCACTGGGCTCGCGCCGAACGCGCGATACGTCTCGAGGTGCACCGGCGACTCTTGCGAGCGCATGCGCAGGCCGCGCATGTCGGCCGGCGTACGGATCTGCTTCTCCTTCGTGTACCAGCTGCGGAAGCCGTTCTCCGCCCAGAAGCCGAAGGTGAAGCCGCGCTTGGTCAGCAGGCCGCTCACCTGCGCGCGCGTCCCCGGCGCGTCGAGCGCGCGGTCCGCCTGCTCGACGGTGTCGAAGAGGTACGGCGACTCAATCACGTCTAGCTCCGGCACGAGCGAGCCGATCGCCGCCGCCGAGCCGCCGAAGACCTGGATGGTGCCCTGCGAGGTGCGGCGCACGAGCGCCTTCTCACCGCCGAGCGAGCCGCCCATGAACATCTTCACCTGGATGCGGCCCTGCGAGCCCTTCTCGACGTAGGACTTGAACTGCTTCAGCTGCTTCTCCCACGGCGTCCCTTCGGGCGCGACCGTGGCGATCTTCATCTGAATGCGCTCTTGCGCGCCGGCGCCCTGCTCGGTGACGACGAGGCCAATGGCGCACACTGCGGCGCTGACGATTGCGAGCAGGAGCGTGAGCTTCTTGTGCGACATCGAATGCCTCCATGGCGCCCGCGCAGAGCGAAGCGCCGCGACCCGGGACGTGAGACGGAGCGTGCTGCGATTTGTTCAGCGTCGCGCGGCGCTGCAACTCCGGGAGTCGTTCAGCGTCGAGCGGCGCGGCGCTCCGACTGGAGCGCGTGGTGCTCAACCGGCGCAGCTCACTCGAACAGCTCGTCGGCGCGCGCCATCAGCTCGCGCGCCTTGCGCTGCTCGACGAGGTTCTCCGCCGCGACGTCGGGCATCGCCTGCGCATCGCCGTTGATCACGAGGTTGAGCTGCTCGTCGAAGACCGCGCGGTTCTGCGACTTCTGCGCGTAGTCCGACGCAAACAGCACGTGCGTCGCGAAGTAGCGCGGCTCGATCGCGATCGACGCCTCGAAGTGCTCCTTCGACTTGTTCAGATCGCCACCCGCGTAGGCCGGAGCGCGCGCGAAGAACGCGCCGAAGTAGCGGTGCGGCGCGCCGTAGAAGTAGTTCGCGTCGAGCGCGAGGCAGCGCGTCATCACCGCGCGAATTTCGTCTTTGTAGGAGAGCAGCGTGGCGAAGCCCTGCGCCGACGCCCACTTGCCGAGGTTCGCCGAGCGCCAGTAGAGCGCGGGCACGGCGCTGCGCTCGAACAGGTTGACGACCTCTTCGATGCGTGCGCCCTCGCGCATGCGCGTCGCGAACGCGGGTGACACCGCGAGCAGGCCCTTTTCGCCGGCGCGCGTGCCCTTCTCGAAGGTCGCCATCATCTCTTCCTGCTTGGCCTCGTCGAACGAGAGGTGGCCATCGGCGAGGAAATAATAGGCGTGCGAGAGCGCCGCCCAGTCTTCGGTGTGCGACGAGTCGAGGGCGAGCGCCTCTTCCCACTTGGCGATGGCGAGCCGCAGCTTCGCCTCGTCGCCGCGCTCGGCGTACGCCGCGGTCGCCTCCGCGAGCAGCGCCGTGCGGCGCGTGGCGGCCTCGGGCGTCGCGTTGGCGCCGGCCGTGGTTGGCGACGTGGTGTCGTCCTCCCACACGGACTGGCGGCTACTGCCGCAGCCGACTGAGAGGAGCGCGAAGGCCGCGAGCGAGAGAACGACCGTCGAACGATGGCTGGTCATGGACCCCTCCGTGAGCACGCGAAATCGTCCAGCGTGCAGGGCTGCCGAAATACCACCGCCGGCTTTCAAGTGTCAACGGCTGAACCACAGCGCAGCGCGCTCAGAGGCAGCCTACAGCGGCCTCCAGCGGGCTGCATTAGCGTCCGCCGGGCCGCAGCGGCTCGCGCTGGGCGACCTCGAGGCGGCGTGAGTGCGGCGTTTTTGCAGCTTCTTGGGCGCACGTTCGCAGTTTTTTTGGCCCTCAATGTAAGTGACGTCAGTGTAGGTAGGATGAAGCGTACATCTGCCCCCGTGTCACGGCTTCTGGTCCGCTCGATCGTGACGCTGAGCCTGGCGCTGCTGGCGCTCAGTCTCGCGCTGCCGGCGCTCCTTGCCATGCCGACGCGTGCGCTCGCCGCCGACGTCTGGAGCGATCCGTACCCTGGCGTGCGTCACCTTCACCGGACGCGCGCGCGGGTCGACGTGCACATCCTGCTGATCGATCTCAGCGCGCCCGAGGTCTCGCTGATCTCCACGCGCCCAAGCGATCGCGGCCTGCCCGTCGGCGACTTCGCGCGCGAGTACGGCGCCGAGATCGCGCTCAACGCGAACTACTTCGATGGCGCATATCGTCCGTGTGGCCTCGCCGCCGGCGATGGTCGCGCGTGGAGCGACGCCTACGAAGAGGAGTGCAGCGCGAGCATCGGCTTCGGCGTGCTCAACCAGGCGCTCGCGTTCGACTCCGCGCAGACGCTGCGCTCGACGCCGGAGCCGTGGATGAGCGACGTCGTCAGCGGCAAGCCCTGGCTCGTTCGTGACGGCGTCGCGCTCACCGGCTGGCTCGCGCCGGGACACATCGGCGTCCGCCATCCGCGCACGGCGGCGGGCCTGTCGCGCGATCGCAAGACGCTGCTGCTGCTCGTCGCCGATGGTCGCAAGCGCGAGGCGATCGGCCTCGACGGCGACGAGCTCGCGGCGCTGATGCTCGAGCTCGGCGCGTGGGACGCGTTCAACCTCGACGGCGGCGGCTCGAGCGAGCTCTACGTGAAAGGTGAGGGCGGGGTGCAGAACCACCCCTCCGATGGCCGCGGTCGCGGCGTCGGCAACCACCTCGGCATCCGCATCCACCGCGGCGCGCGCTGGTACGCCGCGCGCCTCGAGTCGGTCACGCCGGCGAGCGAGGTCGCGCCGGGTGCGCAAATCGAGCTCTCGGCGACGTATCGCAACGTCGGTCGCAGCGCGTGGCTCGCCGGAGATCGCGGCGGCGTGGTGTTGTCGGCGATGTCCGGTCGACCAAGCGCGCTGTGGGATGCGGCGCGCTGGATCTCGACGACGTCCGCGGTGCCGTCGGATCGCGCGGTGCTTCCGGGCGAGCTCGTGACGCTCGCGCTGCCCGTGTCCGCGCCGGCAGCCGCCGGACACTTTCGCGAGGCGTTCGTGCCGGTGTTGCCCGGCATCGGCGCGATCGAAGGAGCGCGTCCGGCAGAGCTGGTCCTCGCGGTACGCGCCGACGAGCTCGTCGCCGACCGCGCGCGGCTCGTCGCGGCGCGCGCCGCGGAGACGGCCGAAGCGCCTCCGCCGCGTGAGCCGAGCAACGCCGAGCTCGCCGCGCAGCTCGAGCTCGCGCTCGGCGCGCTCGACGCCGCCGACGCGAGCGCGCCGCAAGCGCTGCCGGCGCCGCACCAAGAGGCCAGCGTGCTCGATCTGCCGAGCAGCTCGGTGGTCATGGCCGGCGCAGCCGGTGGGCTGGCGATGCTCGCGTGGTCGTTGGCGCGGCGCGCGGCGCTGGTGCGGGCGCGTCGCAACGTGCGGCGCGTGGTGGGGTGAGCGCGCCGGTCGAGCGCTCCGACGCAAAGCGTCGCGTGTGCTCCGACGCAGAGCGTCGCGTCGCGCTCCGCTGAGCTCACGCCTCCGGCAGCGTGTCGCGCTCGTCGTACACCGCCATGCGCCGCGCGAGATGTTCGCGCAGCGCGGCGGCGGTAGCGTGTTCGTGGAGCGCGTCGAGCTCGTCGGCGAGCGAGCGTATGCCGGCGAGCGTCGAGGCTTCGTCGTGGCTCACGGTGCGCACCGCCTCGAGAAAGCGCTGCGCGGCTGCTGCGGCGGTGGGGGCGTCGTCGAGCACCGCGGCGAAGCGGGCCTCGCTGAGGCGCAGCGCCGTGAGCGCCCACAGCTCGCCGCGCGCCTCGATCAAGCGCACGCGCGCTGCGAGCGCCGGGCGGATCTCCGCGGCGCGGCCACGCGCGAGCGCGATGCGCGCTTCGACCTCGAGCGCCTCGCCGAGCAGCTCGTCGTAGCGCACCGAGCCGATGCCTTGCACCGCTTCACGCAGGTGATGCTCTGCGTCGTCGAGACGGCCGAGGATCACCTCGAGGTCGGCGATGCGCAGCAGCGCGAACGCCTCACGCCAGATCTTGCCGCTCGCCGCGGCGTATTCGCCGACCTCTTGCTGCCAGCGCAGCGAGCCCTCGAAGTCGCCGTAGAGCGCCGCGTGTTGTGCGAGCAGATTGGCGGCGAACAGCCCCGTCACCGCGCGGCGCGGATCGTCCTTCGACGCGTGCGCGATGCTCTCCTTCGCGCGTCCTTCGGAGGCGCGAAAGCGATCTTGGTAGAACCACACGCTCGCGACGAAACAGCGGCAGCGCGCCACCATGACCTCGTCGCCGACGGCCGCGTACGCCTGCTCCGCGCGATCGAGCGCGGCGAGCGCGTCGTCGTAGCGCAGCGCGAAGTACGCGAGATAGCCCTCGTTCATCGCCAGCTCGGCGAGCCGCGCATCGGGCGGCTGCACGCAGTCGGCGACGAGCCAGCGACGCGCCAGCTGCAGCTCGGTCTCGGCGCGCTGCGTCTCGAACGCGCGACCGAACGCACGGATCGCGTGCGAGATGGTGTCGTAGGCGCGCTCGTGCTCGCCGGCGCGGCGCAGCAACATCGCTGCGCGCACGGCGACGTCGGGGCGGATGCGCCCGTAAAAGCCGAACAGTCCGTCCGCCGTCTCGCGCAGCACGGTGTCGCGATCGATCAGGTTCTGGATGCGTGACAAAAGATGCTCTTGCACGACGCGATGATCGAAGCGGTAGTGGCCGTGACCCTCGGCGCGCACCAGGCCGTGTAAGAGCACGCGATCGAGCACTTGGTCGACCATCGGCTCATCGGCGCCCGACGCGGCGCGCAGCGCGCCTTCTTCGAACTGCACGCCGAGGAGCGCGGCGCGCGCGAGCACACCTTCCGCGCGATCGGAGTCCGGGCCGAAGGCGTCGACGATCTCCCGCACGCGCTCGCGCGTTAGTTCGCTCAGCGGATGACGCGCGAGCAGCTGCTCCACGGTGCGGCCGCGCGCCGGGCGCAGGCCATCGGGCCCAGGCTCGAGCAGGCCCGCATCGGAGAGCCCGTGGACGAGCTGCACCAGCGCGAGCGGCGTGCCGTCGTCGACTAGCGTCGCGAGGCCTTCGACGACCCCTGGCGCGAGCGGCGCCAGTGCACGCAGCAGATCGCGGCGCGCGGCGGCGTCGAGCGGCAGGATGTGGCGCACCGTCGTCAGCGGCCGCGCGAACAGCTTCTCGAAACGCGCCGCCAGCCGGGGGTGCTGCGCCGTGCCTTCGCGCAGCGTCACGACGGCGAGCACCGGCGCGCCGGGCATGTCGAGTAGCCGCTCGAGCAGCTCCATCGCGCCATCACGCGCCCAGCCGACATCGTCGAGCCAGAGGTACACGGGCCGCACGCGCGCCATCGCTGCGACCGCGCCAGCGAGCGCCTCGACGACCGGCTCCACCGGGCCCGCTTCGACGACCTCCTCAGACAGCCAGCGGTGCAGCAGGGACGCGTCGAACGGCAGCTTGCCGCTCGCGTCGAGCAGCCAGCGCCACTCGTCCGGCGTCTCATCGAGCGTCGGCGGCGTCGCCGGCAGGCCGATCGCGCGACGCAGCGCGCGTCGCAGTCCACCGGCGAGCTCGGTCTCGGAGACATCGTAGCCGGCGGCGATCGCCTCCATCGCGCCGCTGCGCTCGACCTCGGCGAAGCCCCAGCGCGCGACGCGACTCTTGCCGACACCGGGCGCGCCGATGAACACCAGCAGCCGCGGAGAGCCGCCCGATCGCACTGTCAGCGCTTGCGACAAGATCGTGGCGCGCTCCTGCGCGCGCGCGATTAGCGGCGGCTCGTGCACCCGGCGCAGCGCCCGGCCGGGCGCCGTATCGCCGGCGGCCTCGAGCTCGAATGGCAGCTCGATCAGCGTCGGCGTGCGCGCGCCCGCGGGCTCGGCATCGGTCGCAGCGAACGGCCGCACGCTTGCTGGCGGCAGGCCGGAGATGCGCGGGTTCGACGGCGGCGCCTCGAGCGTGCCGCGCTCCGTCGCCGCGTCGCGCATGTAGGTCGGCGCCGAGTGCAGCACGGCGCGCTCGGTGTCGCGCACCTCGTCACGCACCTGCGAGGCGACCTCGGCGATGCGCCCGCGCACCTCGGCCGCAAAGCGCGGTCGATCCCGCGGCTCGCGCGCGATCATCGCGTGGAACAGCGTCACGAGCTCGCGCGGCAGATCGAGGCCATCGCGCACGCGCAGCGGTGGCGGCGGCGCGTAGAGCTTCGCCGCGACCGACGCGCCGGGCTCGTACGGGAAGGGCGGCGAGCCCGCGAGCAGCTCGTGAATGATCACGCCGAGCGCGTACAGATCCGTCCACGGCCCGATGCGCTCGACGCTGACGAACTGCTCCGGCGCCATGTAGACGGGCGTGCCGGCGATGCCGGTGCGCTTGGCGTCACCGCGCAGCGGATCGACTACGCGCGCGATGCCGAAGTCGACGATCTTCACGCGGCCGGTGGCGCGCTCGATCAGGAAATTTTCCGGCTTCAGATCGCGATGCACGATGCCCGCGGCGTGTGCCTCCGCGAGCGCCGCGAGGATGTCGTCGAGCCCCCCTGCGATGAGCGGCCAGCCCGGCCACGAGCGCACCCACGTCGATAGATCGAAGCCCTCGACCAGCTCCATGACGAGGTAGGGCGAGCCGTGCGGATCGCGCCCCACGTCGAGCAGCGCGACGATGTTCGGGTGGGCGAGGCGCGCCGCGGCCGTCGCCTCGTCGAGCAGCAAGCGGCGGCGGCCGGCGTCGTCGCGCGCCTCGGAGCGCAACATCTTGACCGCCACCACGCGGCCGCTCGGCCGATGGATCGCGCGATAGACGCGGCCCATCCCGCCCTCGCCGATCAGCGCGACGAGTTCATACGACGACTCGGCCTCCTCACTCACGGGCCGTAGGGTGCCATACAGATCCGCTGTCACGCGCGCGGCTTCACGGCGATCGCCTCACGGCGTCGGCGCGGCGTCGCCGGTGAGCCCATCGAGCATCTGGCGCATCTGATCGCGGCTCTGCTCGACGCCGCCCGTCACGCTGCCGTCGAGCGAGCGCATATCGGTCCGCGAAATGATGACGCGCAGCGCGAAGATCTCGTCGTGAAAGACGTCGGCGACGCGCGCAGCGAGCTCGTCCGCGGTCTCGTTAGGCTTGCCCTGCTCGTGTGGCAGCTTGACGACGTCGACGCACTTCAGCTGTCCGCCGCTTGGATCGCGCAGACAGACGCGCACCTGCGTATCGGTGCCGGAGACCGCCACGGTGAAGCCGCTGTCGTCGTCCCGTAGGCGCGGACTGCTCTCGAGCATGTCGGCGACCTCTTCGACGACGCTGCCGCCGTTCTCCGTCGTCACGTGCGCGGGCAGCGCCAGGTCCATGCGGCGCAGCGTGCCTGCATCGAGCCGCATCACGCGCACGTAGTGCCCGTAGGCTTCGCGATCGTCGCCGCGGCGACGCTCGGCCTCGGCAGCGACGGCCTCGGTGCGCGCGAGCATCAGCACCTCCGCCTGCGGCAGCTTCTCGATCGCGCGCTTGGCGAGCTCGAGGGCGCGATCCTCGTCGCCCTGCGCGAGCGCGATCTCCGCGCCGATCGCGTCGTGATAGGGCGCGACCTCGGGGAAGCCGCGGTCGGCCTCGCGCGCGCTCTCGAGCGCCACCGCGACGACGCCCGCGCCGAGCGTCTCGATCAGATCGCCGACGAGCCACACCGGCACCGGCTCGATGCCGCCGCGCACGTTGATGCGCAGCGTCGCGACCAACCGATCTTCGTTCGACAGCGCGCCGGCGATGCGCTCGTCGTCGCGCCACGCGCCGAGCGAGTCCCACCACACGCCGATGCGGTTCAGGTTCCGCTGAAAGAAGCCGCCGACGCTGACCGCTTCGTAGTCGCGCTCGGCCTTGGCGCGCACCAAGGCGCGGTGCAGCAGCGCGTTCGCGCCGTGCGCTTGCTCCGGCGTCGACGAGGTGAGACCGCGGCGGTCCGGGCGATCGATCGCGCGATCGATGAGCACCACCGCCGGATCGATCTCGCCGGCGACGAGCAGCACCGTCGCGAGCGCTGAGTCCGTCTCCGCGTGATCCTGATCGCGGAGGTGCGCCGGCTGACGCGCACGCCAGCGCTGCATCTCGCGCACTGCCTCGATCGCCTCGCTCGCGCGTCCAGCGTCGGCGTGGAGCCGCGCGAGGATGCGCCACGGGTTCGCGGTGGTGAACTCGAGCCGCCGCGCGCCTTCCTCTGCGAGAGCGCGCGCCTCTGCGTGCTTCAGCATCGCCAGCGCCGCGAGCGACGCGTTGTACGCGTGCACCGTCACTTGCTGCGCGTCCTCTGGATGTTGCGCGTCGACCGGCGCCGCGGAGCGGCGACGCGCCGCCTCGAGCGCCGCGATGCACGCGTCGTATTGCGGCTTACGCGTGCGCGCCTCGGCCTCGATCGCGCAGAGCCCGTTGAGCCCGAGCGACGCCTCCCAGCGCTCGTTGGTCGCGATCGCCCGCTTGGCGAACTGCCGCGCCTCTTCGTAGCGCCCCAGGTGCAGCAGCGGCCACGCATGCTCGGCCAGCAGATCCGGATCGTACAAGGAGTCGTAGAACTCCAGCATCTGCACTTGGTATTCGTATTCTTCGATCTCGCCAGCGAGCTGCGTGATCGCGAACAGCACCTCTTGATGCAGATGCCACGGCGCGCCCGGCGGACGATTGACGCCCCAGCGCTCTTCGAACAGCTCGCGCGCGCGGCCGAGGTGATACATCGCGCGGGCGAGCGAGCCCTCGGCCTCGCGCAGCGTCACGCCGGCGATGTAGTTGCCCATGATCGAGTCGGGATCACGCGCGAGGATCCGCTCGGCCTTGGTGCGCGCCGAGACCAGCTTGTTCTGCCCGTAGAGCGCGTACGCCTCGAGCTCCGCGGGCGTGCCGTTGATGCCCGCAGGCACCGACTGCGCCTGCACCGGCAGCAGCACGAGCAGCGCGCCCGAGAGCACGCACGACACGGCGAGGAGTACGAAGATGCGGGCGCGCACGGAGCTCAGCGCCTCATCGTCGAGCGCGCGAGCGTGTCGAGCGGCGGCCCGATGCAGTCGCGCAGCACTTGGTCGCCCGTCTCGGCGCCCGGCGCGTACTCGAGGCGGTGCGAGAACACGTATTGCGACAGCGCCTCGACGTCCTCCGCCGTCACGTAGTCGCGCACCCGCGTCAGCGCGCGCGCCTGCAGCGCTGGCAGCATCAGCACCAGCGAGCGCGTCGACGCGCCCTGCAGCACGCGCGGATCGCTGCGCGTGCGCTGCGCGATGTCGACCAGGCACTCGCGGATCTCCGGCGCCACGTGCACCAGCGTCTCGCTCACGTTGCGCGCGTCGAGCATCTCGGTGCGCGTGGCGCGCGGCAGCTCTTGGCCGATGCCGGCGCGGCGCGTCTTGTAGCTCGCGAGCACCTCGAGCTCCGCGTCGCGCGGGATGTGCTTCATCTTGATCTTGAAGAGGAAGCGATCGAGCTGCGCGCTCGGCAGCGGGAACGTGCCGGCGAGATCGAGCGGGTTCTGCGTCGCGATGACGAGGAACAGCGGGTCGAGCTTGCGCGTGCGGTTGTCGACGGTGACCTGCTTCTCCGCCATCGCCTCGAGCATCGCGCTCTGCACCTTCGGCGAGGTGCGGTTGATCTCATCGGCGAGGACGATGTGCGCGAAGATCGGGCCCGGGCGGAAGAAGAAGCGGTTGGTGTTCGGGTCGAAGATCGTCGTGCCAGTCACGTCGCTCGGCAGCAGATCGGGCGTGAACTGGATGCGCCGGAACGTGACGATGTCGTCGTCCGGGCGGTCGTCGATGATGCAATCGCCGAGCGCCTTCGCGAGCGTCGTCTTGCCGGAGCCGGGGTAGTCCTCGAGCAGCACATGACCGTCCGAGAGCATCGCGACGATGATCATCTCGATCACTTCGTCGCGGCCGCGCACCGCCGCCTGGAGTCGAGCGCGCAGCCGCTGCACCACGCCGTACGCAGCGTTCAGATCCGTGATCGGCGGCGCGAGCGTGTGGGTGATGTGCTCGCTGTTCTCGAAGTCGGTCTCTGGCGCTTGGGTCATGGGAATCCTGTGGAACTGGACGAGGAACGGCTCTTCAGCGTGTGTACAAGAAGAACGAGACCGGATTGAAGAAGCCGAGCGCGCGACGCCACAGCTTCGTGCCGCGACGGACCTCACTGCGCGTGGTCCGCAGCGTCTCGCGCACCTGCTTCTTGTCCCACTCTGCGCGCACCGACGCGGGCGCCTTCGGATCGCGCAGCTTGATGGCGATGGCGTGATCGGTGAGCTTGCGGAACGCCGGTGAGATCGCCGCGACGCGATCGGCGAAAGCCTCGCGCGTCTCGCCTTCGTCGCGCGTCAGGCCCGCCTCGCCGAGCAGATCGAGCGCCGCGCGATACGAGACGCGCGCGACGTCTCGCGGGGAGGTCCACAGCGGCGTGAAGCGGCGCCACAGCTTGGCGAGGAACAAGCCGATCAGCGCGAGCGCGAGAACCACCGCGAGAAAAATCCCGGTGTTGCGCACGAAGTGCGTCGGCTCGCGGCGCTTCGGTGGGGGCGGCTCGGCCGGGTCCGGCGTCTCCTCGCGCGCCATCTCGCCGAGCATCCGCTGCAGATCGTCGTCGGGCGCGGTGCCTGGCGGATCGAGGTTCTTCTCCGCGGCGATGTCGAGGACGATCCAGCCGTAGCCCTGCACGTAGACCTCGGGCCATGCGTGACCATCGCTGCCGCGCAGCATGATCGCGCTACCGCCGCGCCGGTTCTGCTCGTCGAAGTGGTAGCCGGTCGACACGCGCGACGGGATGCCGAGCGAGCGCCACATGTAGACGGCCGCGTGGGCGAAGTGGACGCAATAGCCGATTCGATTGCCAAACAAGAAGTCGGCCGTCGGGTCGGGGACGCCCGCATGTCGCTCGCGCGTCGAGTAGGTCATCTCGTGGTCCATCCACAGCTTGATGGCCACGGCCTGCGCGAACGGATCTGCGCGCTTCTCCGGCGGCAGGCGCGCGACGATCTCGCGGGCGAGCGTCGCGTAGCGCGGATCTTCGGGGCCGCGCAGGTAATACGCGCGAATCTCTTCGCTCCAGCGCCGATCGCCGGTCTTCCTGCCGAGCAGCTGCTGGTACGGCACCGTCTGCGCCATCGAGGTGAAGCGGAACGCGCGGACGAAGCGTGACGGATTCGGGTTCGACGACGGGCGGAAGCTGATCGCCGACTCGAGCGCGAATGGCTCCTCGTGCTCGACCAGCAGCGCGACGCGTCCGCTCACCTTGGTGCGGCCGCGCGGCGCGACGGGATCACGCACGCGCACCGTCGTCGTCGGGAAGTCGTCGATCGTGTCGAGGTCGACGTCGTCGCGCGGCGACTCGACGAAGCGCGAGCCGTTGTACTCACTCCACGCTGATTGGCGGAAGTAATACGCGCCGCTCGGCGCCGAGTAGTCGTCGTCGAGCACGACGATCGCCATCGGCGAGGGCGAGCCCGAGGATGGCATCTGATCTTCATCGGTGCGCTGCTGGCGCGGCGGTGGGCGCTGATTCTGCTCGGCGCCACCGTCGCCGCCTTGCGGTGGCGGAGTGCCGCCGCTGCCGCCGTCTTGGAAGACGGGTGGCGGCCGTGTGCCGCCCGCATCGGGCCACGGCGGCGGCGGCGTTCCACCGCTGCTGCCGCCATCGCCGCCACCAACGCCAGCGCCGCCATCAGCGCGGCCGCCGTCACTGCCGCCGCCGCCGCCAGCGCCGCCCTCGAGGCCGCCATCGCCACCAGCTGCGCTGCTGCCGCCGTCACCACCACCGACGCCGACGCCGCCGTCGCCGGCGCCACTTGCGCCGCCATCGCGTAGGCCAGCGTCGCCGCCGCTGCCTTGCTGCGAGCCGCCATCGCCGCTCTCGGTGCCGCCGCCAGCTCCGCCGTCGCCTTCGCGACCACTGCCGCCGGTGCCGCCATCACCGCCGGGTCGCCCGCCACCGCCGCCATCGCCGTTGCCCTCGGGCCCGCGAGAGCCGCCATCGTTGCGTGGCGGATTCGGCGGCTCACCGGGCGGATTGATCAGGCCGAGATCGCCCGCGTCGCTCGGCGGCTTCGGCAGATCGGCGACGTCGAGCGTCGACACCGCGAGCAACGCCAGCAGCGGCAGCGCGATCAGCGACGCGAGCGACGGCTCACCTTCGCTCTCGGCGACGAGCAGCACCGCGAGCAGCACCACCGCGCCGCCGCCGATGCCGAGCAGCACGTTCGCCGGATCAAAGCCTACCTGCCAGGCCCAGTCGCTCAGCCACATCGGCCGCGCGAGCACGCCATCGCGATGTGCGGCGAGCGATGCCGTGAGCGTCGCCACGACGACCACCAGCTCGATCGCGAGCGCCGTCTTGTGGCGCAGCACGAGCGCGCGCATCCCGGCGACCAACGCCAATGTACCGACGCCGTAGCGCAGTAGCCCGGCGAGCCGCAGCGCGAGCCCCGGCCCGACGATCGACGGCACCAGCTCCCAGCGCAGCGCCAGCGCCGACGCGCCGAGCGCAAACATCAGCGCGCCGCCACATGCGCCGAGCACCACTGGCAAGCGCCACTTCGACTTGCCGAGCCACTCACCGGCGAGCACACCCGCGAGCGCGCCGAGCACCGCCGCGACCACGCCCTCGCTCAGCGCGACGCCCGCCGTCACCGCGAGCGCCGCGAGCGACATCGCGATCATGCGCAGCGGATGACGCGACGCGCGCACCGTCCGGCCGAGCCAGCTCAGCGTGCTCATCGCGCCCGGAGCCGAGCTCATCGCGTGCCTCCAGCCGACTTCGCCAGGCTCGCCGTCGCAACGGCGTTGGTCACGGCCTGTCGGTACGCGCCATCGAAGCAGCGCCCGGCGCGACGGTCGACGATCAGCACCCGCGCGCGTGCCGATGCCAGCGCGTCGACCACCTTCGCGAGCTCGTCGCTGCGCGGCACACCACCGCCTGGTACCACTGCAGCGCTGCGCCGCTCCAGCCAGCGCGAGAAGCGCTGCGCCTTCTTCGGCTCTGGCTGCACGCCATCGGTGCACACGATGAATTCCACCGGCGAGCCGTGGCCCTGCGTCGCACGCGCCCGCGCTGCGGCGACCACCTTCGCGAGCCAGGGCCCTGGCCGACCCGGCACGAACACCACCGCGCGCCCGTTCGAGCCCGGTACGGCGGTGCGCAAGAACCGCGCGAGCCCCTCGCCGCCGTCGTCCGCGGTCGCCTCTGCGGAGCGCGCCAGCAGCTCGATCGCTTGGCCCTTCGAGCGCGCGTTCTCCGGCGAGCCATCGGTGCCGAGCACCCACTCGCTGCCGAGCGCGCCGGTGTCGACGGCGACGCGCGCCGCGCCTGCAGCCGGCTCATCGCCATCGCCCGACACGAGATACGCGACCGTCTGGCGCACCGGGCTGAGCGCGCGCTCGGGCGTGCGCACGACCAGCTGACGCGACCGCGCGAACACCTTCCACAACACGAAGCGGATCGGATCGCCTGGGTTGTAGTTGCGCATGTCCATCCGCTCGCCGTCTTGCGGACCATCCGGATGCGTGATGTCGGAGCCGCCCGACATCGAACGCACTACGTGCATCGACTTGAGCGCGCCCATCGACGGCACGAAGCGCACGTCGCGCTTCTCGCGGATCTGAAAAGCGACCTTGGCCAGGCCGAACACGTCGCGCACCTCGATGCGACGCACGACCTCTTCGCGTAGCCCGCGCCGCGACGGCGTGATCTCTTCGTAGACGCGGCCCTTCACCTTGCGCACGCGCACCTCGACGTCCGGCATCAGCCACGTCCACGACAGCTGAATGAACGGCACCCACCACAGGCTCGGCAGCGAGAAGCCCGTGCGCGTGCCGTGTCCGCACTCGAGGCGCAGCGCGTCCGCCTCGACCACAGGCCGCCGGCGCAGCGAGAAATACAGCGCCGCGCCGGTGATCGCGGTGAACAGCAGCGACAGCGCCGCGAGCACACAGCCGACGCCGCCGATCACCAGCAGCAACAGATCGACCCGCTTGATGCCGATGGCGATCAGCGCCCACGCCGACGCGATCGCGACGAACAGGCCGAGCCAGGTCAGCGGCCACACATCGCGCGCGCGCGACACGAAGCGACGCAGCGCACGCCCCCAGCGCCGGAAGCGGCCCCGATCGGTGATCGCCTCGACCTCGTTCGTCTCGCTCACGTGCGGTCGCTCGTCACGCCGATGAGCCTAGGCCCGCGCATCACAGCCCGCACCCGCCGGTGCGCGTCGATGGATAAAAAGGCGGAGGTGCGACTTGCACGTGCGGCACCGGCGGCGGCTCGAGGCAGCCGATGCGGCGGAACACCGTCGGATCGTTCACCGAGCGCCCGCCGTCATTGTTCACCGACTGGAACTCTTGGATCGTCGCGTCGATCTGCCCAGAGAAATTATCGAGGTTGTACGAGCCGTACCCTGGCGAGCTGCCGCAGAACGAGTCCTTCACGCGCCACGACGTCCCGCCGAAGTGCACTAGGCCGTTCACCTCGGTGCCGACCGCAGGCATGAACACCGTCCAGTGATCGAGCCCGGAGCGGCAGGCCGGCGGTTCCGTATCCTGCGTCGAGCCGTTCCACGAGTGCGCCTCGATCTCGCCGACCAGCTCCGGCGAGCCCGCGGCCTTCCGCCGAATGCGCAGCGTGAACATGTACCAGTCTTGGTAGCTCGGGTTGTACGTGTGCGACAGCCACACGCCCTCGACGCCATCGGCGCAGGTCGCGGGCGGCGGCAGGCGCGCGCGCTGCTCTTCGATGGTCGCGCGACCAATCCCAGGAAACAGCACCAGCCCGAGCATCACCGCGACGAGCACGGACGCCACCGTTCGACGACGGATCCGGCGCTCTCGTGGCCGCGGGGGCGTGGGGTAGGGAGCGAGCACGGGCGGATGATAGCGCGTCGAGGGCTGCACGGTTCGGAGCATTCAACGACTTAGGACACCGACTTCTTCCTTGGGTTCCGTCAATGAGTCAGTCACGAATCGGCGCGGGCGAGCTTCCCGCGGCCCTGGCCGACGAACTCGTATTTTCGCGGCGGGCCCTCAGCTCACTTTCTCCGCGTACGTCATCACAAGGTACATCACCGCCTCGGCGCGGCCCGCGTTGCGATACGAGTGCGCGACGTCCGCCTCGAACAAGATCGCGTCGCCGGCGGCGAGCGCGTGCCGATCCTCGGCGATGGTGACGTCCACCGTGCCCTGCGCGAGCACCAGGTTCTCGACCGTGCCCGGCGCGTGTGGCTCCGCTTCCTCGGTCGTCCCCGCAGCGAGGCGCAGCTCGTAGAACTCGACGTTGCGCGGCGCATCGAACGGAAACAGCGCGCGTGATACGAAGCGCCCGTCGGCTGAGGTAAGCCGCTTCGCCGTGTCGGCGCGCAGCACGTGCGTCGTACCCGTCCCGCGGTGCGTGATCAGCGTCGAGAACGGCACCCCGAGCGCGCGCGCGATCTTCCACAGCACGTTGATCGTCGGCGTGCTCTGCCCGAGCTCGATCTGCCCAAGCATCGCGCGGCTCACGCCAGACGCCTTCGCCAGACGCTCGAGCGAGAGCGCCCGCTGCGTGCGCAGTCGGCGCAGGTTCTCACCGACGACCGGCGTCAGATCGTGCGACGCGCCGTTGTGCGCGATCTCGCCAGCGGCGGGCGTGTTGTCGTCGTCCGGCTTTGGCGAGAGGGCTGCGGCGCGGGTGATGGAGGGCTGTTTCGGCATCGTGCGAGCGGCGTTGTCCCGCCCGCGGTCGCGCTGGTCAAGCGGCCGTCGCTCGCGCCGTGCCTCGCAGCCGCGCCACTTGCGCTGTTGACCAACGCGCCGCGTCGCGAGAAGTTAGCGACGCGAATGCCCGACAACGAGCGACAGCACCTCAAGCTCGACGCGGAGACTGTGCGCAGCCTCCTCCAGGCGGGCGGCTGGCCGTGTGATCGCATCGGCTCCGACACCTGGCGCAGCCACTTCCGCGGCAAGCGCGCGAGTTTCCCGTTCTTCGTCAAGGTCGGCGAGGGCGACGGCACCGGCGAGGGCTCCGGCTACGTCACCTTCGCCATCGTCCCCTTCCTGAAATCGCCGGAAGACGCCGCGCTGTGTGAGCCGCTCTACAAGCGCCTGCTCGAGCTCAACCAGCAAGTGCTGATGGCGAAGTTCTCCATCGACGACGATCTCGACGTCGTGCTCTCGGTCGAATATCCGACCGCCGAGATCGACCGCAGCGAGTTCGCCGACGCGCTCGACGTGCTCGGCTA
>Ga0105047_10008827_pt1 | contig 16733 bp, 10 predicted proteins | sample MAT04_FD_78384 | JGI IMG/M metagenome (GOLD analysis project Ga0105047, IMG submission 78384) | Freshwater microbial communities from Lake Fryxell liftoff mats and glacier meltwater in Antarctica - MAT-04 (megahit assembly) | ecosystem: Environmental > Aquatic > Freshwater > Ice > Liftoff...
CAGGGAGCTCCAAGGGCTCGGTAAGGTTGGCGAACGAATACCGCTCGCGGGACACGGAACGTGAGGCCACGTGTTACTCCTCAATCTCTCTTCGGCAGGGGGCGCGCAGGGTCACTGAGACATCGCAGAAGCAGGACACAGATCGCACGGCAACCGTCGATCCTATCCGCGGGGTACGCGGTCGTCAACCGCCGACGGCAGAAGCCTGGCGGGAATTCCGTTGGCGGAACGGTAAGCCCGCGAACCCGCCAATGTCAAGGCTTTCCGAGCCCTTACGACGCTGGGGAAGGCGCCCCTCAAGGAACTTTGGCGTTGAGGTGCCCCATACCGACGCCTCAGCGCCAACTTACGAATGGCTCCGCCAGCTTTGGCGCTGGGGTGGCCTGGTGTGGCTTCCCACGCCCGAAGCTTGACGGCGGGTCAGTCCTTCGCTGCGGGCGAGACTCGATACAGGCTGTAGCCGCCGACCTGGATCACTTGCTCGGCATGTTCGGACCAAAACGTGTCGGAGGCGGCGTACTCCGCTCGCTCCCAGGGGCCGATGGCTACCCACACGATGCCATACGCCTCGACCAGCTCGTCGGACTGCTCGCCACCGCTGAGCACAACACCGGATTGCTGTACCCGGGCGTACCAGTCGGGTAACCCCAGGTCCGAGGTCCAGCCGGGGTAACCGCTCACTGCCGGCACGCCACCCATGGCCGCCACCGCTGAAGTGTTGGTGGCGCCGTAGACCAACACGTCGCCCGGCTGCGCGTGCGCTCGCAGCCAATCGGCAACGACTACCTCGTCGGCAGTCACCCAGGGGAACGCTGTCGTACGTTGCATTCCACGAACGGTGTCGATGCCGCCGGTGACGATGAGCGCGCAGAACGCGACCACGGCAGCAGAGCGCAGCAGGATTTGTGAACCCGCTGTGTTGCGGCGCAGCCAGAGGCGGCGCAACGCATCGGCAATCACCACGCAGCCGCCCAACTGCCAGAACAGGAAGAATTTGGCGTTGTTGCCCGACCATGGGTGGAAGGAGATGAGGTTGGCGGCGATGAACCACAGCCACAGCGGCATGGTCATTCGCAGCAGACGCTTGTTGGCAGCGCCCGACACAGCAACGGCCAGGAACAGCGGTAGGAAGATGCCGGCATTGCGCAGCCAGAACAGTGGCCACGACTGCTGCTGCTCGGTTGCGATCCACCCAACCAACCAGCGCATCTGGCTGGTCGGTGGTGTGATTGCCCACGCCATCGGCAGCCCCACCAATGCGGCCGACAGCACGAACCAGCCCCATTCGCGGCGACGATCGAACAGCCAGGCCAGCGTGCCGAGCGCAAGCCCGCTGAACAGCATGTGCACGTGCGCGATGCCGGTCACCCCGATCAGGACACCCGCGATGACGAAACCACTTCGCACCCAGCGCACCCGCGCCGCGAGCAGGATGGACAGCGCCGCCAGACCGATGCAGACACCCATCAATGTTGACCTCTGCGCATAGAGAGAGACCGAGATCGTGTTGTCCAACCAAATGCCTTGGTCGGGCATGCGCGCATAGGTGCGTGGGATGGTCGTGATGGCCGACCAGCCGTGGTCGCCGATGTCGCGGGCGAAGTACCACGCCCCCACGCCCCCGCTGAGCGTGAACAGCAAGAGAGTCAACGCCGAGGTGAGGCGCGACCCCGTCAGGCGTTGCACCGCGCACAGCAACAACGGGGTGAACACGACGGCCAGCACCCATGCCGACAGCGTCAACGCCTGCGGCAGCGTGGCGCCAGTGACCGTGAACGGAGCGGCAAAGTAGTCGGCGAGGAAGTGATAGCGCAGCGGTGTACCGGCTGCCAGAGGCGACTGCAGCGCCTGGTTCTCGCCGTACGCAAATGAGCCGGCATAGGCGAGGTGCGCCGCCCAGTCGCCGTAGATGGCGAGGTTTCCGGCGCTGATGCCGTTGGGCGTCGACTGATACGCCAGCGCCAGTGTTCGCGTAGCGACCGCACCGGCCGCTGCCGTCAGCGCCACCAACGGCCGCAGGCTGGACGCCTTCCGCATCGGCAATCGCAGGCGGGCCGCACCATTGGCCAGGTCGGCTCGCGGTGCGGTGCCTGCGCGGTACAGGCCGCTGGCAGCCACGAGCGCGGTCAGCACGGCTCCGACCGCGACCGTCAACCCGTTCATCCCGACCACGAGAAACATCGAGAAGGTCGTCACGCAAAAGGTGACCGAGCCGAGGACGACCCCGACGGCACAGCGCTCCTCAACGCGAAGGCGAACCGGCAACCAGTAGGTGAGCCCAAATCCGCAAACCGCGATCGCGGCAACCAGAAGGACCGACAGGAGCATTCCCAAAGGTTACGCGTGAGCTCCCGACCACGACGTCTCCATCGTCTGTGGTGCAGCAACGGACTACTGTCCGACCACCATGGATTTCCGAAAGAGACTGCGGGCGAAGCAGACATGGATCGTGGTCGGCATCACGCTCGCATCGCTGGTCGCGCACGTGTGGAAGCTGGGTCTGCGGCCGCTGGCTCACGACGAAGCGATCGACGCGTGGTTCTCCTGGCAGGCCGGTCGCGGCGACGTGATGCGCTACGACCCGGTGTACCACGGGCCGCTGCGGTTCTACCTGGAAGGCCCAGTGCTCCACCTCTTCGGTACCGGCGCCAGTTGGGCCAGACTCATCGCTGCGTTGGCCGGAGTGGCCGCGACCGCGATCATCGCCTGCTCACGGCGCACTCTGGGCCGAATTGGCGCACCCGTGGCCGCGTTGGTGTTCACGTTCAGCCCCACCGTCTTGACGGTGACCCGTACCGGCCGTGAGGACTCGCTCACCGCCCTGGTGTCGTTGGGCTTGCTGTTGGTCGTGGCCTACATCCTCACCCATCCCAAGCCGGCACACATCGTGTGCGGTGGGGTGCTGCTTGCCCTCAGCTGGGCCATCAAGGAGACAACCTTTCTCTTTGGGTTCGTTGCCCTCCTCTTCTTCCTCGCAGTTGCGCTGCTCGCCTGGCGCGCTCCCGCTGGCAAGTGCCGAGCGGCCGTTCTTCGCGTTGACGCACTCGGTCGGTCGCCGTGGGCGTGGTCGGTCACCGCGTTCCTCCTGGTCTTCATGGTCGTCTTCACCTCCGGCTTTCGGTACCCGGGCGGTATGCAGAGCGGCTTTATCGACGGCATCAAGTACTGGGCGAGCCAGCACGACGTGCGCCGTGGCGGGCAGCCGTGGTTCTTCTATCTCACGATCTACGCGGCGTACGAGTGGCTGCTCATTGGGCTCGCAACCGTCGGCCTGGCGGTGTCGGTGCGCAGGCGTTCATTGGTTGGTGCGTGGCTGGGCACGATGTGGCTGGGGCAGTTAGTGGTGTACGCGTGGGCCGGCGAGAAGTTCGCCTGGCTGGCGCTGCACCCCCTGGTGCCAGCCGTTCTGTTGTCGGGCATCGGCGCTCAGGCGCTCTTCGACCGCTTCCACGCCCCGGCCTGGCGCCGAGCCCTCGCTGGTGTACTGATTGTTTCGGTGTCCCTGACAGCGGTGGCTGCGATCCGGCCAGCCATCACCGACGGCGCCGACCCGCGCGAACTGCTGGTCACCGTGCAGACCTCCACCGACGTGCCCCCGATTGCCGAACGCCTGCGCGCTGGGCAGCGTGCCGGCACGATCAACTCGATCCTCGTTGATCAACGGGGAGGCGGGTCGTGGCCGTGGGCCTGGTACCTCAACGACTTTGAGGGTGTCTCGTACGTCACCGGGGTCGATGGGGAGTTCCCCGAGGGCTACGACGCACTGATTTTCGACGGCGCCGCTGGACCGCCGGTCGTGCCAGACGGATACACCGTGGAGGAGTTCTCGCTGCGCAGGTGGTGGGTACCGGACTACTCCTCGGCAACGATTGGTGACATGGTGCGCTGGCTCTTCACACGTGAGACCTGGAATACCACCGGCAGCTACCCGCAGTTCCTCGTCATTCGCGAGGCGACAGCTCCCTGATCTAACCCGAACGAGCTCAGCGCTGGCGGCACTAGCTTTGGCCGATGGGCTCGCAAGAGGGACCGGACGAGCGCGGGCGGGACCGCCGACCGATCATCGACGCGACAGGACGCTGGCTGCTTCAGCGCCAGTCGAACCCCAACCAGGTGCTCGTCGTGCTCGGTCTGAGCGTGGCGCTGGTGATAGCGGCCCAGACGCGCTTTGCCGCCGGCCCCACGTCGGGCTGGGCTATGGCAGCCTGGGCGTCGGGCCTGGCGGGCGCGTGCTGGGTGCTGGCACCCGCCGCCGAGAATGCCCTGCCGTTGGACCGGGTGCCGACGATGCCGCTCCTGCAGTCACCCCGAGGAGGATGGCGGTCCGCTCGAACGTTCGTGCCAGCCGGCGTCACCGCCGTCGCGATGGCTGCGATCTGGCACGCCCAGACGTACCGGGCTCGCGATGCCTCGCGCTGGGACCTGACCCCTCTGTGGCTGCTCAGCATCATCGGCGCCGTCCTCGTCGTCTGGCGGCCTCCAGTGGGCGGAATGCGAGCGGCGACCGCTGCGTGGTGGAGCCGTCAGCATGGCGAGGTAGCGATCATGAGCGGGCTCGCGGTCGGTGCCGGACTGCTGACCTGCCTGCGGCTGGGTACGTTCCCGTGGATCTTCAACGGGGACGAGGGCGGGTTTGCCCTCGTCTCGGCGCAGATGGTCGACGGCACATTCCGCGATCCGTTCACCGCGGGCTATCTCGGACACCCGACCCTGTACAACGCGATGCAGGCGTTGTCGATAGAGGTGTTCGGGCGGTCGATCGCGGCCACGCGCATCGTGTCGGCGCTCCTGGGCGCGGCATGTGCACCGCTCGCGTATGCCCTCGCGAGGCGCTGGTCGGGCAGCCGGACCTATGGCGTGGTGGCGGCCGTATTGTTAGCGACGTTCGAGGCCCATCTGTTCTGGAGCCGCAACGCGCTGCCGAACATCGCGTCCGAATTCTTCGTCCTGCTGGTCCTTCTGCTGCTCGATCGTGCACTGGTGGCGGGCACGCCGACCAGCTGGCTGATGATTGGCGTGGCCGTGGGCTTGTCGCAGTACTTCTACTTCTCGAATCGGCTGCTCGGCCCCATCGTCGTCATCACTATCGTCGTCTGCGAGCTGCGATCCATCGCCCACGAGCGAGATCGACGCGATGCGACGACACTGGGAGCCCGCCGGCTGCTCCTGGTGGTGGGCGGCTTTGCGGTCAGTGTGCTGCCGATGCTGGCGTTCTACTACCGCACCCCCGAGCGGCTGGCGGAGCGGGAACGATTGGTCTCAGTGTTCACCGACGGATGGCTGCGACAGGAGTCAGCTACTCACGGCTGGTCACCGGGGCACCTGATCTGGGACCAGTTCGTGACCGCGGCCATGCTCCCGTTCCGGACGGTGGCCCACGGCTTCTACCGGAGTGGCGTCCCATTCGTCGGTTGGCCGATGGCGGTGCTCGGCGCCGTGGGCCTCGCGCTCGTGACGCTCCGCGCGGGTCACCGCCGCCTCATTGCGCCCGTCGGCATCTTCTGGGCCACGGTCGCCGGCATGGCCGTGACGCGCGGGCCAGCCGAGACGAACCGATGGGTGATGGCGATCCCTCTGTTCTGTGTGTTCGCCGCCATCGGCCTGATGACAGTGGCGGACACCGTCGTCACGGCGGCACCGAGGGCGCGCAGGTTCGTTGCCGCTGCGGGGTGCGCCACCGTGCTCGTCGCCGCATCACTCAGCCTGCACGCGTTCTTCTCGGACGATGACCGGATCGAGGTGTACTCCGATACGAACACCGAGGTCGCCGAGCACCTCGCACGCGAGGTACTCGAGGTCGATCCAGCCGCCACTGTGTACTTCTCAGGCTCACCGCGCATGTGGTATCGAGGATTCGGCAATCTCGTGTTCCGCACCCCGGACGTCACCGCCATCGATCTCGACACTCCATGGTCGGCGACGACGCCCCGGCCCGTCATCACCTCGACGACGATCTTCCTAGTGCTCCCCGAACGGGCCGACGAGCTGACCCAGCTGCGTGCCTGGTTCCCGAACGTGGGCTTCCACGAGGTCCGCTATCACGGTGACCTCCTCTACACCTCAATCGTGGTACGACCGTCGGACGTCGACCCGTGAGCGCCGACGACTACGGGAACAACCAATCACCGGACGCGAATGTTCGAGCCGAGGCACTGCCGGTCGACTTCGGCGATGAACAAGTCGCCGGCGCGGAACACCTCGGAAACACACAGCGCAGCGAGCAGCGTGGCCCCTGTCGGGTCGGTTGACAGCCGCTGCTCGACAAGTCCGAAGGTGATGTAGCGAAGGCGGTACCGGGCCAAGAGTTCCGCCACCCGCTGCGGGTCGGCGGTGGTGTACAGCTCTTTCATGTCCGCAATGCGTTGGTCGACGAGGTAGCCGTAGTCACGTTTTTGCTGACGCTCGTGATACGGCCACCCAATCGGTGTTGGCAGCCCCGTCATCGTCGCAAATCGACTACTCCAGACGTAGTCGTCGCCTGGTGCTTCCGCGATCGGCACGATGCCGTGCACGTTCGCCTGCAGCCACTTCAACAGCGGCAGCTCGTCGGCCAGCTCACGGTCACTGTCGCTGTAGCGCAGGTCGCTCTGAAAGTACGCGAGACCGTCAAGCGACAGCCCGTCGGGACTGACGCGATCATCGAGACGCACCGGAGTAGCGAGCACGGCGAACGCGACCGCAACGATGCCGGCCAACGCCACGAACGCCAGCCCGGTTCGTCGGTACAGCCGCGGTCGCCACGAGGTGGCCAGCGCGCGCGAACGCACCAGCACGGCGAGCGACACAGCTGACCCGATAGCCAGTAGCAGCCACGCCTGATACCAACCCTTGAACACGGTGTTCATTCGCCCGCCGTCGTTCTTGACGGAGTATTGCTCGATGACGACGATGGCCAACCAGCCCACTGCCATCAGCGTACATCCGAGCGATGAAACGGCCTTGTGCCTCCGCCCGATCACTGCTGCCGCACCAGCGAGTGCCGCCAACCCGACGCAAGTCAACTGAGTTGATCGCGACGAGGCGAGCGTGAACACCCCGACTGCACCGAGGAGGACCGAGAGCGCAGCCACATGGCCTTGGCGCACGGAACGCCACATAGTCGGCGAGGTGCGCACGACGTGGCCCGCCCGCCGCCACACGACAGGGACAGCGACCAACACGGTGCAGGCCGCGAAGAACGCCCAATGATCCACCCAACTTTCCCAGGGCGTGCGCTGCGTCACCGGCTCCACGCCCGCGTCGTACACCTCTCCTCGCCAGACATACGGAGCCCACACGAGTGCAACCCCAGCACCCGCGATTGCCACGTCGCGCGCTGCCACTCGCCAGTTGCCTCGCCGCACCAGCGCCACCGACACGGCCAGCAATGCCGTGGCGAGTGCGAGCGGGTAGTCCCAGGTGTTGGTGGCGCGCACCAGCCCGAGCAGCAGACCCACCACCACCGCAAGCGCGAGCGACTGGGCGGATCGCCGCTCGATCAGTGAGCGGTACCACGCGAGGCACAGCACAAGGACGGTGGTGAGCAGTGGCAGGCCCATCACATGCGGATGAACATCGCCGAACAACAGCGACCACGCCGGGAATTCGGTGATAGCGGCCGAGTTCGGTATGACCCGACTGGGCGACCACCAGTCGAACGTACCGTGCTCGGCCCCCACCACGCGCCGAACGACGCCCGGCACGATCACCATGTTGGGCAGCAACAGCACGAACCCGGCGGCCAGCAGCCCCGCCCACCTCGCTGTTGCCATTGACGCTCTCGACGTCACGCTCCTGCCGTTACTCGCGACCGCCGAGCCGGCGGTGAAGGCAGCGCCGGCGGTGCAGCTGGCGAAGAGCGCAACCGCGAGGTTCATGACGACCGTCGGCGAGGTGCGCAGTAACCGACCTGGCAACGACAGCATCAAGTACCCGCCGTAGTAGTAGTTCAGCGTCCCGCCGGACATCCACGAGTCGTAGGGCGGCAGCGTGCGCGTGCGCATCACGGACGTGAGCATGGTGAGTTCGAACGGCTTCTCACCCGCACGCGACGGATTCCATAGATCCGGGTTCATCGAGCGCAGCGCGACGAACACGAGGAACGTCAACGTGGAGAGTGCTGCTGCCAACACGAGGGTTCGCCGACGCTGCGCCCACACCGCCGCAAGCTGGGCTGCACGTCGTCGGCCGAGCACGACGGCTGCGGCAAACCACGCCGCAAACACAGCGGCCACCAGCGCGCGCGTGAATGCGATCCCAAGCCACGTGACGGCAAAGAATACGGCGACAGCTGGTAGCGCCACGCCGAGCATTTTCGAGACCCCCGCGCCAGCATCCGGAAAACGACGAAGCAGCGGCAGGAAGATCACAAACGCCGCCACGCCAGATGCCTCGATCAGCAGGAGCCAACCCAGCAGGTGCCACCAGGGACTCCCGGTGGTGTCAAAGTCGTCGTTGTAGGTGCCGACAGTCTCGTTGGCGGCAACCTCGTCGGCGAAGAGCATCAACCCGTTCGCCTTTGCGTTCTGTGGCGACACGTGAATCGCGGTGGACGCTGCCGCTGGATCGAGCACCTGCAGCAGTTCGTCGGCGGACAGATCGCGAACTCGTTTCCAGATCCGCACCTCAGGGTGGTCGTAGACGGAGAACGCCTCCTCCGCGTTGGAATCGTCAAGCCGCCACAACTGCACTCCGAACAACGAGATGCGCGGCACGCTGGTGAAGGTCGCGATGCGCTCGAAGCCCAGATGCCCTGTGTCCAACGCAGCAAAGAACTTGATGGTCGATGGGTATCTCACCGGAATGCGCGTCACGGTCCCCCACACGCGGGGGGAGGATTCCACGACGTAGTCGACTCCGCTGAGCTGCGTTGCCAACCGTTCGATCTTCTCGACGCTGTCCGCGCCGAACAGGTCGAACTGCTCGTTGCTCCACGCCCCGCCATCGATGCCATCGACCGAGATTGGCAGCGCATCGTCCCATGCCTCCGACGAGAGCACCGCCCCCTCCGGCACGTTGGCCTGTATCCACCGCGAAGCAACGATGCGCGTGTTGTCGTGCCCGTACACACCGTTGACGAAAGCTGCACCCCACAGCACAGCCGCGAACGCGAGCACCACCGCCAGTGCCGGGCCGATGCGTCGGCGACTCGCGCGGGCAGTCTGCGGACGGTGCGCCCACAACGCCATCAGGCCGACGCCCGCAACCGCGTGGACTGTTGGGACCAACGACATGAAGTACCGGCCAGTCGGACCAAACGACCGCAGCACCAGCGCACCCGGCAACACAATCGCCACATACGCGACTGCGACATTCCAGCGGGCACTGCGTGCGCGCTGCCGCCACAGCGAAGCGGCACCAGCGACCGCCGCGAGGCACACACCTGGACCGACGGTGAAAACAAAGAGCCAGCGCAGCGCGTCGACCGCCACAATCCGATTGGCCCACTGCACCGCCGGCGGCATGTCCAGATCGCCGACCCGCAAGCTCGCCCAGAAGTCGTTGAGGTATTCCTGCTTCAACGACCAACCAAGGCCCTGGAACGCACCCGGGTTCGTGGCACGGAATGCAAGAATCGCGACAAGGGCCACGGTGAGCAGCCGTGCCAAATCGGCGCGGCGGCGGTGGCGGTACACCAGCCAGGCACACAGCAGCACTGGCACCAAGCCAACACCCACGCCGGTGAGTTTGGCCCCCGCCGCCAGCCCGGCGGCGCCACCGGCGAGCGCACCACCTCGTAGCGCAGCTCCGACATCGGCACTGCGATCCAGCCGGAGGGTTGCCAGAACCGTCAGCGCGCTGGAAAGGCCAACCAGCGGTTCGGCGCCGAGGAAGTGCGCGTGTTGAATTGCCAGCACACAGGTCGCGTACAACGCGGCGCCAGCCAAGCCAGCGCGGCGCCCACCCAACCTGCGGCCGATGAGCCCGACCACAATGATGGTCGCGGCGTCGAGCAACGCTCCCAGCAAACGACCGATCAGATCAACCTGATACGAATCGTCAAACCGAGGCTGACCCTGGCTGTCAATCAGGTTGACCCCGAGTGCATCAAAGGCATCGGCTACCAACGCTGCGGGCTGGTCGCCAGACACCACGCCCTCATGCAGCCACCCGGCCGCACCGCGAGCGGCAGCCAGTGTGATTGGTCCGTAGACAAACGAGTCTGTGCCCCGGTACACATTCGCCGGCGAGCGGTCGCCGTCAAGCCAATCCAAGATCGGCCCGGCCAGCGAGCCATGAGCGGCCGGCGCAGGAGCTGCCGCCAAGCTGGCAGAGGTGAGCGCCCAGTGGCGTTCATCGGGCTGCAGGTGCTGGCGTTGGTCGAAGTCCAGATTCCACAGTCGCGCTGTCAGGCCAACGACGGCGCATAGTGCCAGCAGCAGCGGCCACAGCCACCGTCTCACAAGGTGCCGTCCGCTGGCTTCTGCAACCTGGCGAGCAGGCTCACATAGCTACGCTCGCCTCGGGCTGGTTGACCGTCATTCAGCCGATCGATAGCGCGCAGCGCGCCCACGGCCAGATTCACCGGGTTCCACGCGCTGCCGGGGTTCTCGCGACCACTGAAGCGGTCGGCCGCCACGCGCAGCCGCGCCGGCAGCAGCTGGCGCTCGATCAGCGGCTTGCCGATGCTGTAGACGAGCAGGTGGTGGAACGGCGCGGAATGATGGGTGAGTTGGTCGAGGTTGCTGACGACGAAACCGGCCCGTTCGGCGACCTCATCGAGTGCTGCGGGAAGGTACAGACGCTCGTGGTTGCTCCACTGCCCGGTGATGGGGCCCGCGCTTCGCATGGGGGCGATACCAATGAGTTCGCGGGTGTGGTTGATCGGGTCCCAGAGAAACGGGTAATTGGCGTGTGGCACGCTGATCGCAACAATCCCACCGGGCTTCAGCACTCGCCACAGTTCGCGCAGCCCAGCGACCTCGTCGGTCAGATGCTCTAGTACTTCCGACAGCAGGATCTTGTCGAATGCGCCGTCGGGGAACGGCAGCGAACTGATATCCACCTGCGCCAACTCGGCAGGCACGCGTTCGCGCTGCGCCCACTGCAAGCGGCCATGATCGCCGTCCACACTGATGATGGAGGCGCCACTGACCTCACCCATCACCATCGACAGGTAACCCATGCCACAACCACAGTCCAGTACAAGGTCGCCTGACTGAAGGTCGAGGTACTGCATCAAACGCGGCACCCGACGGTGGTATGCGATGTCGGCCTCGTTGCGCATCACATTCATGATCGTGTCCGCCGCCACCGGCGTCAGCGGCGCCAACGGCTGGTTCGGCAACACGTTGAGGTGCACCCGCCGGCCGCGCACGACCTCCTCGAACAACGCCTCATAACGGTCGATGGCCTCGACCGGGTCAAACAACGATGTCACTTCTGCACGGCTTGGTCGCGGTAGCGGCTGACGCAGCGAGGCAACGATTGCAGCAGCCAACGCCGCCGGATCGTTTGGAGCTGCCAACCGGCCAAAACCAGTGACGTTGACCACCTCGCGAGCACCAGGTACGTCGGATGCCACGAGCGGCGTGCCACACAGCAGCGCCTCCAACTGCACCGCCGCGAAGCAGTCGGTGCGCGAGGGCAGCACGAACAGATCGCACATCGCGTAGAAGTCGGCAAGTCGTTGTCGGTCGAGTAGGAGACCGACCGAGACCATCGCATCCCCAAGCGCGTCGATCACCCCACGCCAGCGCTCGTAGAACTGCTCGTACACGACGTTGGTCTCACCTGCGAAGACAAACTTCGCTGTCGGCACTTCGGCAAGGACGAGCGGCACCGCGCGTAGCAGCACGTCGAAGCCTTTCTCCTCCACGAAGCGACCAGCAAAGCCAACTAGCGGGCCCTCGGCCAGGCCCAAGCCCGCCCGCCACTCTGCGGCCGCCACAGGTTGAGGTTCGGGAATGGTGGTGGGCGGGTGGATACCCTGGACGATCGATGCGACCGGCGCAAGGAATCGCGAGTGCTGGGCGTAGTCATCGGAGTGTGTCGTCACCGCCGAAGCCATGCGAATGGCGCCGCCAAGGTTGAGCTGCATCACACCCTGCAGCGCTCGGTTCATCGAGCCCTTCGGCATAACGACATCACCTTGATGAGTGACCACGACCGGCGTTCGCCGCAGACGGGCAAGGCCAGCAGCAATGAACGCATCCGTCGACGGTGAATGGATGTGCAACACATCGTGGTGCCCAACCAGGCGCGCAACAGCGATCGGGAATGTGGGCATCAGCATTGCCCTGCTCAAACGGCCAGCGACGGGCAGCCGCACGACGTGGACCCCGCCCACTCGCTCGTCGCGAGCCAGTTCCCGGGCGTGCTGCGAGGTGAGCACCGTCACTTCGTGGCCGCGAGTCACCAGACCTTCCGCAATGCGCTGCGCGTAGACCGTCAGGCCCGTCCAATGTGGGTGATAGAAGTTGAGCGTCGTGAGGATCTTCACGACTCGTTTCCCTTCACGACTCGGCCCTTCACGACTCGGCCCGGTACGACTCGGCCCGGTACGGCGGCAGGGGACGGACACTGAATCTCAGCGCTTGCCACCCGCTACGCAGGCACGCGCTAGCCAGCCGCCATACCCGCAGCGTTGACTGCCCGTGCACACGGGGCAGATGGCGAATCTCCATCTCCGTGATTCGAGCGCCGCACCGTGCGGCACCCAGCGCCACCATGATCGACGGCGCGAATGCATCAGTCGGCAGGTACCGCGAGAGGTGGCGCACAAGGCTGCTACGCACCAACTTGAACGGCACGTTCGCGTCGCGCAGCCATCGACGAGCGAACAGCGAGACGATTACACGCGTGATGGCCGTCAGCACGAGTCGGTGGCGCGGGTCGTGACGAACAGCGCGAACCCCTATCAGCAGATCGCTCGCTGCGCGCTGCTCCCACAGCTCGTCAAACTGAGCGAGGTCGACCTGACCGTCCGAGTCGATCTGAAAGATCCACTCACCCCGAGCGGCGTCAAACCCACGACGCACGCTCACCCCGTGGCCTGCATTGACAGCGTTTGTGATCACCTCGATTCGCGGATCACGGGCCGCTGCATCGGCAAGCGCGACAGCGGTCTGGTCGGTCGAACAGTCGTTGATGATTATCAATTCACTGCCCGGAACCCGGTCCAACACTTCCCTGACAACGTCGGCCAGCACGTCATGGATGACAGCTTCCTCGTTGAACACGGGCATCACGACCGAAAGCGGACATGCCGCCCCGTTCACGACCATTCCTCGTTCACGACCATTCCTCTTCCGGGGTGTCGGCGACGAGCAGCCGAGCAATATCAACGCCCATCTTCACCGAATGGTCCATGTTCCCCAACTCATAGCGCCAGGCACCGAACCGACCACGCGCGTAAATACCGTGCGCCATCAGCCACGGCTGGATCACGGCCAACGCCGCATCACGGCCAAGCGTTGGCACCGGATATGCATAGGGGATGTGGTGTACGTGGCGGCTGGCGATCGGTGCGTCGACATCGACCAAGCCCACCGACCGCAGCGACTCCACGACGCGCTCAACAAGGCCCTCGCTGTCAAGCGGCCGCCACGATGAGCTGGCCACCTCGGTCATCCATGAGCTGTACCGATCCGTGCGACCGTCCGGCACGTTCGCCGGCGAGTACTTGGCGAAGTTGGTGGCGCGATAGAAGGGCACCTCTGGCTCCGGGAAGTAGAACCACGATCGGTCGTCCGTGGTGGGCGCCTCCACCCCGATGCCCACGATGGTGACGCTGTTGTGCACCAATAGATCGGCCGCCGCCAGTACCTCCGGCGGCGCATCCACAATGGAACGCACGAGGACGTCGAGCGGGCCTGTCCACAACAGATGATCGAACGACTGCTCGACGCCAGACACGACCATCGAACGCGTTCCCGCTTCGACGTGTTGCACCGAGCTTGCGAAACGGATCCGTGCGGAGAGCGGCTCCGCTGCGCGACGATAGATCTCACCAGTGCCACCTCTCAAGGGAAAGGCGAACAGATTGTTGGGGCCCCAACCCGGCTCGTCGCGCCGGTGCACGACTGCCGCGAGGGCTTGCTGCCATGGCACGACCGAGACACGCTCAGCAATCCAGCCGGCGCTCATCACGTCGGCGGGGTGCGCCCATACCTTCTCGTTGTAGGGCTGCATGAACTGCCGCACAATGCCGGCACCGAAGGTGGAGTTCATCCAACTTCCGAAGTCGGCCGTGCCAACGGTCGTGGTTGTTCCAGCGGCGATCAGACCGACCAGCGCTTCCTCGGCAAGCGCTGGCGGAAGGTGATGCAGATTGTTCTGAAATGGATAGGGCACCCATCGATCACCGATACGCACGAACGAAGAACGTTCGTGATGCAACAGGTCGTCGCCCATAACTTCGGCCAGCAGGCGATCGAACTCGCCGAAGTGCGAGAAGACCACGTGGCCGCCGAGATCCCAGGTAAATCCCTGTGGGTCGACGACCGACGAAGCCAGTCCACCAGGCGTGTGAGCGGCCTCCAGCACCTGGAAGTCATCGTGTCCGAGCGCCGTCAACTCCCGTGCACACCCCAAACCACACGGGCCAGCGCCGACAATGACAATCTGGCCCGTCGACATCCAGCGCAGGCTAGCCGCACCGCGTGGACCCCGGTGCCGAGAAATGTGATAGCCTCCTCCGTAATTTCTTGCGTTGATAGGACCGGCGATGAAAAAGCACATCACCAATACCGCCTTGATTGGCGCCGTGGTGTTGTCGTTCACCCTTGTGGTGGCCGGCCAGGCTGGCGCGCGAACCGCCCCACGCCCAAGCGGGGCTCCTCAAACGGCGACGCCCACAGCCACGCCAACGGCGACGCCCACCAACACCCCAACAGCCACGCCAACGGCGACGCCCACCAACACCCCAACAGCCACGCCCACAGCCACGCCCACCAACACCCCAACAGCCACGCCCACCAACACCCCAACAGCCACCCCCACCAACACCCCAACACCGAGGGTCACCCCCGTGCCGGGCTCTCCGACGCCGACACCGACCAACACCCCCACCGTGACGGCGACACCCGCCACGTCGACGACCTTGGCGACGACCACCACGTCCGACGCCAGTTCTGGCGCCGGCGGCACCACGACCACCTTTGACCCCGGCAGCATTCCCGCCACTGGTAGCAATCCGTCGCCGCTGGCCCCCATCGGGCTCGCCGCAGTCCTGCTCGGGGTGGCACTTCTGGTTGTGGTCAGCGTCCGTCGAACGAAGCCGAGTCAGCCAGCCTGACCTGCGCGTCTTCTTGCTGACCACACCTCAGCAAGCATGCCAAGCCCGTCGCGCACCACCCGCACCTTGCTGTCGCGCCCCTCGCGCCACGTCACGGGAATCTCCTCGATGACCGCACCAGCGTTGGTGAGGCGCAACAGCAACTCGATCTCATAGGCGTAGCCGCTGGTCTGTGTCTGTGCGATGTGGGTCTGCACCAGGTCACGGCGGAACAGCTTGAAGCCGCATTGTGGGTCCGAGACACGTAGGGGTGTCATCAACCGCACCGCAGTTCGAAAGATCAGCGCCGCACCCCGGCGGCCGACCGAGCGGGCCGGTTCCACAATCGCACCGGGCAGAAGACGGCTGCCGATGATGGCATCCGCCGTGGCGAGGCGGTGACACATCTGTGGCACAACCCCTAGGTCGCCCGCCAGGTCGGCATCGACCACCAGCACCGCGTCACAGCGAGCAAGCATCACGCCCGTTCGTACAGCGGCACCCTTCCCCTTGCCACCGCTGGCCACTTCAAGGCGCACCTGCGGGTGAGCCGCAGCGAAGGTCTCCACAATTGACGCAGTCCCGTCGATGCTGGCGTCGTTGACCACCAACACCTCCCAGGCGTCCAGCCCCATGCGCTCGAGGGTCGCACACAAAAGGGCCAGCGACGTACCGATCCGGCGTTCTTCATCGAAGCACGGCACCACGACCGACAAGCTCATCGGCAGCGACGACATCTCGCTGACCCTACTCGTCGTTATTGAGCCCGGACGCGACAGAGCCCGGAGCGAACTCCGGGCTCTGTTCACACTTCACGAGCGACCTTGCGGTCGCCGGTACTACTTGACTTCGACGGTGGCGCCGGCCTCGACGAGCTTGGCCTTGCCACTGCGAGCGACCTTGCGGTCGCCGGTACTACTTGACTTCGACGGTGGCGCCGGCCTCGACGAGCTTGGCCTTGGCTGCTTCTGCAACTTCCTTGGTGGCCTTCTCGAGCACGGCCTTCGGGGCGGCGTCGACGAGGTCCTTGGCTTCCTTCAGGCCCAGGCTGGTCAGCTCACGCACGACCTTGATGACCTGAATCTTGGCGGCGCCGGCGTCGCTGAGGATGACGTCGAACTCGTCCTTCTCCTCTTCGGCCGGAGCAGCAGCAGCGCCGCCGCCAGCGGCAGCAACAGCGACCGGGGCCGCGGCGGTGACGCCGAACTTCTCTTCGAACGCATCAAGGAGCTCCTTGAGTTCGAGGACGGTCAGATTGCTGATTTCTTCGAGGATGCTTTCCTTCGACATTGCGGTTTCTCCTAGTGAGTTCTTGTGTGTACTTGCGTGGGGTGCGGCGGCAGCGCCACCGCCATGCCTTTGTGGGACGGGCGCTGCTTACGCAGCTTCCTTCTGATCGATGAGCGCCTTGAGTCCGTAGGCGAAGTTGCGCGGCAATGCCTGCAACAGACCTGCGGTCTTGACCAATGGCGCCTGCAGTGCGCCCGCAAACATTGCGAGCAACACCTCGCGGCTGGGCAGCTCGGCAAGAGCTTCC
>Ga0105047_10008828_pt1 | contig 16732 bp, 17 predicted proteins | sample MAT04_FD_78384 | JGI IMG/M metagenome (GOLD analysis project Ga0105047, IMG submission 78384) | Freshwater microbial communities from Lake Fryxell liftoff mats and glacier meltwater in Antarctica - MAT-04 (megahit assembly) | ecosystem: Environmental > Aquatic > Freshwater > Ice > Liftoff...
AAATTTACGAAAAATCCAAAATCGCGATCAATATTAAACCTTGAATTATTGATACTTCTATCCGAAAGTTGCAGTGCTCCACTAGAATTTACCCTTTGCCTATTACCAGGTAGCTTAGTTTGTCCAAATCCGAAATTCCATTTTGATGAAGCTGTATAGTACACTACTGCGTCGCGAATAATATTAAGATTTTCTCCATCTTCTAATTCTCCTACATCTCCGGGAGCAAATGATAATTGTAATACATAGAGGAACTGCGGGTTACCTACAAAACCGTCAAATCGTAAACGCAATCTTCTGATTTGACCATCGAACGCATAAGGTTTATCTTCATTTTTTAAATAGGTAAACCTATTTTGTATTCTAAATCGTATGTTGAGTTGAAATATACTATCAGGTGAAGTAAGACCGACACCTTTTCCAAAATTATAGTATGGCAAATTACTGATATCCACTTGTTTGGGCTTTTGAGACAAAAGCAAGAAAGGCATTAAAATAATCAATAATAAAATTACTTTCCTTTTGATAAGATGCGAGTCTTTATAAAATCTTTTCATAATTATTAGTCTTTTAAAAGCCATTGAATACCAAATCGTAATTTTGGGTCAAATTGAGGGTGATTTAAAACATCAAAATTGTAATCTTTTCTGAAATATTGTCCAAAGTTTTCCATTATTATCATCACACGAAAGGAAGAAACCCTAGAAAGCAAGTAAAAGTTGGCAGCTGGAAAAAATGGTAGGGTAGTGGTACTTAGAATAAATTCGCCATATAAAGGTTGAAATAAAGGCCCGTCGTAGTCAGCAATCAATCTGGTGTCTATGCCGATGTTCACATCCATCACTTTATTGAACCATGTGCCAGCATAATATAATTGGTGTGTCGAGTAAAGTGATGGAGTAGGGTAGATTTTTGGATTAAGTATCTGGAAATGTAACTGATTATCCAGATGAAATGGTCCGGCTTTTACATTTTGCGCCAGTCGGATATAGGTTGCTGTAAATAGCCCGTCATATTGCACAGGTTGTGATTGATTGTTCCAGTATACAGGATTGGTTATCAATGACTGAGTAATTCCGGCACTGAATTTAATATTTGGGACAGAAATCTCGGCATTGAAAATAGTACCAACTGGTTTTACAAATGATGTATCCAAAACAATTATCTCATTTATATTGAGTTGTGTTGAATTGTATGCAGGTTCTGAGCGAAAAAGTCTTATATTTCCCTGAAGGGTAGCTATTTTTGATATATTTAAGTTTAATTTGCCTTTTAGATCAAAGTTCCCTAAATTTTTAAGCAAACCTAACTTTGCATTGGTCTCCAAAAGCAAAGATTTGTAAAAGGGGATTTTTCCATCAAATGTCGCTGTGACATCTGTTCTTTTAGAATCAGTAGGAATGTTATTTATAGTGTAATGATCTAAAATTAATCCAAGCCTTCCCTGTACACCTTTGATTCTTTCGCCGTTGATATAAAATCCATTTGAGAGCTGCGTGATATCCAGATATCGTCTTATTCCCCGAGGGTCAATGGGAATTCCTCCATAAAATGTAGAGTCATTTTTATTATTAATTTTTACATCTGAAAATCTGAAATATGATGGAATATATTTAAACTCATTTTTTAAATATATTCTCCAAGTTTTGTTGGTTGTACTATTTAATTTATAATATTGGATGAATGAAAGATTCCTTTCCTGCTGTCTAGTAGAAGCCTCGTTTAATATGACAGGTATATCTTTTTTAAATTGATCATTTAGATCTTCTGGATCGATTATACCACCTATATGTCCTTCTTCATTGGCATTATGCATAAAGATTAAAAATGCATTATATTTTTCTCCGGGACTCTTATATCTCAACCCAAAACCAAATGCGGTTGATTTAGTATCCTGACCGTTATAGAACCCTTTTTGACTGATTCTGTTATAATTGAGACTTACGGATAATCCATCACTAAAATTTCTCGAAAAATTAGCGCCTACATTGATGTTTTCCTGATTACCAAGTTGTGAAAAGTATAAATCAGCGATAGGCCTGTTTTGCTCGAAAAAGCGAAAATTTTCCAGATTTAGTTGATAGGTTTTATATTGATGATATCCGGTATTAAACCCTGTGCTTATTTTCGGGCTATAAATAAGTGGAAAAGTTGCTGATCCGAAATTTCCTGTATTGATAATTTCATGACCGCTAAGTTGCATAGTATTACGATGAAGAAATTTTGTATTGGCGAGCGAATCCTTAAGCGTATATTTTTCAAATATATTATCCGTGAGCAAATACTCATAAACAGTGGAGTCAGGGCCATCTATTACTTCGTCCGAAACAGGAGTTGGGCTGTTACTTCCCTGACCAAAGTTCGTCGGTCTTTGGGCTTGTGAGATAAAACTCAGAAGTATAAAATTTAGCAACAAAGTGTATAAGTGTAATTCCTTTTTACAAGCATTTACCTTTGGAAAGATAGAAGTTATACTCAGCATTCCTGATGTTGATTTTAAAATACTACTAGATATAACGAAATACTACAACAAAACGTTGTGCTTTCATAAATGCATTATCACGTAAATAAGGAATCTACAAAAGCTTTCCTGTTAAAAACCTGAAGTTGTTCCATACCTTCACCAACACCTATATATTTAATCGGAATTTTAAACTGATCTGAAATGCCAAGTACAACACCACCTTTTGCGCTGCCATCTAGTTTGGTAAGTGCAATCGCAGTCACATCAGTTGCTGCAGTAAAATGTTTGGCCTGCTCAATCGCATTCTGACCGGTGGTAGCATCCAAAACCAGCAGCACTTCATGTGGTGCACCCGGATATTTTTTTTCAATGGATCGTTTTATTTTTGTAAGTTCCTCCATCAATTGTGTTTTAGTATGAAGTCTACCTGCGGTATCAATGATAGCAATATTCATATCATTGTTTATGGCGTATTGTGTGGTTTCATAAGCTACTGCAGCAGGATCAGTATTCATTCCTTTTGAATAAAAATCTACTTTGCTTCTGTCAGACCAGATTTTTAGCTGATCTACTGCAGCTGCACGAAAGGTATCTCCAGCACCAAGTACAACTCGATATCCTTTCTTTTTGTATTGATATGCAAGTTTGCCGATTGTTGTGGTCTTTCCCACGCCATTTACTCCTACTACCATCATGACATAAGGTTTTACACCGACGGGGACTTCGTAGTCTTCAATATCTTTGGTATTGTTTTCTGAAAGAATTTCAATGATAATATGTTTTAAAATATTATTGAGTTCTTCTGTATTAAGATATTTGTCTTCAGCTACTTTTTTTTCCAGTCTTTCTATTATTTTTACGGTAGTTTCAAGTCCAACATCAGAAGAAATGAGTATGTTTTCCAGATCATCAAGGAAATCTATATCCACTTTGGATTTCCCAGCGACGGCTTTGGTTATCTGTGAAAAGAAACTTTCTTTTGTCTTTTCAAGACTTTTATTCAGATCTTCTTCTTTATCTTTTGAAAAAAACTTTTTAAAGAAACTCATTATATCGATTAATTTTAGAATTATTAAATGGAGTGATTGATATATTTTTATAAAGCAGAAAAACTTATCAATTGCGATTATCAAAAAGTATTCAGACAAAAATAATTAGTTTAATAGATGTACCGGTTATATTAATAGGTAGCAAATTTTAAATCTTGCTTGGTGCTTCAGAAATTTTAAATACATTTTACTTTAAATATATTGCTTTGCAAAAATAATTCATGGCAAGTTTTTAATTTTGAATATGATGGCGATTGATTTTATCTGGTTCAAGGAATTACAAGAGATAATAGTCTTTGCAAAATAAAATTTCATCGGTAAAAATAATTACGATAAGCTGATTTCTTGTATAAATACAAAAAGGGTTTTCCTTTTTAATAAAAGAAAAACCCTGTTTACTCTTGTTCAGGAAAACTAACTATTTATTTTCTTCAAAAAATTCTTTCACCTTATCCTTATGGATAATGGATTCTTTGTAAGAATATTTTCCGGTTATCGGATCTTTGATTGATTTTATCACTTTGACATGATCCCTACCCGAACCGGCATTAGCTGCCCTTTGGGCAACTCTTGCGTTTTTAGATACTTTTGCCATTATTATTTAATTTCTTTGTGAAGTGTATACTTTTTTAATACAGGATTAAATTTTTTAATCTCTAATCTATCAGGATTATTTTTTCTGTTTTTTTCAGTAACATACCTGGACATACCCGGCATACCACTGGTTTTATGTTCAGTGCATTCAAGTATTATCTGGATTCTGTTACCTTTTGCTTTCTTTGCCATGGCTATCCGTTGTTTTTACTATTTTAATTTAAATTTTTACGCCGGTATTGACACCAGAATACTTAAGTTCTTTAAGGTATGCATGTAAACCTTTTTTGTCTATGGTTCTCAAAGCACTTGAGCAAACTTTTAAAGTTACCCACTGACCTGTTTCAGGCATAAAGAATTTTTTAGTAAACAAATTTGGTAAAAACCTTCTATTTGTCTTTACATTTGAATGGGATACTTTATGACCTTTCATCGGTCTTTTACCTGTTAATTGGCAAATTCTAGACATTTTTATTTAATTTTAATATTATAATCCATAAGATAAAAAACATTTTTACCTTTTTTTATCGTATTGTGACTCCGGAAGGATTCGAACCTTCAACCGCCTGATTCGTAGTCAGGTACTCTATCCAGTTGAGCTACGGGGCCTTGGTTTGTTCTAACCTTTCTTACATATCTGTTAATCAACACTTTATAAGTGTTTTCGAAAGCATAACTTTTCTGCTTTTTCTAAATAAGCTGCAAAGATAAATGATTTATTTGTTTTTGCAAAAGAATTTTTAAAAATAAATATATAAAATATTATAATATTAAAAATATATTTAATGGAGGAGGCATTAGAACCACCCTTTTCTCTTAAACCAAATAGTTAAGCCGACAACAATTGCAATCATACATCCCCAAATAATATAATACCCTGCCGGCCACGACAACTCAGGCATATATTTAAAATTCATGCCATAAACCCCGACAATAAATGTCAGTGGAATGAAAAAGGTAGATATTATGGTAAGAATCTTCATAATTTTATTCATCTCATGACTCATTGCGTTCAGATATATATCTTTTAAACTGAAGTTAATATCGCGGTATGTTTCCACTGTTTCCAGTATTTGTATGGTATGGTCTAAAACATCTTTAAAGTATTTTTTAGTTTTTTCTTCAATTAGGATGTGGTCAGATGAAATCAGGCGATTCAGCATATCTCTCATTGGATATATATTTTTCCTGATCTGCATGATATCTTTTTTATTATTCTGTATTTTTATCAGTACATTATTGTCAGGTTTGGAAAGTACTTCATTTTCTATTAACTCGATATAATCTCCCAATTTTTCCAGAATGTCAAAATAGATATCAACTGTGATATCAAGCAATCTGTAAAATAGATAATCAACCGATTTATTACGTATGATTGAGTTTTCTGAATTAAGTCTTTCTCTGATGATGTCAAAAGCATCACCATCTTTTTCCTGAAAGGTGATGACAATATTATCAATCATTATAATCGACATTTGTTCTTCATCAATTTCATGGTTGGTCTCATTCCAGTCGAGTGATTTGAAAGTAACAAACATGTACTTTTCTTCTTCTTCAACTTTAGGTCTCTGAAAAACATTCAGAATATCTTCCTGATATAAATAATGTACACCAAATTTATCACATATACTTCGAATTATGTGGATATCATTGAGTCCATTGATGTTAATCCATAATTTAGATTTGGTGTCCAGATTTAGTATTTCGTCTAATGATGGTTCAGAAATGATACAATTATCAGAGGAATAGTTATACACCTCAATGACAGGAGTATTATCAATGTTTTTACCGGTATATATATGAGTACCTGGGGGTAAACCTGTTTTACTTAGTCTTCTTTTTTGCTTTTTATGATGAATTTGTTTGTCATTCATGGTTTAGGGTTTTGAAGGATAAAGCGGATTTGGTTTTGGGGTTTGTATCGACCAAAGATTTATTTTTAAACCAGCTTTGGCATAGAGTGGTAATCCCAGATCATATAGACCATGGCTTATCGTCAAATCATTACTGACATCAAAATCCATCAAGTGCCGATCTACATAAGCATCCACAACGGTTAATAAATGCCCGGCGATCAACCAAATCCATGAATATTCACTCCATTTTCTGTAAAAATCTCTTTTTTGCCTTATGGCACTTACATTAGGTTGTCCGGGCTGATTGAGTGCAAATTCATATTCGCTTTGAGCCAATGAATAATTTTTTCGATTGGATATTAGCGTATAGGTAAGCCCGCCGTCTATACCTAAAGCCAAGGGCACTTTCCACCATTTTTTGTTATAAATCTGACCACCTGATGGTATAATTAGTGAGAATAAAGCAGCTTTACCTGGTTTGCCTTTAAAGAGAGAGAAAAACCCATTTTTATTAATTATTGTATCTCCCTCATTTGATGTAGTATCCGGCTGAGATACATTTTGAAAGGGGTCCTGACGTATTATCTGACTGAAAATATCTGTATTTTGAAAAAAAACAAATATAGAAATAGAAATGAAAATCCTGATCATAATCAAATAACGTTTTTGAAAGTCATTTAATTATCCTTCATCAGAATTTCAGTAATTTTATTTAATTCACCATCGGAGTTGAACAATATTGTAATGGCCCCTTTACCATTCTGATCTCTTTTTATGTCTATCTTTGTTCCCAGTAAACTTCCCAACTGATCCTTAATTTTTTTTATTTCAGGATGTATCTCAGTTTTCGGTGGTGTACTATTACTTGGTTTTATTACGACGTAGGATTTTATCAGTTGTTCTACGCCTCTTACAGACAATCCCTGATCAATCGCCTCCTTAAATATTTTTAATTGCAGCGCTATATTTTCTATTCCTGCAAGGGCTCTCGCATGCCCCATACTTATTATGCCTTCTTTTACAGATGCTTGAATTTGAGCTGGTAGTTTTAGTAATCGAACGTAATTGGTAACCGTGCTTCTATCTTTTCCAACTCTTTCTGAAAGTGCTTCATGGGTAAGATTGCACTCATCCATCAACCTTTGATACGAAATGGCTATTTCCACAGCATTGAGATCCGCCCGTTGTATATTTTCGACAAGAGCCATTTCAAGCATTTCCTGATCATTGGCTACTCTTATGTATGCTGGAATTTCTCTGATGCCTGCCATTTTGGATGCTCGGAGTCTCCTTTCCCCTGAAATCAGTTGATATTTATTTCCACCCAGTGACCTTACAGTTATGGGCTGAATTAATCCTGAAGTTTTAATAGATCTGGCCAATTCCATCAATTGTTCAGGGTCAAATTCTGTTCTTGGCTGAAAAGGGTTTACTTCTATTAACTCAGGGCTGATCAAAGCAATACTGTTGGTAAGTTCTTTTACCAATTGACTTCTTTCAGCAGGGTTATTTGTTTTTTCTATATTCGAAAGAAGTGAACGTAAACCTTTCGAAACTTCGCTTTTTTTATTCATTTATTTAGTTCTAATTTAAAACTTCGGCTTCGTTCAGTGAAATAAACTCGTTAGCAAGATTGAGGAAATTGATGGCACCCTTACTACTTGCATCATAAATGATAACAGGTAGTCCGAGTGAAGGAGCTTCACCTATTTTACTATTACGGTGTATAATTGTTTCAAATATTCTGTCAGAAATGATATGTCTTATTTCTTCAAGGACCATATTAGCCATTCTAAGTCTTTGATCGTACATGGATAACACGACGCCTTCCACCTGTAGATTAGGATTTAGCGACTGTTGTACAATATTCATCGTATTCTTTAATTTTCCAAATCCCTCCAATGAGAAAAATTCACATTGTACCGGCACGATTACACTATCTGCTGCTACTAATGCGTTTAAAGTAATCAATCCAAGAGAAGGCAGACAATCAATAAATATGTAATCGAAATCATCTTTTACCTGATCTATAAGCATTTTCATTCTAAACTCTCTGTGATCAAGATTAACCAGTTCAATCTCTGCGCCTACTAGATCTATAGATGATGGAAGCAAAAAAAGATTTGGTGTTCCAGTGGCTAAAATCCCATCATTAGGATTTGCACCGTCAACAAGACAATCATAGGTAGTTAATTTAATGTCTTTGCTTTTAATTCCTACGCCTGATGTCGCGTTAGCTTGAGGATCTGCATCCACCAATAATACTTTTCTTTCCAATACCGCCAGCGCTGCTGAAAGATTGATGGCTGTTGTTGTTTTACCAACCCCTCCTTTTTGATTTGCAATAGCAATAACCTTACCCATATTTGTAATTATATATCTATACTTTGTCCGATGTCAAGAAGAATAAGTTCCTTTCCTGCATTTTTAAATTCATTAATAGCAGCTTCATGATCAATTTTAATATACCCAAATGTATCGTAATGACAACCGATGATTTTATCGCACTGTATAAATTCAGCAGCAATGACCGCATCTTCATAACCCATAGTAAAATTGTCACCTATTGGTAAAATAGCAAAATCCAGGGTAGGGCATATCATAGGTATGATTTTCATATCTAACGTCAAAGCTGTATCTCCTGCAAAATAAAAACATTTTTCTTCGTTCCAAATCACAAAACCACCTGAAGCTCCTCCATAACTGCCATCCGGTAGCATGCTCGAGTGGACAGCCTGAACATATTTTACTGTTCCAAAATCAAACTTGAACTTACCTCCAAGATTCATAGGATGTCCGTATATGCCTTTTTGTTCATACCAGGAAACTACTTCAAAGTTGGATATGATTTTAGCATTATTTTGTCGAGAAAGTGTTTCAGCATCAGCCACATGATCGCTATGACCATGCGAAAGCATGATGTAGTCAGCTTTCAGACTCGTAATTTCAATTTTGGATGCCAAAGGATTTGGGCTGATCATAGGATCAAAAATGAGATTAAATCCTTGGGTATTCAAATGAAAGCATGATTGACCGAGATAGGTAAGTTTGATCATACATAAAAAATTAAAGAATCTGCTGACGGGTTGCTAAAACCATTATTTGTAATTATATTAAAATTATGCACCATATATATTCAATGAATTATTAAGATTATAGATTAAAATTCATATCCAATTTAGGGTGAAAATTTCGTGATTTACGCTCCAATTAAGCTGCAAAGGTATGAAATTTAAGCTAATAAGAAATTATAAAATCTAATTATTTGGTAAACAATATCGTATTGTTTGGGTTTAGCAGGAATATTCATAAACATGATTACTATAATTTCTGGGACCAATCGTCCAAACAGTCGCACTAGTTTAATCGCATCTCATTGCCTTCAGGTACTTTCTGATCTTGGTGAAGATGTTCAGCTTTTAGATCTGGTTGATATTAATTTGCCCATTCTTTCTGATGAAATGTACAACGCTTCAGGCCAACATCCGTATATTAGTACTTTGCAGGACAAATACCTGATAAATTCTGATCACTGGCTTATCATTAGCCCCGAGTATAATGGTAGTTTTCCCGGCATTTTGAAATTATTTTTTGATGCTGTTTCGGTCAGGAGGTATAAAGAAACATTTTCTGGTAAGAGTGCTTCAATGATCGGCGTAGCATCTGGCAGGGCAGGAAATTTCAGAGGAATGGAACATCTAACAGGGATTTTAAATTATTTAAATGTTCTTGTCATGCCCAATAGACTTCCCGTCTCTGTCATTGATAAAAACATTTTAGAAAATGGATCAATTGAAAACACAACATCTATGACCATAACCTCTTTTCTAGAAGAAATAATTCAATTCTATAGAAATCAACGACAGGAAAAAGTTAATATCTGATCAGTTTACATTTCCTATCTTAACCACAGTAAAGTTTACAGCGATCGTATTTCCTGGATTCACGGATATGGACTGCCGTACCGGTATTGCTTTGTAAGAAGGAGTATTGTTTGGAAAAGACGTTGATAGCCCAAGTATCACTTTTCTTATGTTTAGCATATCAGATGCAGTAATTTTAGAATCACCGTTTACATCTGCTGCAGTCAATTTATAAGATGGACTTAATAATTGCAAACCAAGAATATGTTTTTGAATGGCAACAATGTCCGATGCACTTACTTTTGTAGTATAAGCAGGACCAAAACTTTCCATTATTACTTCTGGCTCAGTCATCTCAGGAAAGTTTGCTGACGGGTATGTGAATGTGTACTGACCATCTGTATTTTTTTGAATTTCTATTTTTGGAATATTGGCATTTTTAGGCTTGATAAATAGTTTAACATGACCAGAAGGGATATCAACATTATCAGTGGTCAATTGGACATTTACTGTTGTGACAGCGGGTGTAACAGGATTTTTCGCTAAATTAATCGTTGCATCCAGTTCTTCAAAAAATACTGGATAATACAGTTTTTTATTTGGTGCAATTACTGCAAATGAAGGAGTACCATACCACGAGCCATACACTCCATTTCTGAATGGGCTTACAATTGCAGAAGCGCTACCTTCATTGCTGATACCTTTCATCGTTTGATTATATGTATTCTCAAAATTATTCACCTGCGGATTGTTATCACTTGTAAGAGTAGTAGCACTAAAAAATTCAACATCCTGATTTCCTGATCCCCATTGGATGTATTTTTGCTGCCAAAATGGAGCATTGGATATACATGGTGGACATGTTGTGAAAAAAAACTTAATTACTACCACTTTTCCTTTATCTGAATAATCTTCATACAGTCGATGGATGTGACCTTCTGTATCCGTTGCAGTAAAATTATGCATCGTATTTTGAGCTTTGCCGTTAAATACAATGAAAATTAAGGTGATTAAACAAGTTAAAAATTTCATTTTTCGATTTTAATCTTTTTGTGATGCTTAATGGTCTTAAATAAATTAATCATATTATTTTGCTTACAATTAAAATATATAAAAATTAAACAACCTTACCGTTTGATAAAATATTGTTCAAAAATATAGCTTTTTCGGTTAGTAATCAATAGCTTTTTGAAATTAGGTGATATTTTTATCACGAAATGATTAAATTTGTGCACAAAATGAAACCTTCTGTATATTTTAAATGGTTAAAAGGGCTCAGTTATCAGGAAGCCTGGGATATTCAAACTTCAATACATAAAGGTTTGATTGAGTCGAAAATGCAAAAAAGGCATATCGCTGATGATGTAAAAGAGACTTTAAAGCAGAAGCATCAATTGATATTTTGTGAGCACCATCACGTTTTTACACTTGGAAAAAGTGGAAGCTTGGATCATTTGCTTCTTTCCGATTCAGAGTTAGAAGAAGATAGCATCGAGTTTTTTAAGATTAATCGTGGAGGAGACATTACATATCATGGCCCGGGACAAATTACCGGTTACCCCATATTTGATCTGGAAGATTTTTTTACCGATGTCCACCGATATGTTAGGACCATTGAAGAAGCCATCATTCAATTGATTTCTATGTATGGACTTAGTGGTGTAAGAATACCAGGATATACTGGTGTATGGCTTGAGCCGGATAATACCTCTGATCAGTTTAGAAAAATATGTGCCATTGGTGTGCATCTCTCAAGATGGGTAAGCATGCATGGGTTTGCATTTAATGTCAACACTGATTTAAAATATTTTGAAAAAATAATTCCGTGTGGCATTGTTGATGCTAATAAGACCGTCACATCTTTATTAAAAGAAACGGGTAAACATGTAGACATAGAAAAAGTAGGAATTGAACTAGCATATATTTTCAGTAACTTATTTGATTTTGAACTAATTACTTAAAATTGAGTTACATTGCAAATGCTAAATATGGAAACTGATAAAGTGAATGGTAAGCTGATAAATCAGTCAAGAACAGTGATGACTGAAATGATTATGCCCAATGATACTAATCCAATGGGTAATCTTATGGGTGGATATCTGATGAGGTGGATGGACATAGCCTGTGCCGTGTGTGCAGCTCGCCATTGTGGTTCGCAAGTTGCCACTGCTTCTGTGGATCATATTTCATTTCATGAACCCATAAAATTGGGTGATGTAATTACGTTGACAGCCGTTGTGACCAGAGCATTTAATACATCTGTAGAGATATTTGTTGAAGTTTCTGCTGCTGAAATCACTGGAGATAATCCAAGGCAATCCAATCACGCATACTTTTCTTTTGTGGCTATAGATACAGCTTCAGGAAAACCGATAAAAGTACCTGCTGTTATCCCCATAACAAACGAAGAAAAAAAACAATTTGATGTAGCCCTGCGTAGAAGAGAACTTCGTTTGATCCTTGCTGGCAAAATGAAACCAGAAGATGCGTCGGAATTAAGGATGTTTTTTGCTGATCTAAAATAGACGCTTTTGTTTAAAATGCAGGCATTTAATAATTACTAAAAAAGATAAAATTTCCCAATTCTTTTATTTTTGATCCTTATTAAAAGGTTCAGGTATTATTTCTATCAGTAAAAATCAATATTCAGTAAAAAGGAATTATCTGACAAATAAATATTGTAAATTTTTTTTATCGAAGTTGGGAACGACGGTTTTAAACAAAACGAAAATGGCATTTTTTCCAGCATCACCCAAATCCTGAGAATAATTATTTACGTAAAGGTTAATATGTGAAAACATCACATTTTCATCCATTTCCTGTGCATTAGATTTAATGAAATCTAAGCCTGAAGTTGGATGCTCAAAAGCAAATTTTATACTCTCAAAAAGAATATTATTCAACTTTAGTTTAACATCTTCAGGTAGTGATCTTTTTATTGCAATTCCTCCCAAAGGAATGGGGCTATTTGTATCTTTTTCCCAATACTCTCCCAAGTCCATTATTTTATGAAGACCTTTGTGCTGATAGGTAAATCTGTTTTCATGAATGATAACACCTGCATCAACTTTTCCACTTGCCACAGCACCTTCAATATCTGAAAAAAGCATCTCTTCCACATACTCTAAATTTGGGAAAGCATACTTTAACAGCAGATATGCGGTAGTATTAAATCCGGGAACCGCTATTTTTATTTTTCCAATGGGAGAATTACCTAAAGGTGTTTTTGATATCAGCAGTGGCCCACAATTGCTGCCTAAAGCACTTCCACTTGTGAGTAGCTGATATGAGTCACTCAATCGTGTATAAGCATTAAAACTCAGTTTTGTAATATCATGTTGGCCGTTTATTGCAGATTTGTTCAAATTTTCTACATCGTCCAACACAAAGGTAAATTCAAAACCGTTTAAGTCAATTCTGGCATTTACCATTGGCTCGAACATAAAAGTGTCATTGGGGCAGGGAGAAAAAGCAAAAGTTAACTTCATACATACATTATATTAAAAAAAAAAACACTGAACAAACATGAAAGTTTATTCAGTGCAAAGTAAACCGGTTTTTGAGGATATTTGGGATGTAATTATTTTGCAAATGTCAATTCAGATGTACAATTTGTATCTGTATCTTTTACTATTATATTTAAAGTATTTTCAGAAACGGTAAAATTTGCAATTTCACAAGGACTGCCTGTTGCACAAAAAGTAAGCTTTCCATTGCTAATACTATAAGTGCCACTTTCGGTTTCAGTTTGGGTAGAACCAAGGAATGTAGTTTTTGTAATACTTGAATAAGTTTCGTTACTATTAAAAATAGCTGTTAAACAAATTTCCAAACCCAATAAAGATTCACCATAACATCCATTTGTAAATGTTAAGTTTTGATTTTCTTCGGGGTCTGTACAGCCTGAATTAACTAGCTTAGTTGCTTTCCAAGTGCCAATCAATAAATCATCCGGTTCATCCTTTTTACAAGAAAGTAATGCTGCAATAAAGAAAATGGAGAATACTATTGAAAATTGTTTCATAAATAAGGTATTTTAAGGTTATAAAATTATGTTGTCAAAAAATGTTGCTAAACTTGTCAGAAACATTATGAATGATTAAAAATATTGGGTTGAGCCATTGGATTTACTACTTAAAATAAAATAAATGTAGAGTTATTTATTCATAAAATAGAAATTCAATTTTCTAATTTGTTATTTATCAATAATAAAAATGGTCGCCCCCCAGCGACCATTTTAGACTATAACCCATGAACATTTAACCAGAAAATTGCGAAGGTCTCAAACTCCGCAACTCAATCTCTTTTAAAACTAATTTATATAACCAATACTTTTTAACTTTGGAGTGAAATTTGGGTTGACTTTAAAAAAAGCATAAAATCAACCCAATTATCATTTGTTTTTAATCCCATGAACATATCCGAATTTCTGACCGCTTCTTTAACCGATTATGATTCGTTGTTTATTATTAAATGTGGCTTTAATAACTTTTACAATACAAAGATATGTCTATTGAGAATGAGAAAAAAATACAAAAAAGTGGCAAAATAACATTAATATATATTTAATGCATAATATTTTGATTATTAATATTTTAAATTTAGAATTAATTATTTAGTCTGGAATAGGAAGTTCTTTGGGTTAAATATAATAACCTGATAATTTTCTCCACCTCATTTTAAGTACACCTTTGATGGCTTCAGAAACTATATTAGCATGCATTTTTGAATTGCCTTTTTCACGATCTACAAAAGTAATGGGAACTTCTACGAGTTTAAAGCCTTTTGACCATGCATAATATTTCATTTCTATCTGAAAAGTATACCCAATAAATTTAATTTTGTCCAGATCAAGACTTTCAAGTACTTTTCTTCTATAGCATATGAAGCCGGCTGTTGGGTCATTTATGGGTAGCCAGGTGATTAGTTTTACATACATGGAAGCGCCGTACGATAAAAGTAATCTATCTTTAGACCAGTTTTTAATGTTTCCACCTTTTACATATCTACTGCCTACTGCCATATCTGCGCCATTAACACATGCCTTTAATAATCTCTTAAGATCATTTGGGTTGTGGCTAAAATCAGCATCCATTTCAAAAATATAGTTAAAATCATGGCTTATCCCGTACCTGAATCCGGCAATGTAAGCTGTACCCAATCCCATTTTCCCGGACCTTTGAATTAAATGTATTCGAGACTCCTTTTTCTGCATCACTTTTACGATGTCTGCCGTGCCGTCGGGTGAATTGTCATCTACTATTAATACAGAAAAATCATTTCCCTGCTTTAACACAGATTCAATGATTGAATGTATATTTTCAATTTCATTGTATGTAGGTATGATGACCAGGCAGGATTCCAAAATAGTAATATAATGTTATCTAAATTTTTACAACGCAAAAAAAAGAATTTTAGCGTGTGTTCTGATATTTCGGTGCAAATATTAAAAAAATATATTATTATATACTGAATTAGCTATTTCGATTGTAAAAAAATAAAATATTAGCTCAAATTATCCGTTGAATTCCTAAATCTATTTCAACCTTTATCATTTTTTGGCAAATTTATGTTTTAAAAATCATTAATTGACTTTCAGCCATTTATTTTATAATCTGCTGGACGACAACATCTTAAAATGATGTGGTGTCTTACGGGTAGTAATGGGCGGAATTGAATTAAGTTAGCAAATTCAAAATCTATTTGGAAACGATTCCTTCATTATCGTTAAGATTGCATCAAAAACATCTTCAGCATTAGGTTTACTAAAGTAATCTCCATCTGATCCAAAAGGTGTTCTATGCGCTTTGGCAGAAAGTGTTATCGGTTTGGAATCCAGAAATTGATACCCGTTCCATTTTTCAAGGACCTGACTCATCATATAGGATGTAGCGCCTCCAGGTACATCTTCATCCATAAAAATTATCTTATTGGTCTTTTTTAATGAGTTAACAATGATTCCTTCAAGATCGAAGGGTAGAAGTGTTTGAACATCAATTAATTCCACAGAAATATTGAAGCCCTTTAGTAGATCTATACCTTTCTGGGCTTCACGTATGCACGATCCATAAGTCACTAATGTTACATCCGTTCCTTCCTGCAATATTTCAGGTGTACCCAATGGCAAAGTAAATTCCAATAAATTCTCAGGCATTTTTTCTTTTAATCTGTAGCCGTTTAGGCATTCTACTACAATACCCGGATCGTCCGATTTCAATAAAGTATTATAAAAACCTACTGCTTGGACCATGTTTCTAGGCACACAAAGGTAAATACCCTGCATAGAGGTAATAATCATACCCATCGGAGACCCTGCATGCCAAATGCCTTCTAATCTGTGCCCCCGGGTCCTAATTATAGCCGGTGCGCACTGAATTCCATTGGATCTGTACCTTAATGTTGCCAGATCATCTGTCAAAAGTGAAAATGCATAAGCCATATAATCAAGATATTGAATCTCTGCAATCGTCCTTAAGCCACGCATCGCTCCACCCAATGCTTGACCCATAATGGTCCATTCTCTTATGCCTGTATCGAACACTCTTTCTTTACCATGTTTAGCCTGAAGCCCTGCAAAACCCTGATTTACATCACCTATTTGTCCTACATCTTCTCCGAAAGCTAACACTTCAGGTCTCTGTTCCAATAGCTCATCAAAATAGGTATTCAACACCTGGTATCCGTTTAAAATTTGTACATCAATGCCAAATTTTGGGGCATTGACTGGTACATTAAGTGCAGAATGTTTGGTTTCACTATATAGATTGGTATTGTATCTTTTTTTACCTAATTCCTTTGCATTTTCAATAAAATCGGTTAACATTTGATGGTTTAAATTCCCAAATCTCATCAATTGAATCTGCAGTTTTCTGGCATTCGAGACTACTTCCGAAAAAACTGGATTTA
>Ga0105047_10008829_pt1 | contig 16732 bp, 9 predicted proteins | sample MAT04_FD_78384 | JGI IMG/M metagenome (GOLD analysis project Ga0105047, IMG submission 78384) | Freshwater microbial communities from Lake Fryxell liftoff mats and glacier meltwater in Antarctica - MAT-04 (megahit assembly) | ecosystem: Environmental > Aquatic > Freshwater > Ice > Liftoff...
ATTGAGTTTATTGCTGTTCGGAAGTTTCGGCTTATTAAATGCTCAGCTAAACAAAATTGACTTTCAGGAATTTACCTTGGACAATGGTTTACGTGTCATTCTTCATCAGGATAAAAGTACTCCTATTGTAGCCGTGTCTGTGATGTATCATGTGGGTTCAAAAAATGAAAACCCGGATAAAACAGGTTTTGCGCACTTTTTTGAACATTTATTATTCGAAGGGTCAGAGAATATAGGCAGAGGCGAGTATGACAAATATATAGAGAAAGCCGGGGGTACACTAAATGCCAATACGTCAATGGATAGGACATATTACTTTGAAATTCTCCCATCCAACCAACTTGAGCTTGGGCTTTGGTTGGAATCTGAAAGAATGTTGCATGCCAAAGTAGAAAATGTTGGCATTGAAACACAACGTCAGGTTGTTAAGGAAGAAAGAAGACAACGTATAGATAATCAGCCGTATGGATCATTTCTCGAGCAGATCATGATGCGCGCTTACACAGTACATCCTTATAGATGGCCGGTAATTGGTTCAATGGCACACCTTGATGCCGCCGTCGAGTCAGATTATAAAAACTTTTACAAAGATTTTTATGTACCAAATAATGCCATTGTTTCGATAGCCGGAGATATTGATTATGAAAATGCTAAAATGCTTGTTAGCAAATATTTTGGTACAATTCCTAAAAGCAGTAAGCCAGTTTATCGCCCTTCAGAAATTGAGCCGCCATTAAATGGGGAAATCAGAGATACTTTTTATGACAACATTCAGCTACCTGCAGTACTGATGGCCTATAGGATTCCGGCTGCAGGCACACCTGACTATTATGCAGTGTCTATGCTGGGTACTCTTTTGTCTCAAGGAGAATCTTCAAGATTGCAAAAAGCGCTCGTGGATGAGCAGCAAAAGGCAGTGGCGGTTGGAAATTTTCCGTTAGATCTAGAAAACCCGGGAGTAGCCATAGCTTATGGTATATGTAGCATGGGTACAGATGTACTGGATGCAGAAAAGTCCATAACTGCAGAAATAGACAGAATAAAAACTGAAACAATATCTGATGATGAATTCCAAAAGCTCAGAAATCAGGTTGAAAATGATTTCGTTTCGTCCAACTCAAGAGTGGCTGGTATTGCCGAAAGTCTTGCAAATTACAAGATGTATTATGGCGATGCTAATCTGATAAACACTGAATTGCAGCGCTATCTCGCTGTTACAAAAGAAGATATAAAAAATGCAGCCGTCAAATATTACAAGGATTCAAATAGGGTAGTGCTGCATTATCTACCTAAACCAGTCAATCCTTAAGATTAAAAAGAAAAAACAATATATTTAAAAAGAAAAACATATAATGAAGAATATAATTTTAGCATTAAGCACCATATTTATTTTTAGTCATTGCGCAAAAAAAACTGTTGAAACAGTTCAGGAAGTTGACAAATCCTGGAGAAAAACAGCACCTGCACCTGCACCTGCAAGAGATATCCAACTAGGAACATATACAGCGTTTGATCTTGAAAATGGACTTAAAGTGATTGTGGTTGAAAACCATAAATTGCCACGGGTTTCATATCAGTTGTCGCTAAATAACGATGCGCTGATAGAAGGTGATAAAGCAGGTTATACTAGCTTTGCAGGAGACCTGATCAGTAAAGGCACCACTACCAGAACCAAAGCACAAATTGATGAAACCATAGATTATATAGGTGCTAGTTTGAGCACATCAGCAACAGGTATCTTTGCCAGCTCATTAAAAAAACATACAGATAAATTATTGGATGTAATGACTGACGTATTATATAACCCTACTTTTCCAAAAGAAGAATTTGAAAAAATACGTAAACGGACTGCTTCAAACTTAGCTTCAGCAAAAACAAATCCTGAAGCTATCGCCGGCAACATAAGGAGTGTAGTTAATTTTGGTAAAAACCATCCTTATGGTGAAGTGCAAACAGATGAAACCATTAAAAACATTACTATTGAAGATTGTAAAAATTATTACAATACATTTTTTAAACCCAATAATGCATATTTGGTAATAGTAGGTGACATCACACCTGCCGAGGCAAAAATGCAGGCAGAAAAGTTTTTTAAACCATGGGAAAAGGGAAATGTTCCAGTTGTAAAATATTCAAATCCGGTCTATCAGGAAGGAAGTCATGTCCGATTTGGGAATAAAGAAGGAGCGGTTCAGTCTGTTATAAATATTTCTTATCCGATAGATATGAAGCCTGGTGGAGATGATGTTATAAAGGCAAATCTAATGAATTCAATTTTGGGTGGTGGTATATTTAGTGGGCGTCTGATGCAAAATCTTCGCGAAAAGAAGGCATATACTTATGGCGCTAGATCAAATATTGCTACGGATAAGCTCATAGGCAACTTTAATGCATTTGCATCTGTGCGAAATGAAGTAACAGATAGTGCCGTGACAGAATTTATTTATGAACTTGACAGAATAGTAAAAGAACCTGTTACAGCAGCAGATTTGTCACTTGCAAAAAATAGCATGACAGGAAATTTTGGTCGATCATTGGAATCCCCTCAGACAATTGCAAATTTTGCTCTAAATACCTACAGATATAATTTGCCAAAAGATTATTATAATAATTATCTTAAAAATCTTGAAGCGGTAAGCATTAACGATGTTCAGGAAATGGCTAAAAAATATATCAGACCAGAAAACTGTAATATTGTCGTAGTTGGTAATAAGGATAATGTAGCGGATAAATTGAAAAAATTTGACAGCGATGGAGTGATCGACTTTTATGATGCTTTTGGTAAAAAACTGGAAGATAAAAAAGTTGAAATGTCTTCAGACGTTACTGCCGTTGGCGTGATCAATGATTACCTTGAAGCCATAGGTGGTACTAGTAAACTGAACTCAGTAAAAAGTATGCATATGTCCATGAAAACCAATTTAATGGGACAGGATGCCACTTTTGAAACATATCAGATGGCTCCCGATAAATTTGCCATGAAAATAAATATGATGGGCATGACAGTTCAGGAACAAAAATATGATGGTACTAAAGCATTACAGGCACAAATGGGAAATAAAAAGGTCATCACCGAAGGCAAAGAACTTGAATCCATGAAAAAGCAGGCGGTCATGTTTGAGCAGTTAAGTTATACCAATAAAGAATATAAACTTGAATTGAAGGGGATAGAAAATGTAGAAGGGGTGAATTGTTATAAAATTGTTGTAACAGATAAAGACGGAGACAGTACTACTGAATTTTATGATGTAAAGTCCAATTTTCTGCTTAGAACAGTGAAATCACAAGAAGGTGGACCGGGGCAGCAGGTCTCAATTATTACTGATTTTAAAGAATACAAAGATGTTTCAGGGATAATGATTCCTTTCAAATCAGTAATTACTGGTGCTATGCCCGTACCTCTTGAGCTGGAGGCAACATTGATAGAATGGAATAAAGAAATCGGATCAGAGATATTTAAAGTGGAATAATAGCATAACTGATATTTATTTTTCCTTTAAGAATGGAATTCATAGCATTTTAGCTTTGAATTCCATTTTTTATTTAAAGAATAAAATTTTTTATTTATCTTCTATTCCGATTTATTATATATAATATTACTTTTGATTTAAACTATTGTTTATGAATTGGTCGCTATTCCCATTTTTAAGGATCGCCATTGCATTAGGTGGAGGAATTTTTATTTTTGAATATTTAAATTTGCCCATCCAATGGGGGATTTATCCCTTACTAATTGCAGTATGTTGTTATCTAATAGCTGATTATTCAATAAAACTCCAAATCAATAAATCCTTTACTAATGGCTTCCTCCTTATTGCTATGATTTTTTTATTTGGAGGGATATTATTAAATGTAAAAAAAACTAAGCTGGAAAGTACGATTTTAGCCAAAGAAAAAGATGAAAAAATTATCCTCTATAGTAAAATATCAGAAAAATTAAAATCAACTACCAAACCCAAATTTATTTTAAAAACCATCTGGATAAAAACTTCTCAACAAAAAGCAAAAAACTACCATGCGGAAATTATTGTAACTTTTGATGAAAATGATACCATTGCAAAAGCCTATAAAGAAGGCGACTTTATTCTGGCAAGTACGATTTTAAAACAAGTAAAAAGTACCAATAATCCGGAAGCTTTTGATTACGCTTATTATCTAAAAACAAAAGGAATCTTACAACAAGGGTTTATAAAACCTCATTCGCATACAAAAGATAAAATAGCACAAGAACATTTTTTTATGAAAATGGCAAGATTTTGTTCTGACTACGCATCCCTTACTTTTAGGAAATATATAAGTGACCCACAGATACTTGGAATAGCTGAAGCCATCCTACTTGGACAAAATCTGCTTCTATCCGAAGATATATATCAGAATTACTCGGATACAGGGGCAATTCATGTTTTATCCGTATCTGGCTTACATGTTGCAATATTTATAAGTGTATTTATTTGGTTATTTTCAAGATCTTTCCGGGAAGATTTCAGATGGAAAATTTTTAAAATTACAAGCCTTTTAACCATAGTTTGGTTTTATGTGATATTAACTGGTATGGCCCCGTCCGTAATTCGAGCAGGAATAATGGTAAGTTTATACATTGTCGGAACGAATTTGTTCAAAGGCACAAACAGTTACAATATACTCGCTATTGCGGCGATTATCATGCTTTTATTTAATCCATATTATATCTTTCAGGCATCCTTTCAGTTTTCATTTATTTCACTTTTAAGTATACTATATTTTCAGCCAAAGATAAAAGCCTGGTGGAAACCTGACAACAAAGCAGGCAAATTCGTATGGGACCTTATCAATGTCTCTCTTGCAGCACAAATCATGATATTTCCTGTCACAATATACTATTTTCATCAGTTTCCTTCATATTTTGCCATCAGTGGCATAATAGCTGTACCATTGGTTACCATTATTATTTATAGCGGAACATTACTTATAATATTTGAAGCCATATGCAACAGTATAAATATTATCATAGCCCCATTTTTTACCACTTTAATCAAGTGGCTAAACATGTCCATCGAATGGATTAGTGAATTGCCATTTAGTAAAATAGAAAATATCTGGATTTCAGATATCGGACTTATTTTGATGATTTTATCCATTTTATTATTAATTATATGGATGGAAGTAAGACATATAGGTATTTTTTATACACTGTTAGTGTGTTTGATATCCATACAAATCGAAAATAGAATTGAATATTTAAAGTCTGCAGAAACGCACGAAGTTTTTATGTATGATATGTATGGTGGAAGCTTAATTGATATTATTGAAAAAAAATCTCTAAGGAGCATATATTTTGGAGACCTTAGTCAAAAAAATATTGATTTTGCAGCTAAAAATAATAGGATAAAGCACAGATTGTACCAAAATATAGAAAATGATACTCAGGAAAAAAATCTAATCAGAACAAAAGATGTATTGATGTATATCGTCAATGATCAAGAAAACCCTAATATGCTAAGAAACAAAATAAAATTGAATATATTGGTCATAACTAAATGCAAAAATAGCAGCCCTGAAAAACTTTTGAGTAAATTTGAACCTGAAATTGTAGTGTTGGATAGAAATCTTCAACCTTGGATTGCTGAAAAATGGCTAAATTTGCCTATTAATACTAGCATGAAGATTCATAATATTAAACAAGATGGTGCATTTGTACTATCGGCTTATAAAACAAAATAAATATAAATGGTTGTGGTGGTTGTTAGATATATTCTGAGATTTTTATTACTGGGCATTCTCCTTTTTATAAGAAATATCCTCGACGCAAATAAAATATCTCTCGATCATTTATATTTTTTCCTGCATAGTATCGTTGAATTTTTGATACTGCTTACCATAGTAAACATTGTTGCTGCTTTGCTAATTATGGTGTATCGGCTTAGAAAAAATATTCCATATAAATTTACGGATAATGTGATCAATGGAATTAATAATCTTTACTACCTTATTGTTACTTTTGGTGTTATCATGATGATAATTGGATTTTGGGGCATAGATTTTAAAAGTCTGATAACTTCATTAAGTATTGTGGCTGCGGCTATTGCTATCATATCAAAAGATTATGTTAGTGGGATTATAAGTGGTATAATTATTAGTTTTTCAAAGGAAATAAATATAGATGATTATGTAAAGATAGGAGAAAATAAAGGTAAAATTCTTGATATAAATCTCTCGAAAACAACTTTATTGAATGAAGATGATGATATTATTTATTTGCCCAATGAAAAAGTGTACATGTCTGAAATTATCAATTATACTAAAAAGGAAATTAAAAAAGTAAGCATAGATTTTGAACTTGGCATAAAATATCATACCACCATTGAACAACTTGAAAATAGTCTTGCTGAATCTTTAAAGGATTTTCATCAGTATATTGAACCCAATTCATTTAATATAAAAATTGTTGAAGTATATCACGAATATTTGTCTTTGAAATTCCAATACAAATTGACTGAAGTAAATAGAGAAATTGAAAGGTTGATCAGAAAAAAAACAATCAGACTCATTGCAAATTCTATAAAAGTTAGCTAAAAAGGTTATCAGAATTGTTGTTATAACCAAATCGTATAATTAAAATAAAATAAATCTGAAGGTAAAAAATGTTAAAAATATTTTGGCTAATAAAGTTTTTTTTTGATATTTGTATAATATTTAATTTTAAAATAAATTTTAATAGATACAAGTAGCTTTTTTATAGTGTCATGAAAAATAATAAGCAAAAAAAAATTGATCCAAGGAAAAATCGGGATGAAGCCGAGTTGAATAAACCAAAGAAAAAATTGCCGTCCAACGATATAAAGGTAAATGTCCGATCAAAAAAATTCTGGGAAGAGCTTTACAATAACGAAGGAGAAGAATTAGAAAAATATATACTTTAGTCAGTGTTTACCAGTACTATTTTACTAGTGTTTACCCTGAATTTTGATCATTAACACTTTATTGTGACAGGTTGCGGTAACATTTTTAAAATTTTAGCGTAATATATGTATAAATTATTACCCATGAACAATTTTTGGAACATCACCAAATCTTTTTTCGTAAAAGTATTTACCAAAACGAAAAGAGTGGTCACTTTTCCTCAGGAGGAAGAGCAAGATCTGTTTATAGGTGTTTAACTCAGATGAATAATCAGTCCCCCCGGAATTTTTAAACACCTATTTTTAAATGTTAGATAGTAAAGTCTTGGTTTACTTTCTAACATTTTTTTTTATGTCAACCAACGAAAATGTCATAAATAACGTCTATTATAATAGTATCAGATATAATAATGGATATTTCTTATAAAGACGAATCTGCCTTAATTGCCGGCTGCATCAATAATGAACGCAAAGCCCAGGAAATCTTATATAAAGAATTTTTTGGGAAGATGTTTTCAATGTGTATGCGATATACAAACGATCAGGATCTGATTTGTGCGATTATTAATGATTCATTTCTGAGCGTCTTTAAAAACATTTCTAAATATGAAAGTAGGGGAGTGCTTGAAGGCTGGATACGACGTATCACGTTTAACACCCTGGCAGATCATTTCAGAAAAGAAAACAAGCAAATCAAATTTCTGCTAATTGATGATTATCATGAATCCCAATTATGGGACCATAGGATATCCGAGACGTATGATTATGATGATATATTATCTAAAATCAATACACTTACAGGGACTTTTAAAGATGTGTTTGTAAAATATGCCATCGAAGGATATAGCCATAGGGAAATAGGGGAGGATCTACAAATTTCAGAAGGTACATCCAAATGGTATCTCTATGAAGCACGAAAAAAATTACAAGCATTATTTAATAATTCAAATACCAACTTTAAATATGGAAGATAATAAATGGTCACCATTAATGGAACAAAACTGGAAAAGAATGCAAATCATTCTTGATCAGGAGTTGCCGATTAAAAACGATAAAAGAAGAAATATTCTTGCTTTCCTGATTATTGGCGGGATAACGTTTATATTTGGTTTGGTTTTATTTTTAACATATTCAAATATTAAACTTAATCCCAACCAAAATATCCAGAAACCGGCATTTGCCGAAATTAAAACTATAAAAGAATTAAATTTTGAAAGTGCAGATGCAAAGAGAGAAACTACAGGTAAAAATAAAAGTATTTTCCCAACTATAACTAAATCAATATCGATTTTAACGGGCATTAAGGAAGCAATTAAATACGAAGGGATAGACTTATCAAACATTAAAGATCAAATTTCTAATATTGATGTTAATTACACTTACACTAAAAATACCAACACATTATCAAAAACCAATGGTGCTTCAGATTTTGAGATTACAAAACCAATTTCGCCACCGCATCCACTTTCAAATTTTCGTTCGGTAACTGTTGAAGCATTGACCCCAAAAATGTTCTCTGTTGCGTCAGATAAAAAAATGAATATCATTTCTATCCAAAATATAACTGCGCAAAGAAAATATAATAATGGATGGCATTATGGTATTAAAACCAGTTTATCTTTTAATAAATTTGCCCCACCTAACCAGTACTATACCGGAATATACTTAAATAGAACAATTGGCAAAATACTTATTATTGAAGCACAAATGGGTGCGCGTTTCTATAACAGATATACAAGCTTTTTAAAACATGATAATACGCTTGTTTCGAGATCTAATGATTTATTGGAAAGTTCTGGTACATCAGTAGACAACATTTTTAATTTAGACTCCAAAATATTGACAAACAATGCAATAGCATATGCAAATGAAAGCATCATTAGAAGTACTTTGACATCTGCTCAATATCTTGAAAGTAGTTTATTATTGGGATTCAATGTAAATAGTCGGATAACTTTGAAAGGTGGTTTTTCATTTGGAAGGTTTTTAAACGCTGAATATACGGTCGACGATGCCAGTAAAAGTATATACAATGCTTTTAATAGTACTCAAAATATTGAAAGTTTAAACCTAAACCAAGCCAATGGATTATTAAAAAAATGGGTAACTGTTGGTTATTTTGAAGCAGATTATAGGTATTTTAAGAGATGGACCTTAACTTCATCTATTTCAATAGGTGGCATGAACAACGCTCTTGATTATAGTGATGCAGCTATTTCTCTGCTGGCAAATAGCTCATTGCAAAATACTGCTATATCCTTAGATCTACCTGAAAAAGGAACGATTAATTTAAGTGTCGGGGTAAAGTATGATTTAAAATAATTAGAGGTGCAACCTTGATTTTCTGGCGAGCAGGGTTTCCTTAGATTCCACTCTATCAGTATCGGGAACACAACAATCCACGGGACATACAGCAGCACATTGAGGTTCTTCATGAAAACCAACACACTCAGTACATTTATCAGGTACAATATAATAGTAATCATCCATGACAGGTTTCTGTTTTGCTGAAGCGTCAACGCTACTACCATTTTCCAAAATGTAATCACCTTTAAGTGTTGTTCCATCCTTAATAGCCCATTCGATACCTCCTTCGTAGATGGCATTATTCGGACACTCAGGTTCACAAGCACCACAATTTATACACTCGTCTGTAATTATTATTGCCATATTGTATTAATGCTCATTATGCATGATAATGATTAAAATGACTGCAAAGATAAATCAATGATTGCTTAAAGTGAATATCTTTCCTGAAATTTGCTTGTTAATGTATTGATAATAGACAGAATGATGTACGCCAAGACAATATAAGAGACTGATTCATATTTAAAAGTTATACCTAATATAAGGGCTACAATGGCCATAAGATACTGGTATATATTGTCTTTCCAGTCTTTGGTCATTCCTTTTGTTGAAAACATCCTAAAACCAAAACTTATCATCATAGCACTCAGAAATAGGGGAGTAATAAAATAATACACTTTAGAACTGAAAAAATCAATAAACGTCTGGCTATCGTTTTCAATGGCGATGATTACCCCTATATAAAAAACAGCGTTCGCTGGGATAGGCAAACCCATAAAATATGATCTGGAAGGAGTAACATTAAATTTTGCCAGCCTAATAGTACCTGCTACAACAATCGTTGCACAAGTTGCAATGGTATAAAATTTGTTTTCAATATCCGGAGAGTACAATGAATATAGATAGGCGGGTCCAACTCCAAAACTTATAACATCAGCCAAAGAATCCATTTGTTTACCAAATTCACTTTGTACATTGAGTGCCCTGGCTACCAAGCCATCCAAACTATCAAAAAGAAAACAGCATAATAAAAGAATTGGACTCCAATAAAAATCACCAATCATTATAGCAGTAAAACCACAAATCAAATTTCCTGATGTAACAATGGAAGGGATATAATTCTTCAACTTAAATTTATTTTCACAAACATAATTATATTTTATAATATCACGTAATATGATTTAATTATAATGGTAAAAAATTCTAGCAATAGATAGATGGAGAAAAACAAGATTAAATCCTATTTAACATAATATTAATTATAGGCTAATTATTTAATTATTTATCTGGACATAGCGCTAGGACAAAGACACATTTTGCAATTATCAGACATTTCACAATCCAGAAAATTAAACAAAGTTAAAACAAACCTATATTTAATTACTATCTCACTATCGTGACATCCCCAGTAAATATTTCCAAACCTAAAGAAGTCAAGCACTCGGCAAAAAAGATATACACTCCAGGTTGCACAGAAACTTCCCTTATCGTACCATTCCATCCATCCTGAGGAATATTTGGTTTGAAATTATTTTTTTCGAAAACCAGGTTTCCCCATCTATCATATATATTTAACTTATTTATATTCAAAACTTCATCATTCCCATAGATTGTAAAATAATTATTTATATTGTTGTTGATATTAATTATGTTTGGGGCATTTATAATAACTACTTTTTTGACTTTAATATCAATATTTACACTATCTGCACATCCTTTTACATCTGTGATTATAAAATTGTACAATTGATTTTTCTTTATCAGAATATCAGTAATAAGACAGTCACTACATGATAAATTTTCAGATGGAGTCCATATCATTGATGCAATATCCGATGGATCAAGATTTGTTTTTATTTCAACAGTATGAATTTGGTCAAAAAGTAGCTCAGGTGGAGAAATCCCTGTGGCATCAATATTTGTACCTTCATTGATAACAATTAAAGTATCAGTCGTGCATCCGTTTGAATCTGTAATTAAAAGCGAATAATTACCAGGTGACAAGTTTACAAAGGAATCAATTATTGAAGTTGAATTATTTAGCTTAAAAGTAAATGGTTCCAGTCCACCGTTCACCAAAACAACTTTAATACTTCCATCATTGTCATCTATACATGTTTCATCTATTACTAAAGTTTCAATAGATAAGGGATAATTTTGATCCACAATTACGTTCACACTCTCCGTTGTCTTGCAGCCGGAATTTAAATAAGTGACATCCACGATATATTCCCCACTTCCATTCACTTTAATATTTCGTTGACTGGAGTCCGTTAATATATTTCCAGTTGAAGTTGTCCATTTTACTTCGACGTTGCTCAGGGGATTTTCAATGGTTGCTGTCAAATCTGCATTTTCCAAGCCACAAAATAAATTAATATCATCACTTACCTTTACGATAGGAAAATCTCCAATTAAATCTACAAAAAAACTATCTACTGATGTGCAGAAATTTACATTATCTGTTAGTCTGAGATAATATTTGCCAGGATTTGTCACATATAAACTATCATTGTTTACCGAAGAAATCAGTGTATTATTCTGATTAAACCAATCAAAATTAAAATTGGAAGATTGTACAGTACTACCTGCATCTAAATAAGTTCCGGTATTTACACATGTAATAGGTAAAACAGGCCTTTTTACAATTGCAGGGAAAGTTCTCATATCTACAACATCAAAAAAAGCCGAATTAATACACCCAGTAGTTGGATTGGTAACAGTTAAACGTACCTGTCCTTTAGTACTTATTTCTATAGAATTATTGTTGCTTAAAAATATATTGTTTTGTAACCAGTCATATTGAACATTTGGAACCATTGTCGCCGATAGAGTAATCTTCACAATGGAACAATTCAATACACCTGCAGCCGACGAATTAATTTCTGCTACTGGTAAATTTTTATTTTCTGAAATGATTACTTCATCCAAACCTGACAGACAATTTGTGTTTTTGTCCAATACTTCAAAATAATAACTTCCCGGTGTATTTACTGAAATTGAAATACTATTGCCTAATAAAGTTCCTGTTCCATCATACCATTTGAATGCAGGGTTACCAGAAATATTGGTCGCACCAGTCAAAACTAACTGAGGATTAATACATGTCAGAATTTGGTCGGCTCCCCCTACCCCATTCGGTAATTTTACTACATTCAGGTAAATTTTGGAGACAGACGAACAATTGTTATCAGATTTAACTGATAGAAATAAATTTTGATTATTTATCACAAGCAAAGCATCATTTGTAATTGGGTTTGTCTGTGTTTCTGCATCATTATTATTAAAATAAAAGCTATGTCCGTAACTCGAAGGAATATTGTATTTAATATACAGATTGTTCTTAATATCAGTCAGACTAAACGTATTTTGGTTGTCCTTATCTGTGTCACAAATTGAAATTGTATCGGTAAATATAGCTGGCAGGGGTAATACATCCAAGAAAACTTCCGTTTTAGCTAAACTTACGCATTGAGTGGTATTATCCACACTTTCCACATAAAACAAGTATTTCCCAATATTTGTAACATTTGGTCTGATAGAATCTGTTGATTCGGCAAAAGGTATAGTGGCCCCTGCACCTACATACCAATTTGCCACCGTACCAGATGGAACGCTGACTTGTAACAATGGTATTGACTCTCCGTAGCATATACTTTTATCGCCCAAAGATATCGGTGAAGCAATGACTGGACAATCACATCTTGGGGCTTTGATCAGGGTCTGATCATTCGTACATGCATTATCAATATTCATAAAAAAGACCGAAACATCTCCCGTGGATGGTATGTCATTAATATATATGGTATCCAAATTGCCGGAAGATATATTCCCGGCAGAACTAGTGATCGTATATCCCTTTACAACTAACGTAGCATCATAAGTTAATAAATCAGCAGAACATACCGAGTTTAATATTTGGTATGAAGGGGGCTCTACCAATTCTATATTTAGGAAAGCAGGGTTTTCCGGACAGGTATTATTCACTGGAACAACATATTTAAATGAATATACACCATTGGCTATATTTTTAAATACGACATTAAATGGATCTGCCAATGACACACTTGACGAACTACTTTCTGTCCAAATACCTGTAAAGTCTTTAACTTCAGTAAGATTATTAAACAGGTTAAGTGACAATAAACTATCATTACAAACCCGTATAGACGTACCGGTACCTGATTGATTGTTTAATAAAGAATTTACAGAAATGGTATCAAAGGAGGAACAGCCATTATCATTGGTTATTTGAATAGTATATACCTCAGGCAGAGATGGAGATATTCTTGTAGTTAGCATTTCATTTACTGGATTCGGTTTATTTCCTGAAAAGTACTTAAATATAAAAATTCCTGACGCATTGGTTGAGTAAGATATATCTTTCAAGTCAATAGTATCGTTTTTACAAATGAAAACCGAATCTGGGTTTAAATCAAACGCTGGGCTTGGATTTAAGAAAACATCCTGAGAAAAACTAATTTCTTTATTATTGCATGAATTTATAAAACTCCATTGATACGTCCTGTGATCCGGGAAATCTATAAATGTATTAGCTACTTTGCCTTCAACTAGGCATGTACCAGGAAAGCTGTTACTAAAACTCAACGAATCCTGCACAGGATATACACCATTACAAGGCAGGGTAAATACTGAAACTGGAGGATTAACAAAAGTAGGTTCCGGTGCAGGTTCTATCACTACCATCTGTGCAAATGAGATAGTTCTGCCACAAGAATCAGAATACATCCATTCATATTTCAAATTTCCACCACAAATATCGTAGGTACCACTTACTACTCCACTTACACTTCCGTTGATACCACATTTACCTGTAATACCATTACTAAAGGATAATGATGGGGGATTTGGTGGAATATTATTACAATTATACCTAACTGTGTCAGATGGTAAGTTTGTGAATATAGCAATGGGCGCCTGACTCACCTGAATTTTTTGCAAGGCAGACAAAGGATGACCGCATTCAGTTAATTTTTCCCAACGAACTAATATTTCCCCTCCGCAGCTAGAATAATTTAATGAAAAAGTTGGATCTATATTTCCTGAAATTAGGCATTTTCCGGATAATTCGTTGCTATACTTTAAAGGCACTAAAAAATTACCTTCTGAACCACAAGCTACATTGAGGTCAGCTGGCACCGGGTCGGTAAAAGATGGCGCTGGTGCTGGTAAAACATTTGCAACTCTTGAAACTAAAAGTGGTCTTGTGCAAATATCCTGATCTTCCCAGATAATATCAATTTTACCACCACAAGATGTATAATTTCTGAGTAAGACTGGCGTAGTTGCACCTCCAAGCGGACATAAAACATCATTATTGGAATAATCAAGGGTGGCCGGATTAAAGCTGGAAACTTCGGCGCATTTGATCGGACTGAAAGAAGGAGCAGCTACATGTTGGGCTTCAGGAGGTGGAAATACATTAATCCTTTGAAGTTGAGTTATGTCTCTTCCACATATATCCGTAGCAGACCAAACACGTAGAATATTTTTAGTACAATTTGATTGATCAAGGAAATTAATGACAGGATATGCAAAGTTTGAAATCTCACACAGACCAATGCCAGTATTTGAATAAGGCAACTCTTCATAAAGATTAAAAGTATCAAACTCGTGACACTCTAAATTAATTTCATTCACATCTGGAAAAGTAGGTGCCGAAATAGGATTTATAGTGACGCTTTGTTCCAATGAAGTTGAATTTCCGCATAAATCCGTGACTGACCATGTTCTAATGATAGAGCCTCCATTACAAAAAGTATATTGTGCTGTTTCATTTCCTGGTGTGATACCTGTTCCAAGACAATTGTCTGTCCAACTTAGCGGCATAAAAGGAGGAATTTCATCAATGCAATCAATGGTTACGGATGGAGGCGTTAAATCAAAAACTGGGCTATCTTGGTCTACAAAAGAAATATCAACAAATTTAATATCACAAAAGCAGTCATTGCATATAATAGTTGGTGCAGCTAGCCCTACTATCGGCTGTATGGATGATGGTGAGTAATTATAGCTATAAATCCTATAATTGCCACAAGTTGGGTTGGAATAAGCGCCTGAAATCCCAGAAAAGATTTGCAGAATTGTACCTGATTCATTCGTCAAAAATACAGACTCACTAAAAAGTGTGGTATTATTATTAAATCCAGTTACATTAAAAGATATTGACTCTCCGGGACAGGAAGGCGTAGTAACTATATCTATCATACCAGCTTCCGCTTCCGCTTGATTAACCGTGATCGGAAAACATCTTCTCGCAGGCACATCGGCTTCTAATAGACAAGGAGGGTTAGAAATATCAACACATAAAACATAGTCACCCGGATTATCAAATATTATATCTACACTAGTAGAAGGGCCGTTTTGGATGTTTACATCATTAAGGTACCAGTGATAAATGGCTGCACCAGACACAGGTGGAATCATATAGGTAGCCGGAGTAGATCCACAAACTTCTGTCGGGCCTGTTGTTTGTTCAATATTTCCGACTGTCAGGGTGCAATCACCAATGACATCTATCTCTACATCGCAGGCAGAACCTGAACAACCATCTACCAAAAAATAATAAGTTGCTCCAATGATAAGTCCAGTAAGTACAATAGTCCTGTCAATATTACCACCGCATCCTGCTACATCGCTTCCTATACATGAGTTTGGATCAGAACAGGAAGAATAAACAGCAGCCTGAATACCTAGATTATTGCCTGAAGTGTTTGGGTTATCAATACAACCGCTTACATTGGCTACCAGGGTCAAATTTGTACACCAGGCTTTAAATGCAAACCAAGTAGGATTATTAATTACCGTACTACCTACTCCACATAAATTGCCGCTTCCTACAGGAGGAGCATTTAAACCAGGTTGAGTTGTGGACATGGTATATGTATGTCCATCCAATGCCTCTATGGTACACAATACTGGCGCAGAATCACAAGTACAAGAAGCTTCTGACCCATCACCACAAGGAGCAAACGGATCACCCTGAGCATTTATAGCAGAAATATTTATCAGGCAAATAGCCAACAAAATATAAAATAACTTTTGCATATGATTTTCCTATCTTTAAACGAAAGAGCAAAATAAATCTTTTTTGAATAAGATATGGTACAATGAATTTTATTTTTTACTAAAAAAAAATAAATTCAATCGCACATATAAAACTTTATATTTCTTATAATAAAGTATTTTAAAAATATATATCTATATTATTATTGTTAAAAGTAATAATACACTTAAATTGTTCAATAATGTGATATTTAAATTATTAAAAATTTGAAACAAGAACTATGAATTTCAAACTTAAAGTTTATAACCCAGATCTGTCTAGTGCTCTGTCCGGATAAAGAACTTAATGAAATGTGGTTCTTTATCCAAATCTCTTCATTAAAAATACTCGCCATATATTTATCCAAGCTGGTGACACAGCGTCCACAGTTCAGAACTAAAATATCCACCCATCCGAGCAAAGCTCGGTTTCATCACTAAATCAGTTTGCGACTGATTTTGCTTCGCATCGTTCAGTCATG
>Ga0105047_10008830_pt1 | contig 16731 bp, 19 predicted proteins | sample MAT04_FD_78384 | JGI IMG/M metagenome (GOLD analysis project Ga0105047, IMG submission 78384) | Freshwater microbial communities from Lake Fryxell liftoff mats and glacier meltwater in Antarctica - MAT-04 (megahit assembly) | ecosystem: Environmental > Aquatic > Freshwater > Ice > Liftoff...
ACAAACATTTCCGGAGGTGTCATTCATGGTGAAAACAACGACGATCGTCGGGGGCGTCTTTTCGAGCATCGGGGATGCGCACAAATCCGTGCGCGAACTGCGCGCGGCCGGCTTCACCGACGACAACATCGGTCTCATGTCTCGGCGCACGGATGGGACACTCGAAAAAGACGGCGACACCTCGGGGGCGAATTGGGAGCAGGGGACGGGGATCGGCGCCGCACTCGGCGCGACCGCGGGAACGGGTCTCGGGTTGGCCGTCCTCGCCGGGCTGCTCACGCCCATCGGCCCCGTCATTGCGGGCGGAGCCATGATCGGCCTCTTGGCTAGTATGGGCGTGGGTGCCACGGTCGGGAGCGCCATCGGTGGCCTCGTCGGGTTGGGCATTACCCAAGACGACGCCGATTACTTCGAACAAGAATTGATGGCCGGCAAAACGCTGGTAACGGTGAACACGCTCGAAGACACGGAAGAAGCTCTGACCATCCTGCAAAACAACGGCGGCAAGCTCCGATTGTAAGTCCGATCAATACCAAAACGGAGTCGCCGCGTGAATTGGAAGAGCTTCCGAGATACGATCCTGAAAGCCGGGGAAGCCTGGATCGACGATAAGGCCCCGAGGATCGGGGCCGCACTCGCGTTCTACATGGCCCTCTCGCTGTCGCCATTGTTGGTCATCTTCTTGGCCATCGCGGGGATGATTTACGGAGAAGAAGCGGCGAGGGGGGGCATCGCGGATCAAATCGCCGGGGTCGTCGGCGAACAGTCGGCCAAATCGATCGAAGAGATACTCGCGAACTCGAAAAAGCCGGGTTCGGGCATTCTCGCGTTGGTGATCGGCGCCGTGACGCTGATCTTCGGCGCAACCGGAGTCTTCGGCGAATTGCAAGAAGCCATGAACGACGTTTGGAAAGTTCGCCCGAAGCCAGGACGGCCGATATCGACTTTCCTTCGGGCCCGCTTTCTGTCCTTCGGCATGGTTATGGGTGTGGGGTTCCTGTTGGTCGTCTCGCTGGTTTTATCCACCGCCATGGGGGCCGCTCGTCAATATATGACCGACTTACTGCCAGCGCTCGCACTGGTGTTTCAATTGTTGAACTTCCTGTTGACTTTTGCAGTCGAATTCTTCCTATTCGGCATGATCTTTAAAGTTCTTCCGGACGCGAAGCTCTCGTGGCGGGATGTACTATTCGGCGCACTTCTCACCGCCGGACTGTTCAACGTGGGGAAATATCTGATCGTCTTGTATTTGAGCTTGGGCGGAGTCGGCTCCGCATTCGGTGCCGCCGGATCGGTGGTGGCGCTTTTGGTGTGGATCTATTATTCCACTCAAATCCTAATCTTCGGGGCCGAAGTGACGAAGGTCGTTGCGGAGCGAGCGGGTCGTCGCATCGCCCCGTCCCACGGCGCGGAGGCCATACCGGGCGCTGACACACCCGTCATTTCAAAATAAATCCGGCATGTCGGAACGTTCGTTGCATTGCCAAGGGTTACGAGAAGTTCACCCATCCGATGGAAACGCCAGCGATGACCCAACTCAATCCGCCGATCCCACTCGATACACCGAAGGGGCCGGCGTATGCGCACCTCGCCATCGACTATGGTCAAGAGCATTATCTGCTATTCGTCTGTTTCCTCAACGATACGGGTGAATGCTGGATATTCCCCAATCGCGACGTGAAGATGCAAAAGAATTTATCGATGGGAGTCCGAGCATCCAAACGAGATATCGACTTGGACTGCGGTTGCGAGATCGGTGGAACGGTCCCTACAGGACCGCTCCGGGAGCGGAATGGCATTCGTTGAATCTACCAAGAGAAGATCCCCGGCTCCGCAGCCGGGGATCTTCAATTTCGCGGGCCAATTCAATTCACCCGGTTCGGCAGTGGTTGTGGTGTTTTCTCGGTGTAGCCCCGACCACCGAAGCGCAGCACCAAGAAGCCCGAGATGCCGGCGAGCGCAGCCACAGTGAGTGTAATCGCCGGGCTGAAGATCGGCGAAGACGGCGTTGATGAAGCGTTGATATCGTCAGGCGAAGGTGTGAGCGCGAAGTGCGAGATACCCGCGAACAGGAGCAGGGCGAAACAGATTGCGAGCAAGGCGATGCCGGTGATTTTCACGTCTGTGTCTCCGTATTGGGATCAAAAAAAATGCAACTGTCCGGATTCGGCCCGGGCAGTTGCATTGGGATTGCGGAACCGCTTAGCGGAGGAACCGCATCATGCCGGGGTATTGGCCACCGTATTGCATAGATGGCTGCCTGTAGTTGTATGGCATCGAGCCGTAGTTTTGGTTGCCGTAGTACTGCATGGACGGCTGACCGTACATTTGCGGTGAACCTTGGTGTTGCGAGTACGACTGATGACCGCCGCCGCAGCAGTCCGGAGACGGAGCGGCCATGGTTTGGGTCTGCTGGCTTTTGCACTTCTTTTTGAAGAAGCAGGCTCGGGCGTCGGACGCACCGAAAACTGTTGCGAGGCCGAGGCCGGCCAAAACTGCGAGAAGCTTGAACATTGAGGACTCCGAGGTGAGAATGGGTTAGGCCCGGCTGACGCGGCCCATAAGTAGGCCGGCGCCAAATCCGATGAGCAAAGCTTGCATCGGGTATTTCTTCACGAGTTCGGTCACGTCGTGGCTCAACGTGCCGAGCTTGTCGCCGGCTTTGTCGTAGACCTCTTCCGCCAAGTGCTGGACTTTGTCTTTCGCATCGACCGCGAAGTGCTGGACGCGGTCTTTCGCTTCCGTGGCAAGTTCGCCGAGGGCGTCGACTGCGTCTTCGGCCTTGTGTTTGACTTGGCCCGCGATCCCCGCTGTGCGATCCGTCGCGCACTTCGCCTGATCGGCGGCGGAATCGATCCCGCCTTTGACTTTTTCGCGCACATCGACCATGGTCAACTCCTACAATTGAATATCGACTCGGGGTGAAATTACACTTTGTTCGATGACGCAGTTGGCGTGCCAACGCCGTGGGCATCCTTCACTTTCACGGCGACTTTTTGCCGACTGTACAACGCGCCCAACCAAGAATGGAGGTGCCTGACGGTATCGGACAAACTCGTGGCGACGTGCGAGGCGCCGGCCTCGGTGAATTGGGCGACGGTCTCGGACGCGTCGGGCACGATCCCGCACCGACAGACAACAATCCGGGCCTCGGGGAATTGCTTGGCGATGCGCTTGCAGATATATCGGGTGTGCGATAATCCACCCGGTTGCAGCGTGCATATGACAATGACAGACGGTTTGAATTGCTCGGCCCGGCCCATGACTTCGGAAGTCAATTGCGCAACCGTGGAGACGTCCGCTTCCCAGCGCTGGGTATCCAACAGGAGGCCCAGCATGTTCGCAGCAAGTTCGTCGTTGTTGTCTTTGGCCGGGATGATCAACGCCCGCACTTTCTCGGTTTGCGGAATGTCGGCGGCAGATACCGTTGGAGTATCAGACTTTTCGGCTTTCGGTTCGGTCGCATCATCGACGATCTCCCTGAGCATTCCCAGCATGTGGGCGAGGTCGACATCCGACAAGTCGTTTTGTTCCCAGTCGCGTTTGGCGTAGGTCAGTGCGGGGACGATCACGCCGTCGAATACTTCCATCCTTGATTTCGTCTTCGTTTCATCGCGGACGATTTCCCAAGCTTCGTCTTGGTCGCGGGCCGTCAGGCGTTGGTAGAAGCGGATCTCGGTCCCCAAGACGGGTTCGTCGCCCAACAGGATTTCGAAGAATTTCAAACTCGTCACGTACTTGCCGAGCACGAGCAAACAGACGGTGAGCGGGCCGGACAGAATCAAGCCGACGGGCCCCCAGAGGAAGGCCCAGAACGCGGCGGCGATCAACTGCGCGACTTCCGAAAGGCCCATGCTTTTGCCGTAGAGCTTGGGTTCGAGGACGTTGTTGCAGAGGAGTTCGAGTACGCCGTACACGGCGATGACCGCGATCGGTTGCCACCAATCATCGGTGAAGGCGACGGTGACGAGCACGGCGGGCAAGAGTCCGAGCCAGGTGCCGAGATACGGGACGTACCGCATGAGCGAAGCGACGACGCCCCAGAGCAGGGCATACGGGACGCCGATGATGAACATGGCCGCCGCGATCAAAATCCCGAAGGCCGTATTGATGAATAGTTGCATCAACAGATAGCGGCTAATGCGGTGCGAGGCGTCGTCGACGGCCCGGTTGGCCGTGGTCAATTTGGTGTCGCCGATGAGGCGGATGAAGCGGTTGCGGAGGTCGTCGCGCTTCCACAAGATGAACACGGAGAGCACGAGGGCGAACGCGGATTGGCCCAACACTTCGGTAACGGGGTTGAGGTAATCGGGCGCTTTGGTGAGCCACGATCCGCCCGTCGCTTCCACGACGGTCGCCGACTGTGGCTTCGGCGGAGATATCATCGCCGCGATTTCGTCGTACATATTGGCGAAGCGATTTTCGCCGCTGCCCCCGAGCCATTCCTTCACCGAAGCGACTTTCGCTTTGATGCCCTCGGCTTTGTCGGGCAGGGTCATGGTCAACGCGGTCAACTGCCAAGTGACGATGCCCAGCACGGAGAGGACGACGACTCCCGCCAAGGAAACGGCCAGCAAGACCGTCGGGGCTTTGCCCAAGCCGAGCCGGCGCAACCGCACGACGAGCGGATTGAGTACGAACGCGAGGAAAATCGCCATCGTGATCGGGATAAATACGGCCCGGGCCCAATAGAGCGCGGCGATGATAGTCACGAAGAGCGCGAGCGCCGACAGTGTCGTGAGCGCCCTCTGCCAAGCTTTGTTGGGTGACTCGTTGATCATATGGCATCCTTGGGGTGTTCGTTCAATCGCGGTCGATGGGCAAGCGCACCGTGAAGGTGGCCCCGTGGCCCAAACCGTCGCTGTGCGCTTCCAAAGCCCCGCTGTGCATGGCCACGAGGCGATGTGCGACTGCAAGTCCGATGCCGAGGCCGTTTTGCGAGCGGTTGAGAGTGCGGTCGATCTGGGTGAAGAGTTCGAAGACGTAGGGCATCTGGTCGGCGGGGATGCCGATACCGGTATCGCGGATGGCAATGACCACCTCGGCTCGGCCGACGCGGGTCGTGAGGGTGACCGTACCGCCCGGCTCGGTGTATTTCGCGGCGTTGTTCATCAAGTTCGTGAAGACTTGGGCGAGCCGGAGGCGATCCGCCGTAATGACGACATCGTTCGGGTCTTGGAGGATTTCGAGGGCCAATCCGGCGTTGTCGATTTGGGGCTGACTCATTTCGACCGCCACGGCGATCGCTTCCGAGAGGCGAATCGGTTCGGTGGTCAGTCGGAGTTTATCGCGGTTGATCCGGGAGATATCCATGAGCTCGTCGATCAGGCGAACCATATGCACGACTTGGCGTTCGATGATCTTCGTCGCGCGATCGACGACGTCCGGAGTATCGCGCTTCAGCCGCATGATCGTGATCGCATTGCGGATCGGGGCCAGCGGATTCCGCAACTCGTGGACGAGCACCCCCAAGAATTCGTCTTTGCGGCGGTCCGCTTCGCGGAGTGCCGCGTCGGCTTTTTTGCGCTCGAGGGCTTCGCGCTCCAAAGTTTCGTTGAGCTTTTTGAGATCCGCCGTCCGCTCGGTGACTTTGGCGTTCAAGGTGGATTCGTAGTTCTTTTGGAGCAGCGCGTGCCGGATGGCGCGTTCGAGGAGAATCGGGTCGAGTCGCTCTTTCTCCAAGTAGTCCGCGGCGCCGGCCTCGATAGCACGGCGGTCGATGTCGTACTGGCCTTGGCCCGTCAACAATATAATTGCTGCAGTGGCATTGACGACTTGGGCCGCTTCCAGCAATTCGAGGCCGTTGCGCGAACCGAGCCGGTAGTCGAGCAGATAGATATCGTGGGAGCCGGCCGTGATGGCGGACAAGCCGAGATCGTAACCATCGACCCAGTCCAGTGCGAAGCGGTGACCGGGCAGTTCCCCGAACAACCCCTTGGTGATGAGGTAGTCTTCCGGATCGTCGTCGATCAAGAGCACTCGGATGATCGGTGCCGGCTCAGATCGCGCTGTCATCGGGGTTGTCCGGGAGTTGGACGATTTCGAGCCAGTATTTGCCGAGCACCCGCACCACTTCCAACAAGCCTTCAAACGTGATCGGTTTCATGATGTAAGACGACGCCGACAAGTTGTAAGAATAAGCAATGTCTTCGTCCGCCTGGGACGTGGTCATCACGACGACTCGAATCGATTTGAAACGCGCATCGGCTTTAATCTCCTGCAGCGCTTCGCGGCCATCTTTCAACGGCATGTTCAAATCGAGCAGGATCAATCCCGGGCGTGGGGAACTGGCGGGGTCGGTGAACTTGCCCCGGCGATTCAAATAATCGAGCAACTCCTCGCCGTTCTCCACGAAGCGAAGGTCGTTGGCCAAGAGATTTTCAACGAACGCTTCTTTCGTCAATTGGCGGTCTTCCTCATCGTCGTCGGCCATCAGGATGGTGATGGGTTTTGTTTTACGTGTCATCGATTTCGGCTCGGGCGACTGATTGGTGCACCGGCAACGTCGCGAGGAATGTCGCCCCGTGCCCGGGTGCGCTTTCCGCCGTGATGTTGCCGCCGTGCAGGTGGACGATCTTATGACAGATCGCCAAGCCGACACCGGTGCCTTCGTATTCGCCGCGACCGTGGAGCCTCTGGAACATCTGAAAAATCCGATCCAAATACTTCACATCAAATCCTATGCCATTGTCACGGAATCGCAGCCGGCACAACGGCCGATCCCCGGCGATGATCTCGGCGGAAATTTCAATGTCCGGCGCGACACCGGCCCGGGCGAACTTCAGCGAATTGCTCAGCAGATTCTGGAACAATTGCCTCATTTGCAGCGGATCGGCGTCGATAGTCGGGAGCGCACCCACGCGGACTTGGGCCAGGGTTTGTTGAATCCGGATTTCGAGGTCGGACAAAACGCCCGCGGCGATGCCGGCGAGTTTCACCGGTGCGAACGATCGGGCTTTCGTGCTCAGCCGGGAGTACGCGAGCAGATCGTTGATGAGCTGCCGCATGCGACTGGACGACGACAGCATCCGCTCGATGTAGTCGATGCCGTCCGCGCCGAGTAGCGGCCCGCATTTGATCTTGAGCCGGTCGCCGAAGGCTTGAATTTTCCGCAGCGGCTCTTGGAGATCGTGCGAGGCGACGTACGCAAATTGTTCGAGTTCCACGTTGCTGCGGCGCAGCTCGGCGGCCGCGGCGACGACGCGCTCCTCCGCCCGCCGGCGGAAATCGACTTCGTCCTGCAGCGCGGAGACCGCTTCGGACAACTCCACCGTCCGCAGGGCCACGCGCTCGCCCAATTCCATGTGCGACAACTGCAGCAGCGCTTCGCTTTGTTTGAGTTCGTCTTCGGTGCGTTTGGCGTCGTCGATGTCGGTGCAGGTGCCGAACCAACGGATGATTTCCCCGGTTTCGTCTCGCTGGGGCAGTCCCCGCCCGAGGAACCAGCGGTAAACCCCGTCGATCCTGCGGATGCGGTAGTTGATTTCGTAAACTTCCCCGGTTCGAATCGACTGAGTCCAAGTTTGCTCGGCGTGGACTCGGTCGCTCGGATGAATAGCGTCGAGCCACGCCCAGCCCAGACTCTCCCCTTCGCCGCGACAAGTGTATTCATACCATTTCGGGTTAAAATATTCGGCGTAGCCATCGGGCCGGCAGACCCAGACGAATTGCGGCATCGATTCGGCCAAGCTCCGGAACTGGGCTTCGCTTTCTTTCAAAGCCTTTTCGTCCCGGATTTTCTGGCTGATTTCGTGGGTCACCACGCCGACGCCCATGAGGCTACCGTCGGGTTCGCGGACGGGGTAATAGCTCGATTGCCAAACGCGGCCCGCCACCGCCGCGACATCCGCCTTGCCGACGAGCAACTGATTGGTCACGGCTTCACCGGTTTCCAAGACTTTCTTGGGTTCGATGAATCCTTCCAACGGGATGATCCGGGCGATCTCGCTCATCGATTTCCCGATCGGCTCTTCGACGGCCAACCCGGCCGCATCGGCCAATTCCTTGTTGATCCGGACGATGCGCATATCGCGGTCTAAAAAAGCCATACCGAGGGGGGCATGCGTGACGAACATGTCGAGTTGGGCCAGCGTTTCGGTCGTTTGCCGCTGAGAGGCCGACAATTGCGCCAAGAGGGTTTCGAGCTCCCGCTGTTTCGATTGGGCGGTGAACAAATGGCGGGCCGCCCGCCGGCTGCTGACGTGTTGGGCTTGGCCGAGCATGGCGCAAGCGACCCCCGCGAATAGGAACATACCGATCGACAATTGGTCGGCGAAGCTCTCCACGATTATCGAATGATTGGGGTCGATGAAGAAGAACATCAACGCGAAGAAGGTACTGAATAACGTGAGAATCGCGGGCCAAAAGCCGCTGTGCCACGCCACGAATACCACCGCCAGCAGCGGGATAAAGAACGCGCTCTTGCCTTCGATGATCGGCTCGAACAAGGCGCACACGAGCATCGCCAGCGTCGCGGCCAAGAGCGCCACGATGATTTTCGCCGGCGTCCCGGCACCGATCGATGTCGGCTCCACCTCGGCCATGGCACCGAGCGCCGGCATTTCGCCGGTCGGTTCGCCGACGCGACGGAACGCTTGGATCAGCGTCGGCATCGAGGGGATCAGCACCAGCACCGTCAACCACGAAACCGCCGCGGTGATGGCTTTCATCACGCCGGCGAGGTGGTACAGCGGTTTCTCGAACATCAGCGCTTCGATGAAATGCGCGAAGCCACAGCACAAAATGAACGCGGCGAAAAGCCACACCACCCGATTCAGTTGACGCAGGCCACCCCTCCGCGTGAAGTAAACGAGGGCGACGGGAATCGAGAGATACGCCAGCCAAATGGCGATGTCCGAGAAGGAATGGAGGAAAATCAACTGCGGAGTCCAAGCCCCGCATGCTTTCCTGGGAACGAACCCATCCGTGGACAAGAGCCAATCGAACACCGTACACCCCGTTGAACAATGAGCAGGCATTTGCCCAGATTTGGTATGGCGATTGCCAGCCGTATGCTAGCCGCGTGCCAGTGCGAGGGATGCGGAAAAATCTTCTGTGGAGTTTTCGGATGTCCGACATTGCTACCCCGGCATTGAACCAGCGCATTCTCGTGGTCGAAGATTTGGAGGACGCCCGCGCCACGCTCTGCGAGCTTTTGGAGACCGCACTCGGTCTGCAAGTCGATGCCGCCGAGGACGGCGCCCGAGGCATTGAGATGCTCGGCCGCAACAGCTACAGTTTGGTCGTCACCGATTTGCAGATGCCCAAGTTGGGCGGCATGAAGTTGCTGGAGCACATCCAAGCCAAGAAAATCCCGGTGACGGTCATCGTCACCACGGGCCACGGCAGCATCAAAGACGCCGTCGCCGCGATGCAGTTCGGCGCGTACGACTTCCTCACGAAACCGGCCGACCCCGACAAACTCTGCCTGCTCGTCCAGCGGGCGCTCAAAGAGCGCGCTCTACAAGACGAGGTCGCTTCGCTGCGCGCCCAATTGCAAGGCCGGCATTCCTTCCAGAATGTCCTGAGCAAAAGCTCGAAGATGCACGACGTCTTCGAGTTGATCGGAAACATCGCCGGTACGACGAGCACCGTCTTGATCATCGGCGAGACCGGCACCGGCAAAGAACAAATCGCCCGGGCGATCCACCAAGCATCGAGTGAGAACCGAAGTGGTCAGATGGTGGCAGTCAACTGCGCAGCCGTTCCCGAGTCGCTATTGGAGAGCGAACTCTTCGGCCACGAAAAAGGCTCCTTCACGGGCGCCATCGCCCAGCGCAAGGGACGCTTCGAACAGGCCAACAAAGGCACTCTGTTTCTGGACGAAGTCGGAGATATCCCGTTGCACATGCAGGTGAAACTGCTGCGGGTGATCCAAGAGCGCCGCATCGAGCGCGTCGGGGGCACCGAACCGATCAACATCGAAGTCCGCCTGATCGCGGCGACGCACCGTTCGCTCGACAAGATGGTTCGCGACGGGGCCTTCCGCGAGGATCTGTACTACCGGCTCAACGTGATTCGCATCGAGCTACCGCCCCTGCGTGATCGCTTGGAAGATGTGCCGCTGTTGGCGCTGCACTTCGCCCAGAAATATTCGCGGGGGAATACCCCGCCCGAGGTCGATCCCGCCGCGATGCAAATCCTCTTGGACTACAGCTGGCCCGGCAATGTGCGCCAGCTCGAAAACGCGATTGAACGCGCCTGCGTGACCTCCCGCGACGGTGTGATCCTCCCGGCCAATCTGCCGCCGGATCTCACCAATGCATCGACGCCGGGCAAACTCAGTCCGTTCAGCGTCGATTTGGCGCGCTCGCTGCCGGAGCAGATGGCCGAGATCACGGGGAAGTTCGAAGAAAGGTACTTGCGGAAAGCGCTCCGGAAAACCCGCGGGCACGTCGGCAAGTGCGCCAAAATCACCGGACTATCCCGCCGTAGCGTCACGGACAAAATCGCACACTACAAAATCGACAAAGAAGAATTCAAAAAGGACAGTTGAACCGCTTCGGTTCCACTGTCCTTTCGGGTCGATTCGGTTTCAGTTCTGTTCGCGTCGATCGTAATCCACCGTGAGTAGTAACAGTCCCGTCGTCAGAATAGCGCCGGCCCAAAGCATTTGCTGAGTTTCTAAACTTTGCCTAGGAGATTCCAAGCCCGCGGCTACTTGGAAATAGCCGAGAGCTGCGCCGCCGCACAAAACAAATATGCACCCGACGTACCGCATGATTCCCTCCAGTTAGACCAGATCCCTCACCGCTGCGAATCCATTCCGCTCCCCGGCGTTGACGCGATTCGACGATGCCGTGTCTGGCATGGCAGAACCCAACAGAGTCGGGAGCACTCGCTCCACAGATTGCTGGAGCGAAGCGGATGCGGTCGCCACGGCCACTTCGCCGAGCTTCCGAACTTCTTCGGATACTCGACCCGCGAGGCGGTCCACGATTTCATCCAGCCAGCCCGGCAGCTTAACCGGTGCGGACGCGGCACGAGGGGCTGAACTCGCAGGTGGGCTCATCACGGGAGCGCTCTGCGCGTAACGCGGTGGGTAACTTCTGCGGAACAAGATCATTCCCGAGATAAACCCCAGTGCCGCGGCGCCTCCCACCATGGCCCAAGGGCGCTCCCGAGTGTGTTTCGACACGTCGAGGGACGCTTTGAGATGATCGGAAACGCCCGTGATCGATTCCTTCATACCGGCGATCGTCTCGGGCACGGCGGTCTTCACTTGATCGACCATGTTGCTGACCGTGGTCGAAGCGCTCTGCAAAGTATCGACCACCTGGTTTTCGAGCGCGCTGACTTTTTGAGTCAGCGAGTCGCGGGTGTCGCTCATCTTCTGCTCGATCACTTCGGTAGATTCGTCAGGCATGTCACATTCTCCTGGAGGGCGTTGAAGGACTTGTCGGGGAGCAGGTTAAAGGATTTCAGAATACGCGATCCGACGGCGAAGCAAATGCCACCGAGCACGAGGGAAACCGCCCCGGCGCAGGCCCAGCTGGCCCACATCGGCCAACCCGTGAGGGTCTCGACGAGGTGCACCCCGGCAATCAACATCATCACGAGGCCGACGGTCAACAGCAAGATGCCCAAGCCGTAACACTGCGCGACTTGGCGGGTGCGACGGATGTCTTCGATGAATTCGGCCCGAACCAATTCGACTTGTTGCTTGAACAGGAGTTGCGCGTCCGAGATAATGCCGGAAAATAGCTCGGTTAAGCTCGACCCTTGCGATTTGGATTCGGATGGAACCGCCGGTTCTAAGTCCGTGTTCGTCATGGCCAGCCCTTTGAGTAATTGGATACCTGTTCATTGGCAATCCATGTGCCACGGCGCAAGAAAAAGCCCGGCCGGGAGAGCTCCCGACCGGGCACGACTATCTGAGGCGTCCGGTTAAGTCCGCACGGCTCCGATCAGTTCCTTCACGGCGGTTTGGGTATCTTGCTTGGCTTCGTCAAACTCGACGGCCGGGCCCCCTTCGCCTTCCATCCGAGCGAGCGCGTCGCGGTCTTCGATCGTGTGCACGGTCGGCAGCAGAACGAAGTCTCCTCGGAGAACCCGCAGAGCCATCTTTTCTTGCTCGATCTCGGATCCCGAGCGGAAGCCGAGGGCGTGGTACAGTTCGCCGATCAGCGACTTGCGGCCGAAGATGTATTGGAACATCACGGCACCGCCGATGATCGGGAGGATGAGCCAGAGCAAGCTCACGGTCAGTGCCAACACCAATCCGGTGACGATGAACACCCCGACGCTGGCTTTGGCGGCGCGGCCGGCGGTCCACTCCGACTCAAGCTCGGCCAACCTTTCGCAGATGGCGAGCGGGCCACCTTCGATAACTTTCTTCAGCCGGCATTCCAGTGCCGCTTCCAACTTCTCCGCTTGAGGAGTACAGGGCGTTCCGGAAAGCGGGGCGACAAGCGTAGCCATGGATGTCTCCATTCGAGCGGCAATCCGACTTATGAATCTTCCTGACGGGTCTGAATTGCCAGTTTTGGAAGCCATCATTCCATGGGCTTCTGTAATTCAAATCGCAAACACCGTGCCGCTGCGGTACAGACTGTGGCTCGGAAACGAAACAATCCTGCCGAATTAGGCAGGATTGTTCAAAAGTGCTTCGAAATCTCAGGTCAACGCTCGAGGGGACCGGCCGAAAATCAGCGAGAACACGAACAGTACCACGAAGATCATAAAGGTGATTTTCGCGGCCCAAGCGGCGATCCCTTCCAGGGCCGTGAAGCCGAGGACGGCGGCGACCAACGCGATAATCAAGAATGTGATGGCCCAGCGAAGCATAGGAGTCTCCCAGTTCTGAGTTGGTGTACGGACGCAGGAATGCATTGCAGTCCGCGTGCCAATAGCGGTTTGGAGTGCGGGATCCTTGCTGATTCGCTCGACGAAGCCGAGCAACACCATCAACATTACTAAGCTCCGACTCGCCCCTTGACTCTCGGCGGCGCCCGGCGAAAATAACGTGTCGGTTCTTCCCCGCACGGAATCGCTATGTCGCTCCGCAATTCCCAACGATCCTCCCGCGAGTGGCTGCTGCTCGTAGTCGCCCTGCTCATCGTCGCTGGGGTGGTCGTGCCCCTCTGGCGGATGACCGGCTCCGAGGAGTCGCGGACGGCCTTCCTCAACAACTGGACGCCCCAACGCCTCGGCAAATTGCTCATCGGCCCGGAACAGGCCGTCTGCTACCTCTGTTTCACCTGGGCCGGGCTGATCCTCGTCCGCCGCTATTTCGAAGTCCGCCGGCAACGCACCGCCTTCCACTACGATCTGCTTCCCACCGATGAAGGCGCCCGCATTCTGCCCGAAGACGCCCGGCCGCTCGCCCGTAAAGTCGATCAGGTGATGACGCGCCACGGCTCGACGATCCTCGCGAATATGATCCGCTTGGGCCTCGGCAAATACGCCATTAGCAAGAGTGGGCCGGACGTCGCTGAAGTGGTGCGGAACCAAGCCGATGTCGAACAATCGCGGTTCGTCGCCACGATGGGCACCGTCAACTATTTGGCGTGGGCCATTCCCGCCGTCGGCTTCTTGGGTACGGTCCGCGGCCTCGCCGGGGCGATGGGCCTCAGCCGGGCGAAGGATCAGGACGTTCAAGAATACATCGACAAATACATCGACCAAGTGAAGGACCACCTCGGTACCGCCTTCGATTGCACCTTCGTGGCACTCGCACTCAGCCTCGTTTTGATGTACATTCTCCACAGCATCCAACGTAGCGAAGATACGCTGGTGATCGACTGCCAAGACTACTGCCAAGAGCATTTGCTGCTGCGGCTGTACGACCCGCAACCGCACGACGGGGTCTCGCTGGTGGTGGCCGGGCGGGGCTGATTCTTCCCTGAGAGGTGGCATGTTCGGACTGCGGACGAAAAAGGTAGCGCTCGCGGAGCAACCGCTCCGCCTCGTGGGGATCGACCTGAACGCGACCCGTTTGCGGGCCGTCGTGGCGGGAGAAGGGCGAACGCGCCCCATTCTTCTGGACGACGCCGGCGAAGACTTGCCGCTGTTTCTGCGCCTCGACCAACGCAGCCCCGTCGCCGGCTCGGACGCCGTCGGCTTGATCCGACTGATGCCGCATTCGGTCTGCAGCAACTTCCTCGGCTCGCTCGGCCTGCCTCACGAGTGGCGTTGCGGCCGGCACGTCCTGACGCCGGAATCGGCGACGAGGCACACCTTCGACAAACTCGCCGGGCCGATCGCCGGTGAAACCGACTCTGCCGGATTGACGCTGCCCGTCTATCTGTCGATTGCGCAAGTGCGCACGGTTCTCGAATTGGCCCAAGCCAGCCGGTTGCCCATCCGCGGTTCCGCGGTTGCCCCGTTGGCCCTCGGCTTCCACCGGGCGAGTACCCTCGGTGGCACCGCCACGGTGCTGTTCGTCGATATCGATGAATTCGCCCTCAGCGGTACCGTCCTCCAAGTCGGCCCGAGCGACGTGCGGATACTCGGCTCCGCGTACTGGCCGCAAGGCTCGCTGCGGAACTGGAAGAACCGCCTACTCGACGGCATGGCCGACCACTGCGTGCGGACGTGCCGGCGCGACCCGCGCGACTCGGCCGAGGCGGAGCAGGGGATGTACGACCAACTCGAAACCCTGATGGAACAGACGCGCACCGGCCAACGGGCCACGATGGAAATCCGCGGCGAACACTGGTTCCAAGACCTCGCCCATCAGCCGGAGCAGGTCGAAGCCTACTGCGCGGCGTTGGTGAAACTCGCCGGGGACGGGTTGAAACAACTGCTGATTTCCTCGGCGATCAAGGCTCCACCGAAAGCGGTGTGGCTCTCGCACGCGGCGGGCCGGCTGCCGGGATTGGCCGCGAAGATTTACACGCACTCCCCGGAGCAAACGGCCGTGAGCATCCTGCCGCAGAACGCCGCGGCCGAGGCGGTCGCCGCGATTTTGCCGCGCTGGCTGCAAGGCTCGCTGCCGAAGATCCACCTCGACAACGTGCTCCCGTTCGACAAACCGACGGCCGCCGGGCAAACACTGCCGGCGGTCTTCCTCGGCAAAACCCCGTTGAAATCGGCCCTCGCGGCCGGTCGCGGCGACGGTTAAGGAGACCCGATGCGAACCCGCCACAAACAGCCGACGCTCGTGAGCATGTGGATGCTCGACATCTTCTGCTGCGCCCTCGGCTGCGTAATTCTGCTGTGGGTGCTGGAATCGCTGAGTTCCACGGAACAGAGCAAGAAGGCGCGGAACGCCCTCCAAGATTTGAGCCGGACGAAGAACGAACTCGTCGCCACGCAGGACGACTTCAGCAAAACCAAGAGCGTGCTAAATGCCACGGTGCAAGACTTGCGCGGGGCACTGGCCGTGATGACGGTCGAACGCGACGACAAAGACAAGGATCTGATCCGCGCCAACGCCGACCTCGCGAATACCAAGAAAGCGCTCGCCATCGCCACCTCGGATTTGGCCGACGCCAAGACCCGGCTCGCCGCCGCGAACGAAGACTTGACCAACGTCAAGGCCGACGTCGCCAAGATCGAGGCCCGCGTCGCTGCGATGCTCGCCGAGTTGAAGAAGAAGGACAAAGCCGCCGCCGAGTTGAACGCGCAATTGGTCTCGGCCACGAGCACCGAAGCGACGCTGCAGAAACTGCTGCGAGAACGGTTGAAAGACATCGACACCCTGATGGCCCAGCAAAAACAGGCGGATGATCGGTTATCGCTCTTGGACGCCAAGTATCGGTCGCTGCAAGCGGATGCGAAAGAAACCTCCACAGCATTGGCCACGGCTAAGAAAGCCGAGATCGAACTCGCGGCGGCGCGGTCGATGCTGAAGGACATGTTGAAGGGCACCGACGATTCCAACGCCACCATCGTGGAACTGCGTTCGGACAACCGCAAACTCGCCGATAAACTCGACAAATTGCGGATCGAAAGTGAAAACAAATTCGCCGGCGTGGCCATGAGCGGGAAGAACGTCGTCTTCCTCATCGACATTTCCGGCAGCATGAAACTGCTCGACGAAAAGACCCCCGCGCCGGAGAAGTGGCCCGGCGTCATCGACACCGTCGCCAAAGTCATGAAGAGCAACCCGGCGTTGGAAAAGTTCCAAGTCGTGGTCTTCTCCCGCGAAGCGAAATACCTCTTCGGTACCCGCGAGTGGTTCGAGTACAAAGGGGACGAATCGGTCAAGAAAGTCGCTGCGGCGCTGAAAGAAACGACCCCCGGCGGCGACACGAACCTTTACGAAGGCTTCGACTTGAGCTTCCGCATGGCCGGAATGGATACCGTCTATCTCTTCTCCGACGGCCTGCCGACGAGCGGCACCGGATTGACACCGGATCAGGAAAAGAGCTTCAACGACAACCAGCGCATCGAGCAGCTTTCGAAGCATCTCTTGGGCACGCTGAAATCGACGTGGAACCCGGATCGCAGTGGCAAGAAAGTGCGCATCAACGCCATCGGCTTTTTCTACCAAAGCCCGGAAGTCGGGGCGTTCCTCTGGGCGCTCGCCCGCGAAAACGACGGCAGCTTCGTCGGGATGAGCAAGCCGTAACGAACGCAAACGCGACGCACCGAGGGGCTGCGTCGCGTCGAATTTTCAGGGTGTCATGCGAGGTGGAATACCAGCTCCGGGGCGTGTTTCCGGTAGATCGCCCGCGCGACTTCCGACCGTAACATGCCCCCGGCCTTCGTCAAAGCGACCATCGCATTCGTCCGGGTGGTGGGGTCCGTGGCGTCTGCCAGAGTCAATCCGGCGACTGTCACGCG
>Ga0105047_10008833_pt1 | contig 16729 bp, 14 predicted proteins | sample MAT04_FD_78384 | JGI IMG/M metagenome (GOLD analysis project Ga0105047, IMG submission 78384) | Freshwater microbial communities from Lake Fryxell liftoff mats and glacier meltwater in Antarctica - MAT-04 (megahit assembly) | ecosystem: Environmental > Aquatic > Freshwater > Ice > Liftoff...
AGGTTCTAATCGTTCTTATAGCCATACAAAAAACCTCCTTAACTCATGCTACTTGGATTAATATCTATACTAACCCTAATACTATTATAAACATTCTTAACGGATTCATAAACTAAATTTTTTATTTCTTCAGAAATAGTTCCTTTAATATTTCCTTTAATGATAATTTGCCATCTGTAGAAATTTTTGATTTTAGAAATACCACAAGGACATGGTCCTAGTATTCTGATTTTATCATTATCTCCAATTTTATATTTTAAAATTACGCCAACATTTTGTATATTTTTTATTAACAAATTTTCATCTTCAGAACTCATAGATATGACCAGAATGCTGGTGAAAGGTGGATAATCCATAGTTTCCCTAAGCACAATCTCATTTTTATAGAAACTATCATAATCATTATCTGCTGCATATTGTATGGTGAGATTATCTGCATTATATGTTTGTATAACTACCTTACCTTCTTTTTTACCTCTACCTGCTCTTCCTGAGACTTGAGTTAAAAGTTGAAATGTCCGTTCGAAAGCTCTAAAGTCTGGCAAATTTAATGATAAATCTGCGGCTATAACTCCAACCAATGTAACATTTTCAAAATCTAATCCTTTAGCCACCATTTGAGTCCCAATCAAAATATCCGCTCTTTTGTTTTTAAAGGTATTATATATATATTCATAAGAATTTTTTTTCCTTGTTGTGTCAAAATCCATTCTTAAGGTTTTTGCACTTGGAAAAATTCTATTAATTTCTTGTTCAATTTTTTCTGTCCCAACCCCAAAATATTTTACATAACTACTACCACAACTAGGGCAGATTTTACTAATCTTTTCTTTTTCCCCACAGTAATGGCAAGTTAAATATTGCCCTTCATTGTGATATGTTAATGAAATATCGCATTTTTTACATTTAAAAACATAGCCACATTTTCTGCATGACACAAATGTTGAAAATCCTCTTCTATTTAAAAATAATATTACTTGTTCATTTTTACTTAGAGCTTCAGTAATGCCTTCATGTAGTGATCCACTAAACATTGACCGATTGTTGTTCATGAGTTCTTCTCGCATATCAACAATTTCTACTTCGGGTAATGATGCTCCATCCGCCCGCTCATTAATAGTAATCAATTCTAATTCCTTTATTGAAGCTTTATAATAGCTTTCAATAGATGGAGTAGCTGATCCTAATAACAATTTGCAATCTTCTAATTCACATTTCATATAGGCTATTTCACGAGCATCAAATTTGGGGTCACTGTCAGATTTATAACTTGCTTCTTGTTCCTCGTCTATAACTATTAATCCTAAATTTTCAAAAGGCAAAAATATAGCTGATCTTGCCCCGATGGCAATTTTAACATTACCTTGCTTTACTCTCATCCATTCATCAAAACGTTCACCATCTGATAGTCTACTATTAAAAACTGCTATGTCACGTCCAAATCGCCCTTTAAACCTTTCAACCATTTGAGGTGTTAGTGATATTTCTGGTATTAAAATTATAGATTGCTTTTCCTCTTTTAACATATGACTAACCAAATTCATGTATATTTCAGTTTTTCCACTACCTGTAACTCCATGCATTAAAAATTTTTTGTGCACAGAATTCATTATAAAATCTACTGATTCTTGTTGCTTCTCATTTAGTATTTTTTCTTCATACCTAGAATAATTTTTTTCACTATACCTATAAATTATAATTTCCTCTGTTGCTAAGAATCCATATTTAATCATGGTATTAATTGATGAAAGTGATTGATTAAAAGTTTTACTGAATTCATTCTTGTTATATTTCATATTATTTAATTGTATTAACTCATAAATATTTTTATAAGGTTCACTTAAAAATTTGCCTTCTAATTCCTTGCAGGTTTTGAGCATCTGTGCAGTTTTATTTTTTATGCCTTTTGTTATTCCTCTCGGAATAATAACTTTAATACACTCCAAATAAGTACAGAGATACTTTTTTTTCATGATTTTTACAAGTTCAATATCAGTTACTTTAAGCAGTGGCATTTGATCACAAATACTAACTATTTCCTTAATATTATTCACACTATCACATTGCTTATACAATTCTAATACAAAAGCATCCAATGTTTTGTTTCCCCTACCAAATGGTACTTTAACTCTAAATCCTAAAATTACTTTTCCTATTAAATTAATAGGAATTTTATATGTGAAAATCTTATCCACCTGAACCGAATCGTTATTAACCACAACTCCAGCATACTGATACACCTAATCACCCTTTTAATTTTATAATTTCTATAATATAAAAAAGCGCATTAGCGCTTTTTATTTATTAAACTAAACAATTCCCTAGCGATTTGTTTTTTTGACATTTTGTCTATTGCAATTGGACTATTATCTTTACTTAAAATAGTCACACTATTATCTTCTGCACCAAAGCCAATGTCTTTTGCTGTTATATCATTGGCAACTATGTAATCTAAATTTTTGCTCTTAAGCTTTGCTTTTGCATTTTGAAGCAAATCATTACTTTCTGCTGCAAAACCTACTAATATTTGATTTTTCTTATGTAGTCCTAATTCTTTTAAAATGTCATTATCGCGTACAAATTCTAAAGTTAATCCATTTTCACCTTTTTTAATTTTGTTACTAGAGTATACCTTGGGTTTAAAATCAGCTACAGCTGCTGCACTTATAACTATATCACTATCTTCATAATTGTTTATTACAGCCGCTCTCATATCTTCATTAGTATTTATCCTTATGAAACTTACACCAAAGGGCACTTTTTCATTACATGGACCAGATATTAAAGTTACAACAGCCCCTCTATCTCTAGCTTCTTTCGCAATTGCATAACCCATTTTGCCAGAAGATCTATTTGTTATAAATCTTACAGGGTCAATAGGTGCAATTGTAGGGCCTGCTGTAACTAAAACTTTAGTGCCCAGCATATCTTTTATAGGATATAAATTACTCATAATTATATCAAAAATTTCTTCAGTTTCTGCTAATTTTCCTTGTCCTATATCTCCACAGGCTAGTCTACCTGAGGTAGGAGAAATAATCTCATACCCATAACCCAAAAGCTTTTGAATATTACCCTGTACTACTCTATTATTGTACATATTAACATTCATTGCAGGAGCAAAAATCACTGGTGCCTTTGTTGCCATAATAGTAGTAGTAAGCATATCATCTGCAATACCATTTGCGACTTTACCAATTATATTAGCGGTTGCTGGAACTACAAGCAGCAAATCAGCTTTTTTAGCAAGAGATATATGTTGTATTTCCCAAGCTTTAGGCTCATCAAACATGTCATGAATAACAATGTTTTGACTTAATGCTTGAAAGCTTATGGGATTTATGAACTCCAACGCCGCTTTAGTCATAATAACATGTACGCAAACCTCTTCTTTTCTTAATCTACTAATAACATCTAAAGCTTTATACGCAGCTATTCCACCTGTTACGCCAATAACTACGGTCTTTGCATTTTCCATATTATTTTATGCCTTCTTTTGTTGTAATAGCCACAATAGCTCCCTCATAAATTTCATGTATAGCTATAGTAACAGGCTTAGTAGAATCCACATGTACAAGCGGGCTCTGTCCCTCTATTATTTGTCTTGCCCTTTTTGATGTTGCTACAACTAAGGAATATCTGTTATCCACTTTTTCTAATAAATTTACTATTGATGGGTTAATCATTGAATTACTCATTAATAATTTCCTCCTTTAAAAAAACTCCATTCATTCTGTCTACTCTACATCTTTCTGCGATTACAATGCTTTGGATTTTTTTGCAAGCACTATCTACAGTATCATTTACAACTGCATAATCATATTTTGATACAAAACTAATCTCATTATGAGCTGATGTAAATCTAGTAATTAAGGACTCTGGTGTTTCACTGCCCCTATTTGTAATTCTATTCTTTAATTCCTCCATAGATGGTGGAAGAATAAAAATAAATAAACCATTTGGATAAGATTTTTTAACCATAAGAGCACCTTGAATATCTATTTCAAGGATTACATCCCTACCACTATCTAATACTTTTAAAACTTCAGATTTTGGCGTACCGTAATAATTCCCATAAACCTCTGCATGTTCAAGAAAATCCTCTGACTCAATTCTTTCTAAAAATTCCTCTTTGGTTATGAAATAGTAGTTTATCCCATCTATTTCATCATTTCTTGGACTTCTAGTAGTTGCAGACACCGAAATCCAAAAACCATTTTCTTTGAAAAGCGACTTGCATACAGTTCCTTTACCAGCACCGGAAGGACCTGAAATAACAATGAGCTGGCCTCTACACCCCATTAATCCTCAACCTCATCTATATGTTCCTCATCTTTAACAGATAAGCGATGTGCAACAGTTTCAGGTTGAACAGCTGATAAAATAACATGATCACTATCAGTGATAATAACTGCTCTTGTTCTCCTTCCATAAGTAGCATCAATTAGCATACCTCTATCTCTCGCTTCCTGAATTATTCTTTTAATTGGAGCTGATTCAGGGCTGACTATTGCTACCAATCTATTTGCTGAAACAATGTTGCCAAAACCTATGTTTATCAATTTTATACTCATCGTCTACCTCCTGTTTATTCTATGTTTTGTATTTGCTCTCTAATTTTTTCTATTTCGCTTTTCATACTAATTACTGTATTTAAAATTTCCAAATCATTTGCCTTTGATGCTATAGTGTTAGTTTCCCTATTCATTTCTTGAATAATAAAATCAAGCTTTCTTCCAACTGGTCCGTCTATTATTAGAGTTTCCTTCATTTGCTGTATATGACTAGTAAGCCTTACAATTTCTTCATCAATTCCAGCTTTATCAATAAAAATTGCAACTTCCATAGCAACTCTATTCTCATCAAATTCAACTTCCTTATGAATAGCATTTAGTCTTTGAGTTAGTTTGCCCTTGTACTCATAAAATATAATTGGGGCTCTTTCTTTGACCTTCTCCACCAATCCATTTATTAAATCACATTTACACATAACATCCTCTAGTAATTTTTCGCCTTCCCTTTCCCTCATAAAAACAAGCGCTTCAAGCGCTTCACTTAGTGATTGCTCAATCCCATCAAAAGTTTCTGAAACCTCTTCTTCCCTTTGTTTAAGAGTTATTACCTCAGGTAATCTAGCTATTTGAGATACCGATATATCATCTCGAAGATCATATTTATCTTTTAAAACTCTAAAGCAGTTCATATAACTTTCAGCCAATTTCTCATTTAAATAAGCGTAAGCATCATCCTTTTCATAATTACACTGAGTTACAAATACATCAAGTTTTCCTCTTTTTACTTTTTCACCAATTATTTTTCTGATTTTATCTTCAAAAGATATTAACATTCTAGGCATTCTTATATTAGTTTCGAAATATCTATGATTAACACTTTTAATCTCAATGGTAAAGCTTTTACCATCATTTTCAGATTTTCCTCTTCCAAACCCAGTCATACTCCTAATCATAACAACGCTTCCTTCCAATGTTCATTGTGATTCCTTATAATTATACATAAACCAACACTACAATTTCAAGTTAAAATTATAAGTTTTCACTTTAACTACGATTTTTATTTAAAAAAATACTGTTAAAATTAATTTAATGTATTTTTAAAATAGTTCACTCTTATAATAAAATATTTCCAATATAACTTATATTATACCAATAATAATATTAATCACCACATTTTTTTAAAGATTTTAAAGCTTCTTCAATAATAAGCTTATCTTTAGTCAATGCTATACGGAAATAATCACATCCAAGTTTACCAAAAACATTTCCAGGCGTAACAACAATTCCATGATTAATCAATAATTCTTCACAAAACTCATTAGTTGTATAATTTTTAGGTGTTTTGCACCACAAATAAAAAGTACCCTCTGCATCAAAAAAATCAATGTTTTTTTGTAGTAGAACACTTTTAGCAACTTCTCGCCTTTCATCATATATTTTTCTTATATCTTGAACGTAATAACGTTCTAAATTAAGTGCAGCGACAGCAGCGTTTTGCACAGGAATAAATTGACCTGAATCACAATTACTTTTCACTTTTAATAGAGCATTTATAACTTTGGCATTCCCTACAGCATAACCTACTCTATATCCTGTCATATTGTAAGTTTTAGATAGAGTTCCAAACTCCACACATTGCCTATTTATATCATACTGCATAAGACTAATTGGTTTTTTGTCTACCTTAATTATTTCATTATATGCTGAATCATTGCATAAAACAATATTATTATCATAAGAAAACTTTATAATACTCTTGTAGAACTCACTATTAGCTACGGCACCTGTTGGGTTATTAGGATAATTTATGAAAATAAGTCTACTTTTGGTAACTATATCCTTAGGAATAGCATTAAAATCTAGCAGATATCCATTGTTTTGCTTTAAAGGCACAGTATACGGTTGGCAACCCCAAAGTTTCGAACAAATGCTGTAAACAGGATATGCAGGTTCTGGCACTATTACAAAATCAGAAACATCGCATACTGCTGGAATGATATTGCTTATACCTTCTTTTGAACCTATAAGAATTATTACCTCGTCAAAATTTAAACTCACTGAATAAACCTGATTGTAATATTTTATAACTGCTTTTTTAAGTTCCATTATGCCATCATAAGGAGGGTAATTGTTATATCTATTCCCTTTTAATCCTTCTATTAGGGCATCGGTAACCTTTGAATGAACTTCCAAATCTGGATCACCTATACTCAAGTCGATAATTTTTTTTCCCGTGAGAATAACTTTATTTTTCATATCTTCGATTTTTTTAAAATGATATTCATTAACCTGGGATAGTCTATTATTTGTTTTCATAGTATCACCCTTTATACAATTTTGTATTATTTTATTCGAGTGGCACTAACTTTGTTACAGTACTTCTATTTATAAAAAGAAAACAAGTGCATATTATTACATATGTACTTGTCTTTGCTAAGTAATTCTAAAGTTTATTTTATTTAAATCTTTACTAAATTAATTAAAATATGTACTAGTTCATACTGTTATTATTTCTTTGTTAAATTCGGCTTTTGTAACGACCACTTTCGAACATGCTTTTAACTTCTTCCATATTCTTTGTCGTTGCAAGTGCCAGCATAAGTTTAATTCTAGCCTTTTGTCCTGGAAGACTATCGCCAAAAATTACACCAGCATTTCTAAGTTCCTTTCCCCCACCTGGATACCCATATGAATCTAATACTCTTCCTTTAAAGCATCTAGATACCATAACTACAGCCACGCCCTTCTTCACAGCTGATTTTACTCCTTCCGCCATTTTCGGTGGAATATTTCCTCTTCCCATAGCTTCAATAACGAGTCCTCTTGCACCCTGATCAACACAAAAATCAATTAATTTTGAATCCATTCCAGCACAAGCTTTTATTAATTCTACTCTAGTTTCTATTTGATCTGTAATTATATGTTCTTTTTTCAAACTATCTCTATAGAAGATTGCTTCATTATTATCGATAATCCCTATTGGGCCAAACTCTGGACTCTGAAAAGTATTTAGATGCATTGAATGTGATTTGGTAACTTCACCAGCACAATTAAGTTCGTCATTTAAACACACTAATACCCCTCTATTACAAGCCTCTGGAGAAATAGCTGTACAAATCGAGGCTGATAAATTTGCTGGGCCATCATACCCAAGTTCCGAACTATTTCTCATTGATCCAGTAACAATTACAGGCTTTTGATTATCTATAGTTAGGTGTAATAGATATGCTGTTTCCTCAAGGGAATCTGTACCATGAGTCACTACGACTCCACATATATCATCTCTACATAAAAAACTTTGTATGTACTTGGATAATTCCATCATGAGCTCTGGTGTCACATGAGGTCCTGGTAAGCTTGAAAAAGTATATGATTCTATATCAGCAAAATTTTCAATTCCAGTAACCATAGACATTATTTCTTCTCCACTTAGAGTTGGAATTGCCGCCTTTATTCTTGGATCAACCGTCATAGCTATTGTACCGCCATTAAATATAACCGCGACTTTTTTCATATGAAATTCCTCCTAAAATTTAGTTTAAAATTCAAATAATATAGTTAATTTATTTTTCAACATTAGAAATAATTATAACTTAATATAGTTTGTCTGAGTTACATTATTATATGTGGATTTATTGGAACAAACAAATTCTATTTTACAATATATTTATAACAATTACATCCATTATTTTAAAAATGTATATTTATTTTGTAAATTCTATAAAACGTAGTAACCTTTTCACAAAATTTACATAGTATATATTATAGTAACTTTAATCATATGATTTTTTACATTACTAACTACTTATTTTATTGTTTCCATTACCCTCCCCCCATAAAAAATCACCGCTACATTTAATATAGCGGTGGTTTTTTCATTTGCATTCTAAAGTCTATTGCAAGAAATTTTGTTCTATTATTTTCATTAATTTTTAATTCACTCTCCTATATGAAAGAACGTAACAAATTTACCACTACTTGTATATTTAACTTATATATTGTAATATAAAATAAATAATGAAAAAGCACAAATTATATCTAGATATTAAGACACATTGAAATAACTATACTAAAATACTAACTTTTTATTAATTTGAATTTATCTATCACAAGGGGGAAAGGTTAAAATGCAAATCAATGCTAGTGTGGCAATAATTCCCAAAGATCAATTGTGCATATGTGGAAGTCTCAAGCTTTTTTCTGAATGTTGTATGAAAAAAAATCACCTTTATGAAACGATAGTATTCCCTGATAATGGGCACCAAATTATTTACGATCAAACTGAGATTATAATAGCAGTACAAAATTTAAATGCTTTTATCGAATCTAGAATTAATAATATAAATTCCCTATTATTCGCTGAGGAGGCTACACGTAAACTCAGCCGCCTTTATGAAAAACTTGATAATGCATTAAAGCCTATAGAGAAAGTAACTTCTTGTAAGCAAGGTTGTAATTATTGTTGCTACTTACCAATATTAACAAGTCAACTTGAAAATGAGTTAATAAAAAATTATATGATCGAACATTATTCTGAAGATAAACTTGCTGAGTTTAAGCATAAGATCAATGCAAACAAAGATACACTATCACGACTTGTACATAATAACGGTAGGTTTATGGATGAAAACTACAAATTATATGCCACCTCAAATATTCGTTGTTCCTTTTTAGATAACAATAACAATTGTGCAATCTATAAAGTGCGACCATTTATCTGTAGAAAATACTTAGTTTTTAATTCACCAACCGCTTGCAAAAATACTCTAAATAAAACTGATCAATATTATTCGAATTACCTAACTAAGGTAAAGGATTCCATAATAAGGCTAAACAAGTTAACCTACGGTGATACTTTCCAATATAAACATATATTATCTTGGTTTGTTGAAAATTGAAATAACTACTAATTCCCAAATACTCTGTTAAAGGTTTTAACAATATTAAAACTAGATTTATATTAATATAAAAGCTTCTAAAAATAGAAAAGGTCCGCTCTTTTCCAAAGCCGACCTTTCTATTTTTACATTATATAAGTTTTTCATCAAATATATGGGTTAGATTTAATTTTTCTACTTTTCCCACAATTTTATCTATCTCCAAAGTATAAAGTCCGAGTTCCTGCATTCTATTAAAATATTCTGCTCCCGCAAAAGTATATCTGTTTGTTCTTCCTTCTTTAGTGTTCATTTTTTCGTTTGCATAGGCTATTATATCTCCAACTGCTAAAGCTCTTGGTAATATCAAAAGAGGCATCCCAAGACAGTTTCTTATTGAATTATGTCCTGCCAAAGCACCCGTCATAATCGCTTCTGTGTGCCCTACAAATAACCCAGCCTTTTCTCCTGCACAAAACAGATTATCTAAGCCTATAACCTTCATACTGTTTGTTCTAGGGGCTACAGATAGATATCTTATAGAGTTTCCTTTTCCTCCTGCGTATGGATCAATATATTTTGCATTCTCTAGCCCTTTTATTTTTCTTAATTTTTCTAATGGATAATAAGAAGTCATAAGCTTTGCATGACCCGTGTCCAAAAGTATTAAATTTTCTGCAAACTCTTTTAGGGCATACTGTTGACATACTTTTAGTTTAAGTTTATCTAAATTTATATCCTCTTCTGGAACCTTTAAAACAACTACTCCGGTCTCATCCAATTGTTTTATAACATCCTCGGCCAAAGAATCCTTAGCTAGTTTACAAGAGCCACTAAAAGCACCGTATACGTCTTCTTCTCTCTCTCCTTTTAAATCTTCAATACCTGCTCTGTAGCTTATGCTTACTCTTGGTCCAAAAGATGGACATCTTAAAATACACATTGAACATCCATTTCCATATTTTAAACAGTTACCCATTGGTCCTGTGGAACCTGTAGTTTCTATAAATACATCGGCTTCAACATATTTCCCATCTGATAGATATATTCCTTTTATTTTATTGCCTTCTTTTTCAACATCTACTACTCTTGTTATCATGTTTATTTCTATATCCATAGTTTTTAAATATTTCCCCACCGCTGGCTCTATTTTGTTTACATCATAAAGCCAAGCGTGTTTATGTCCAGGGAAATCAATGTTTTTATGTCTACTATTTTCATCAGTTAAATGTATTAAATCTCCTGCCCCAAGTGCTATCATTTCTTCAGACGCAGTGTATCTTCCATTATTTCTCATTATACCGCCTACATTGCCAAGCCCTAAAAGCAAGTCTGTTTTTTCGTATAATATAACTTCTGCGCCAGCTTTTTTGGCTGTAATTGCTGCACTACAACCAGCCCATCCACCTCCAATTACGATAACCTTCAAAATATTCTCCTCCCTTCTAATACATATTTAGGTTCTGTCTGCATTTTGCAGAGCCTTCTTAGTTTACGGTCATTATTTTTTCTTGTGCAACAACCGCAAATACCTTCTCCACAGCACATCTTTGCATTATTACAACAAGAATATTTAATGCTCATATCTATATCTTCTACTACCTTCATCAATTCATAATTTAAAATATCTGCAGCATCACAATGTACTAGCCTAATATCATTGTTACTAATTAAATCCTTCAATATATTATTAAATTCATCTGTAATTTTGCCACCAGATATAGTATTGCATAATATTACTTTTGACGCATATTTTTCTAGATATTCATTCACAAAACTATTCTTATAAGGAGTATTATCAAGAACAACTATAATTTCATTATTATTCGCATGCAAATGCTTAAGCGGTGGAATCATGGGTGCCTGGCCTATACCTCTTGCTACAATTAAGCATTTACTATTATTAGTATTATTTATGTTTTTTAGTCCTAAAATGCCATTCCAAAATGGTGCTTTTACCAGCATTTCTTCCCCTTCCTTTAACGCATCTAATCCCTTGGTTTTAGTTCCTTTTATTTCTATAGCAATAGTTATAGTATTATTTCTAGTATCTGTATCCATTATAGATATTGGAGTGTCAAATCTTATATCTGTATCCACTCTTCGTACAAAAACATAACTTCCTGAATGTACTAGTTCACTAACCAATTTATCACTTGCTTCTAGTGTAAATATAATAATATTATCTTCAAACTTACTTTTTTTAATTATTTTGCAATTGTAATATTTCCTACTTTTTTTAGCTTTATAGTTGTTTGAAACGTATTCTTGATATATGCATACTCCATTCCAATTACAGCAGTCACAGAAATTTTTCCCAGCTAATTGTGAACATAATATACAGTCTCCTGTTTCTGCCAGATGGCAAGGACATGGTTGAGACACAAAACTGCGATAATCATTAATTTATTGTTTAATTTTTGTAGTAATTACACAATTTTCATTGAAAATTTACAAATAAACTATTGAAACTATTCTGATTTTCCGTTAAACTATTATTTGAAGAGAGGATTGATTACTTGAAAAAACTTTTAAAAAATTCATTACCGCTATTACTAATTGGTTCTGTTCCTTTTTCCAATTTGTTTTATTGGACACTAAACAATACCCAAAGAGGCGTTTATGATTTAACTACCGATTTAGATAGATTTCTACCACTTATCAAAGTCTTCATAATACCTTATATGGCTTTATGGTTTTTCTTAGCATTTTGTTATGTTTATTTGTGTTTTCAAAACAGAAAAGTTTATTATAAGATTATGCTTACCTTAGGTCTATGTTATGTCGTAGCATTTATAACTTTTTACTTTTTTCAAACCGTTGTTACAAGGCCAGTAGTTACAGGAAACGATATATTTTCAAAACTCATTTTATTTACATATAATTCAGACCAGCCATATAACTGCTTCCCAAGCATACATGTGATTACTGCATACTTAGCTGTTAAAGGAATTAATACCACTAACGCTAAAAAGTCACTTAAAATTCCACTTAATGTGTTAGGATTTCTTATTATTATATCCACCCAATTTGTTAAACAACATGTGATAATGGATATTTTTTTTGCTGTGTTTTTATGTGATGTTATTTTCAATACAATTACTTATTTGGAGGAAAACTACAAACTTTATAATTCTAAAAAAGCTTATAACATCTCCAACCAAGATATTGAACACTAATATTGCTAAAGTGCAAAAGCTACCGAATTATACTCAGTAGCTTTTGCACTTTATTTAATGTGTCTTATAACAATTTTACCTTCTATTAATTCCATGACTATATTTGAGCCTTCACTAAATTCATTTTGAAGATAATGTTCCGCAATCTCATCTTCAATATATTTTTGAATAGTTCTTCGAAGTGGCCTTGCACCATATTTTTCGTCATAACCTTTTGCTAATATAAGGTCCTTTACCTCATCTGTTATGTTTAATGTTATTTTCTTTTCTCTTACCTCATCTACTACTTCCATAATCATTAAATCTACTATTTTACGAAGTTCTTCCTTTTTAAGAGGAGTAAATACAATTGTTTCATCTACTCTATTTAAAAATTCCGGTCTAAAGGTTTCTTTCAATGCATCTTTCACACGGGCTTCTAAAATATCATAATTGTCTTGAACAAAGCCAATGCTACTTGCTTTAAACTGAGTACCTGCATTGGATGTCATTATTATAACAGTATTATCAAAGAAAACAGTTCTACCTTGACTATCTGTCAGCCTGCCATCTTCAAGAATTTGTAGTAACATATTGAATACGTCTGGATGAGCTTTCTCTATTTCATCTAAAAGAATCACTGAATAAGGCTTTCTTCTAACTTTTTCAGTTAATTGACCAGCTTGATCATAGCCTACATATCCTGGGGGTGCACCAATTAACTTTGAAACTGTATGTTTTTCCATGTATTCAGACATATCTATACGAATTAATGCCTCCTCACTTCCAAAAAGCTCACAAGAGAGCGCTTTAACTAGCTCTGTTTTTCCAACTCCCGTTGGTCCCACAAAAATAAAGGAGGATGGCTTTTTCTTTTTCTTGAATCCTGAACGATTCCTTCTGATTGCTCTAGACAAACTCGTGATAGCCTGATTTTGGCCTATAACTCGTTTATGAAGTCTATTCTCCAAATCTAATAGCTTTTTCGCTTCTTTTTCCGTAATTTTTTGAATTGGAATTTTAGTCCATGCTTCAATTACAAAAGCAACATCCTCTACAGTAATTTGATCCTCATTGCATTTTTTTTCTATATGAATAATATTTTCTTTTATTTTACATAGCTTCATTCTATATTCTGCAGCTTTTTCAAAATTTCCATTATCTTCTGCTTCATTCTTTCTATTTTTAATTTTCTCTGATTCCTCTTTTAATCCTACAAGTTCCACCAAACCTTTGTTTTTCAAATTAGCTCTAGACCCAGCTTCATCAATAACATCTATAGCTTTATCTGGCAGAAATCTATCTGTTATATATCTTTCAGATAGATTTACAACTTCTTCAATTATTTCATCAGATATTTTAACTTTATGATATTCTTCATAGTAGCCCCTTATTCCTTTTAATATTTCTATTGTCTCGGCCACACTAGGTTCTTCAACTAGAACTGATTGAAATCTTCTCTCAAGTGCTGCATCTTTTTCTATATATTTTCTATATTCTTCTAAAGTAGTCACTCCAATAACTTGTATTTCTCCCTTAGCTAAGGCTGGTTTTAAAATATTTGCTGCATTCATTGCCCCGCCTTGAACTTCCCCGGCGCCCATAATATTGTGCACCTCGTCAATAACTAATATTATATTTCCACTTTCCTTAGCTTCTTCAATAATTGACTTCATGCGGCCTTCAAATTGTCCTCTAAATTGTGTACCTGCAACCACTGCCGTGAGGTCAAGTAAATAGACTTCCGTATTAAATAATTTCTCTGGAACTTGTTTTTCTACAATTCTTACAGCTAACCCCTCTGCAATAGCTGTTTTTCCTACACCAGCTTCCCCAATTAATATTGGATTATTTTTGGTTCTTCTATTTAAAATCTGTACCACTCTATCAATTTCTTTATTTCTTCCAACAACTTTATCTACACCATTTTGTTTTGCTTTATTTGTTAGATTTACGCCATATGTATCTAAATGCTTTCGTTTCTTTTTAAACGGATTCTTTTTTGATTTTTCTTCTGGCGCATCCAGAGTTTTTGGCGAGGTCTCAAATTCATCATCTATAAAATCTTTGTTTTCTTCTTCCGATGAAAATAAGCCATTAAAAATATTACCAATCAGTTTTTTCCCATCAACATTTTCTTCATTCATATCAGAAGTATCCATTTCTTCAAGGTTCATATCTTCTAAATTCATGTCTTTAAAAATATTTCCCATTTGCTTATTTAAGTTTTCAATATCATCTGAGGATATTCCAGCTTGCTGCATCAATTGATCCATAACTGGAACCCCTTTTTTCTTAGCGCACTCTATACACAAAGCTACAGTTTCAGTTTTTCCATCTTCAATTTTTGATGTCAATATCATTGCTATATTTTTTTTGCATATTTCACATAACTTCATATAAATCATCTCCATATTTTATGTTGTATTGAATATTATAATAGTATATCATTTTTAAATGATATTTGTTCAATATATTCATGATTGTTTGTTTATTATTAATAAAGTACCATTTCTTATTGTTTGTAACCTCTCCCTCTTATATTTAATTCTACTCTTGTAGCCATATTCCTTCTTAAAGCATAGTGATAATTTCATTAGAAAAAAAGGTTGATTTAAACAAGATTGTATTTTTATATGGAGAAACCGTACTAAATAATCGCAAGTTTTTCTATTAACTCGTTTATTTCTTCTAATGAAAGCTCTGATGCTATTATTTTCAAAGCAGCTCTTGTATATCTCTCATTCAAAAGTTCTACTTCACTTTTGTTTAATTCTAAAAGAATTATAGATTTCACTTTCATTTATAATCCCCCAAACAAACTATTATATTATATTATGTATCTTTCCTCACATGGTTACAAAAATATTTTTACCAAATTATATTTAATAATATATATGAGTTGAGAATATTATTTTTATAAAATACATATCTTTATTTTGTAAAGCTATTATAGATTATATTTCAAAATCAATTATTAAGGAGTAATTAAATTGAAAATTGCCGCTATATACTCCAGGAAATCAAAGATTACAGGAAAAGGCGAATCAATAATTAACCAAATTGAGCTATGTAAACATGAATGTAATCATTTAGGAATTGAAAAATTTATAATATATGAAGACGAAGGTTTTTCAGGTAAAAATATCAAAAGACCACAGTTTCAAAAAATGCTCAATGATGCAAAAGAAAAAGAATTTCAGGTAATAATCTGTTATAGGCTAGATAGGATCAGTAGAAACATATCTGATTTTTCTGCTCTTATAAATGAATTAGATAGTCTGCATATAAGCTTTATAAGTGTTAATGAACAATTTGATACCTCAACACCTATGGGTCGTGCCATGATGTATATTGCCTCTGTTTTTGCACAACTCGAGCGTGAAACAATTGGTGAAAGAGTTAGAGACAATATGTTGGAACTAGCTAAAAGTGGGAGGTGGCTTGGAGGCCAAACACCTCTTGGTTATGAAAGTAAAAAGCTTTCCTATTTCGATGGAGAATTTAAAGAAAAAACTATGTATACATTATCACCTATAAAAAATGAATTAGCAGTAGTAAAGTTCATTTATGATAAATATTTGCAATACAAATCTATTAGTCAGGTATTTACCTGTGTTTTCAAAAGAAATATTAAAACAAAAAATGGAGCTGACTTTACTAAGAAAAGAATTCAACTTATATTAAGAAATCCCCTATATGTTAAAGCAAATGAAGCTGTTATGAAACATCTTGATGTTATTGGCATGAATGTCATGGGAACTACTGATGATAAACATGGTATTCTAACCTACAATAAAAGTAAAGGTACTAAAATTAAGCGCGATATAACTGAATGGATAGCTGCGGTTTCTACACATGAAGGAATTATAGATGCAACTCTTTGGCTTAAGATTCAACAAATATTAGACGAAAATAAAGATAAAGCACCAAGACTTGGTACCTCAGCCGCAGCTTTACTTACCGGAACTCTAAAATGCTCCAAATGTGGTAAAAGTATGATTGTTAAACATGGCCATATTAGTTCACTAACCAATAAAAAAATTCAATACTATGTTTGTAGTACTAAAGATTATTCAAAAGGAGAAAGATGTGATAATCCAAATATACGTGTTGATGAACTAGAAACTATAGTTATAGATAATTTGAAAAATATCACTATTGATAATAGAGTTTTACT
>Ga0105047_10008835_pt1 | contig 16729 bp, 19 predicted proteins | sample MAT04_FD_78384 | JGI IMG/M metagenome (GOLD analysis project Ga0105047, IMG submission 78384) | Freshwater microbial communities from Lake Fryxell liftoff mats and glacier meltwater in Antarctica - MAT-04 (megahit assembly) | ecosystem: Environmental > Aquatic > Freshwater > Ice > Liftoff...
AGTTGGCCAGGCAACTGACACGCGACGCCCAGAATGCGGTGAGTGACAGCGGGCAAATCACCACGGGCCCCGTTGTCCCCAACGCCCCACCGATGCGCACGCCGTCGGGTCCGTAATGGGTGCCAAGTCCCCGCCAATCCGGTAGAACGATCCTCGCCATGCCAACCCTCGTCAACCCGCCTGTCGCTTCATACGTAGCCGGACGCCCGTTCATCCAGACCATCGAGACGACCGGCGTCGGCATTGAGCCCGCGCGGGTCGTCTGGATGTGCCCCGTCGACCTCACGCAAGGCGCGGTCCAGATCTGCGACATCCGCGTGAGCCCCGATGCCGGACGAAGAGGCGTCGGTCACGCGCTGTTGGATGATGCGATCAGCCAGGCCCGGCAACTGTTCGCCAGCCAATCCCTGCCGCTGCGTCGTGTGTGGATCATGGTTGCGCAGAAGACGGACATGACCGCGCGATCGTTCATGACCCAGGAAGGGTTTCATCATATCGGGACGATATCGAACGTCCTGAGCAAGCAGGATGGATTGATTTATTCCAAGGGGCTGGATTAGGGCGCGCCGCGATTCGATTCCCCAAGGCGCGCCGAAACTCTCCTCCCCCTCCGTCATCTGAAAAATCGTTACGTCCCCACATCCACGCCGTCTCAAATCGACCCTGCAAACGCACCCTCAAGCCCGACGACGATTTGCTGATAGACCAGCGAGACCGTCACGTTGGCGTCGATGTTCACGTCGGCACTCGCGATGGTTTCGATGGCGGTGCAGAGGGCGTCGAGCAGCGCGTCGTCGTCCGTCATCTGCATCTGCTTGCGCAGGTGTTCGCTGGCCAGACGCAGGTAGATGGCGAGGCCTTCCTTGGACGCCTGATCCTTGCTGGCAGCGGGGTCGATCTGAAGTTGTCGCTCGGCATAGGCTTCTACCGATTTCTTAAGCATATCAGGAAGATCGTCGGCAGGCTGACCTGCGATGATGGTGTCGAGCAATGCCAGCCAGCTCAACCCGCCGGTGACGATACCGTCTTCAATCCACTTGATCGCCAAACCCAGCGACCCACTCGCCAATCCGGCGGCTTCAGTCGCCTGCTGGCGGTCGATCTGACGCTTCACCAGTTGCTGGACGACGACGCTCTCGGGCAGCGGGAGCAGCTTGATCAACTGCGATCGGCTACGCACCGTCGACAGCAACGCCTGCGGTTGATCGGTCAACAGGATGATCAGCGTTCGACCGGCGGGTTCTTCCAACGTTTTCAGCAGCGCGTTTTGCGCCTGCGTGTTCATCGTCTCAGCCTCTTCGATGATGAAGACCTTCCCGCGACCCATGAACGTGCGCAGTCCGGCCGGCTTCACTACAAACTCACGGATGACATCGACGGGCAGATCGCGCGCCTTGGCCTTGCTCTTTTCCAGACGAATCAGTTGCCGGTAGATCAGATGAAAATCCGGGTGCGTGTCCGATCCGATCATCCTGCAGGCGGAACACTGATTGCAGGCAGCCGAGTCGCGCGGGGACTCGCATAGAAACAACTTGCCCAGCGCGCGGGCGAGCGTCCCCTTGCCGACCCCGACCGGCCCGGTCAAAAGCAACGCGTGAGGCAGATGATCCGTACGAAACGCGTTGAGCAGCGGCGCGATGGCGTGGTCCTGACCGAGGATGTCTGAAATATCCAGCATCGCATCACCGATCTGACATGGCATCAAGCGTCAACACGGACTCGACTGCCTTCCAAATGTCCTCAGCAACATCGGACGCCGCCCGGTCGGCATCGATGCGACGATAACGGTCGGGGAAGGCCACGATCTGCGACAGATAATTTTCCCGAACCTGCCGATGATAATCGAGCGAGCGCTGCTCGATCCGATCCTTGGCCCGCTGCACCCGCGCGATGCTCGACTCGGCTGGCATATCGAGGATCAACGTGACGTCCGGCCAACGCCCCTTCAGGGCAATCTGCGCGACTGCGCGAATCTCATCGGCGATCAGGCCGTCTCCACCCAGTTGATAGGCAAGCGTGCTGCTCACAAAACGATCGCAGAGCACCACCTTTCCGGCATCAAGGGCGGGCAGGATCGTCTCGGTCATGAGTTGCGCGCGGGCGGACATATACAACAGCATCTCGCAACGGAAGCCCATCTCGTCGTGATCGGGATTGAGGAGAATCGCCCGCACGAGTTCGCCGATGCGCGTGGTCCCCGGATCGCGCACGGCCACGACGTGTCGGTCGGCCGATTCAAGCCGTTCGCGCAGCAAGCGCGCCTGCGTGCTTTTACCGCACCCCTCGCCACCATCCAGAACAATAAACACACCACGATTTGTCATTGATACAGGCACTATAGCGAGTTTATGTGAGGTGGAACATGCGACTAAAACATCAACCAGGTAATCGAGATTTTCACTGACTGTCGTTCACGCAAAGATCTCCAGGCACGAGATGCAGAGGCACTGAGATCAACCCTTTTCTTCATGCCTGCGTGTCGGTAATGAACTCATCCACATTTGAAGACCGGATCGCGACCATCTATGCTTTTGATCGAGCAATAACCGACTTATCTCAAAGGGAAAATGTGATGCCTGAAACGTATACACCGGAACTTTCGTCAGCTCTCGACTTTCTTGGTCAGCACAAGGCGGGGATCGTCCCGCCGTTCTTGTCGCGCGGTGAATTGGAGTCGTGCATGGAGGCGTGGAATCGATTGTGGAACGATCCGACGGTCGAAAACGCAAACAAGCGATTCATCGTCGATCACAAGATTTATCTCGAGCCGGCGTTCGCGCGGGTGGCGATACATCCGGTGGTGCAGGAGATCGTCCGACGCGTGATCGGTGATTTCCAGCTGGCGGGGTATGCAGTGGTTGCCACCCCGCGCAATGGCGAGCGGGCGATGCTGCTGCATGAAGTGCCCTTTCATGTCGATCATTGTGTTTATTCGGATGTCCCGGAGGAAACCGCCAGGGATACGTTCGTCTGCGTCTGGGTCAATTTCGAAACAATGGCGATGGAAAACGGCCCGTTCGTCCTGGCCGTGGGGACCGACAAATGGAACATCGGTTGGAACTTTTTCAAGGATGGCAAACGCCCGAATCTGAAGGTGTCCGACATGAAATGGCCGGCGACCTTCAACGTCGGCCCCGCAGGCACGACGGCAGTGTATTCCGGCAAGACGTGGCACTCGGCATCGACCAACGCATCGGACATCGTGCGCAAGGGATTGAATATGAACTTCGTCCCCAGACATCCGATCGACACGCTGCGACGAAATCCATTTGACCTGTGCGCATTGTCCGAAGCGAACTACGCGACGCTGGAGAAGCTGATCGGGATTCCCGACTACCTCATCCGACGGGAAACACAATTTGCGGAAACGCCAATGAAACGCGCGTATTGAATTCCGGCAGAACGTAAGTTTTTAGCAACGTCATCTCACCACCGTTAGCCGCGGGGCTTGCCCCGCGCTTTCCTAGCGCATCCGTCGGTCAAGGATCAGCACGCTTCGGTTTGAGATGCTCACATATGAAGCGCGTATGCGCCCCTCAGTCATGGAGAGGCACGCGTCGGTTAGGGATGTGCCCGCACCCCTCATCGCTACTAATGCATTGGACAATGAAGTGCGACGGAAGCGCGGAGCAAGCTCCGCGGCTAACTGTGGCAGGTCGATATTCTTGAAGTGCGATGCCCGCATAATGAAACCGGTCCCGGACTATTGAACATAGTCCGGGACCGGAACGATTTTACAGATCACGCGATCGTCAGGCTTTAGGCCTTAAGACGACGTGCCAACTTCGTACCACCGAGACCCGCGAGGGTCACGAGGCCCATCCACGCAGCTGCGGGGAGGGGAACGCCCGGTGGTGGGGGCGGGGGTCCACCGCCATCGTCGATGTTGATGGTCAGCGAACGGGATGAGGTCAGCCCGAAGCTGTCTTCAAAGTTGAAGGTCAGCACATAGCTGTTACCGAGCAGGCTGACGCCCGGAGTCCAATTCAACTGAGCCGTGGCAGGATCGCCGTCGTTGAGGACGACCGACAGACCGGCCAACTGAGCGCCGCTCGGATCGGTGACGGATGTCAGCGAGACCGCATCACCCAGCTCAGGTCCGATGAAGGAGAGGAGCAGGTTGAGGGTATCACCGGCGGTGGGGTCGAGCGTGAGCGCGCCACCGGATGGGAAGTTGATGGCGACAGGGGCCTGGTTCGCACCGGCTTCAGAGGCGCTGAAGCAGATGTCCTGGTTGTCGAGATAGCTGACCCCGTCGGTAGTGCCACCGCTACCGTCATAGTCGTCGCCAGCGTGATCAAAGCGACCGATCTGGAAGAAGCTGCTGCCGTCGCCTTTGTTCACACCGACAGTCGCAGCTGTACCACCGAAACCGCTTGAGCCACCCGAGGCGCTACCGGTCGTCCACTGCATATCGTCATAGCTGAAGCAGACGTTCTGGCCAATGCCCATGTCGGCGTTGGTACCGTCGGAAATGGTAAGTTCGAACGTGTTGGTCTTGTCGATCTGGTTGCTGAAATAACCGACGTTATCCCAGATGACGGTGAGGGTGTTGATGTCCGACCCGCCATTGCTGTCGTAAAGCTTGTAATGAACCAAGCCGCTGGCAGCATTGCGGGTATCAACGTCGGCCCAGAAGGCAGCGACCATTGGGACGTTGGCAATGGGAAAGCCAGACGCGGTATAGGTTGAGAAACCCTGACCGAAGCTGACGTTTCCGTTGTTGTTGATGAACAGATCCGTGCGCTGCGAGCCGTACAGATTGAAGTCGAACGGAAGCACCGACCCAGTCAAAGACTGCAAGCTGATGAACGCGTCATCGTTGCGACCTTCAGCCGTTCCGTTGAAGGTAACGATGTCAAACGAGCTATCCAGAGGAACCTCCAGATTGGCCGCGTTGCCCGCGCGGGCAACTGAACCGACCCACGACACACCCATGCATGCAGCGGCTGCTAAGCCGAGCAATTTTCGCGTATCCACTTTCATATCGAGCCTCCCTCGAATGTTGGCCGCTCTTCGTATCGGGACGAGCCGAGACGATCGGTGGGCAACCATTGCCCACCGACGCGTACGCATCTTCCACGCCCGACGAAAAACGGCGATCTACTTGTTTTTACGACACAGAACCGAGAGTAAAATGAAGGACGAGCGTATCGGTTGCGCGGCCAAATCACCATCTGAACGCTGTACAAATTTTAGCGATCCCCAAGGCGATAAGACATCTCGCATACGAAGCGACCCGAACCCACAGGCCCGTGTTATATCAAGTTCAAGCGATCTTGGTAGCACAAAATTCAGCGTCGGAAGGTTTTGCGGCTGAAGTGGTGTTAAACTGGTTAAGCTGTAGGATTTGTTCGCACGTTTTCCCCAACGGATCACCCCCGGCGAAGTTCCGGCTGACACGCACGCTGGCGTCCCGAATCTCGGTCGATTTCAGCAACGATTCCAGTACCTTCGCCACCGCCCATGGTCGAAAACGCCGGGGATTGAACACCCGACCCGCCCCTAATTTTCGCACCCGATCGGCATTATCAAACTGATCGTGTGCCCATGGCATCACCAGTTGCGGGACCCCGGCCGCCAGCGCCTGGGCGGTGGTCCCGATCCCCCCATGGTGCACAACAGCAGCCGCCCGGGGGAAGAGCTTGGAAAATGGGGAGTACGAGACATGACGGACCGAATCGGGCAACGCTGCGGGCAACTGGGAAGCATCTTTCGTCACCAACAACCCCCGGCGACCCATGATCCGGCAGGTGTCCGTGGCTGCCGCGAAGTATGCTTCGGCATGGAACATCGCGCTACCGGCTGTGAAGACGATGGGCGGATCACCGGTATCCAAAAAATGTGCGATGTCTGTCGGGATCGGGGAGACGTCGGCTTCGTCGTAGAGCGGGAACCCGGTCAGCCTCACCTGCGCCGGCCAGTCTGGTTGCATCGGCCCAAAAAACTCAGGCCAAAGCCCGAGCACCAGTTGCGGGGAGTTCCACCAGTCGGCCAGGACTTTTGACACTGCGGGCAAGCCGATCTCCGCACGGAAGGCGTTCAGCGACGGGCAGATGTGCGGATCGACAAAATGCGTGTCCCCAAAGTTCCATATGCCCTGCTTGACGAACATCGGCAACCAGCGCGGCATCCAGAGCCCGCCCAGCTTTGGTGGATTGTGCGACCCGCGCAACACGACGGGTGCCAGATGCACGGTCGCCAAGGGGATGTTCAACTTCTCCGATGCACACCGCGCCGCCAACGCCAGGCTGGACGCGACCAGGATCGTCCGACCCGGCTGGTGCAGTTGCTCAATCTTCTGATAAACCTGCCGAAGACGCTCACCCAGAATTGACGAAAACACGGGCTTCCACGCCTGCGATTTGTGCCACAGGTTCGGATCGCGCGTCAGCTGCAGAAAATCGTCTGCAGTGCTGATGGGCTCAAAGCCCAGCCCCTGCGCGCGAATCAGGTTTTCAAAGTAAGCACTGGTGATGACCGTAACACGATGCCCCCGATCGCGCAACCATCGACCGATCCCGACAAACGGATGTACATCCCCCGCCGACCCAATGCAGACCAGCAAGATGTTCAGTTGATCGCCCGCGACGCCCATGTAACGCAAGGGTATCGGGGGGAAGTGGGATGGGCAATTGCGTTCGTTCTTGGAACGGAGTCAGAAGTCAGTAGGAAGAATGTCGAGTGTGGATTGTCGAACGTTGATCAGGCATGGCCGACCGTCGACCTTCGACGATCGGAAATCGATCACCGACGTTCCAGGTACAGACGACGGACCCTTACGACTTGTCCCAAGGCCGCTGCCTAGGCAACTTTCGTCAGGGGCGCTTCAGGAATATTTTCAAGCTTGATCTCTCTTGCGTAGACCTTTCGATAGCCGAGCTGGTTGACGACTTCCAGCACTTCGGTCCAGGTGGGATACATGCGCTTGTTGATTTTTTTGTACGCCTGAATGGCCATGCAGAACTCGAATTGCTCGGGCGTCATCTCCCCTTCCTCAGCCGTCCGACGATCATCCGACCGCCGACGCCCCGGCCCGCGTCGCCGCTCAAGCCCGGTGTCTTCAGCGCGACGCTCAACGCCCGCGCGCCGCTCGCTGCCGGTGTAATGTGATTCCGCTGCGGACACCTTCCGTCGATCCGCGCCCACCCGCCGATCCACCACGCTCAACCGCCGATCCGGCCCCTCCTCCCGTTGCTCGGGCGGTGCGGACAACGTCGTGCATGTGCCGGATTTGCTGAAATCGCTCATGATGAAAATGCCTGCCTTATTCAAGTCATCGGCTTAACATGACCGGAGCTTAACAGCCGCTAAAAATCGAGGTCAATCTGTCAGGCAATGTGTCGCGGTGCGAAAGCTTTAAAGGCTATTAAAGTTGACCATCCCGGCAGTCCCCCTTAGCATCTAAAACGCATCTGTTACGATGCGTATTCCATGCTCCCAAATATTATCCCTAAAAACATCCACCCACTGACGAGTTTCAAACGAAGGACAAACGATTTCATTGAAAAGATGAAGTCCAGTGGCGATCCCATGGTCCTGACTGTCAATGGCAAAGCAAAGCTGATCGTGCAAGACGCCGACGCCTATCAAAAGCTTCTGGAGACGTTGCAGGCGGCCGACGCCACCGCAGGTATTCAGCGTGGGCTCAACGACATCGCCGCCGGCCGGGTCCAGCCGCTGGAAGCATCGTTCTCGCACCTCAGGCGTAAACACAAAATACCCCGACGACCCTCCTCAGCATGATCTACACGATCAACGTTACCCACTCCGCCGAACTGGAAGCCGAGCAAGCGTTCCAGTGGCTGCAGAAGCGTACCTCGACGTATTCCATTCAGTGGTTCAACGGACTTCTGGACACACTGCAAAGTCTCGACCACCTGCCAAATCGCTGCTCAATCGCTCCAGAGAGCAAGCATTTTCATGAGAAAATCTACCAGCTACGCTATGGAAAACGCCCGCACGTCTACCGTGTGCTTTTCGTGATTCGCGAAAACAATGTTTACATTCTGCACATTCGCCACGGCGCGCGCCTGCCTCTTCACCCGGACTCCCTGAACCTTCCGTGATCAAAATGGTGAATTGGCGGGTCGCTTCTCGTCCTTAATCAAGAAGTTGTCTCGTCAACATGTGTGGCAACCGGCTCCCTTGTCCCCACCTGAAAGATTCGTACAATTCCCCAACCCGGCGTATCGGTACGGAATTATACGCAACTGAGCGGAAGGCATCGCGCGTCGGGTTCCGAAAACGCCTTTCTCACTGTTGCTGATTTCCCCCTGACTGAGGACACCATGCCCGCAACCGGAAAAATCTCCCAGGTGATCGGTTCTACCTTCGACGCCGAGTTCCCCGAGGATCAACTCCCCGCCATCTACAATGCCGTCACCATTGCCGGTACCTACGATGGAAAAGAACGCGTGCTCACCGGCGAGGTGCAGCAGCATCTGGGTGGCGGAAAGGTTCGAGCCGTCGCACTGGGATCGACCGACGGATTGCAACGCGGGGTCGATGTCGTCGACACCGGATCACCCGTGACCGTCCCCGTGGGCAAGGAAATCCTGGGGCGCGTCTTCAATCTGCTCGGCGAGCCGATCGATCTGCGTGGCCCGGTCAATGCGACCACCCGTCGCCCAATCCATCGCGATCCGCCAGCCTTTACCGATCTCACACCTAAGGCCGAAGTCTTTGAGACCGGCATCAAGGTGATCGACCTGCTTACGCCCTTCGTCCGTGGTGGCAAGGCTGGCCTGTTCGGTGGTGCAGGGCTGGGCAAAACTGTCGTCATCCAGGAACTCATCGCCCGTATCGCCCAGCAGCATGGCGGATATTCAGTCTTCGCGGGCGTGGGCGAACGCACGCGCGAAGGCACGGACCTGTGGCTTGAAATGCAGGAGACCAAGATCGGCAACACCGGCAAATCGGTCATCGATCAAACCGTCATGGTCTTCGGCCAAATGAACGAGCCCCCAGGCGCGCGTCTGCGCGTGGCGCTGAGCGCGCTCGCGATGGCGGAGTATTTCCGGGATGAAACCGGCGCGGACACACTCCTCTTCATCGATAACATCTTCCGCTTCACGCAGGCCGGCTCGGAAGTGTCGGCATTGCTCGGACGAATGCCCTCAGCCGTGGGATATCAACCGACATTGGCCACCGAGATGGGCCAGTTGCAGGAACGAATCACGTCCACCAAGGCCGGCGCCATCACGTCCGTGCAGGCTGTGTACGTCCCCGCCGACGATCCAACCGACCCCGCCCCCGCCAACGCGTTCGCCCACTTGGACGCGTTCATCTATCTCGAGCGCAGCATCGCCAGCAAGGGCATCTACCCTGCCGTCGATCCGCTCGCGTCCGCGTCGCGCGCGCTCGATCCGCAAATCGTCGGCGAAGACCACTACCGCATCGCCCGAAGAGTGCAGAACATGCTGCAAAAATACCGCGATCTTCAGGACATCATCGCCATCCTCGGCGTGGAAGAACTGAGCGAAGAGGACAAGCTCACCGTCAGCCGCGCGAGAAAAATCGAGCGATTCTTCAGCCAGCCGTTCGTCGTCGCCGAGCAGTTCACGGGGAAAAAGGGCGTCTACACCAAGATCGCCGACACGCTGAGAAGCTTCGACGAAATCGTAGAAGGCAAAGTCGACGACATCCCCGAAGGCGCGTTTCTGTATGTCGGCGGGATTGATGAAGTGCGGGCCAAGGCGAAGGAGATGGCGAAGTAAGGACGAACCCAGTGAAAGAAAAGCTGATCGCCAGCCTTCAACCCAAAAGCGAACTGAAGCCGCGAACTCTTCGTCAAGTCGTGGGTTTCACTCATGCTCATCATTCGCCGCGTTCACCTTCTTCGATTCTGGCGAGCCTTTTTGCCGCAGGAATATTGTTAGCACGACCATCATCAGGATCGACAGGAATTCGCTTTGCCAGTTTTGCATCGACTGGAACCACAGCGTGTTGGACGTTAAAAATTCGCCAAGCGATTGCCCGGGCAGACCGCGGCCGAGTTGTTCGCGGTTGTGTTCGACGTGACCGCCGATCACGTGGATGACAAAGGAGATCGCGAACATCAGCAGGAACGCCAGCGTCAGGGAGTTCTCGTAAATCTTTCGCACCAGCCCCCCTGCCCGCGCCGGCCAGGGGGAGCGCTCGGTGAGCGGTGTTTCCTCTTCCTTCTCATACGGATTGTTCGATTCGGGTGATCCGCGTTGATAGAAGCACCGCGTCAGCCAGATGAACGCAGCCATCTGGAGAAACTCACTTTCCCAGTTTTCGCCCGTCGCCTCCCAGAAATGCCCGGTCTGCAGATATCCGATCAACGATGCGGTGGGCTGGCCGTCGGCGCGACAGTCGTCGTTGTATTCGTGCAGGCCGGTGTAAATCTGCAGAGTCCAAGTGATGACAAAGATGGCCACCAAGATCAGCGACAGCCCATTCTCCAGCACGAACTTCTGAAGCCCCCTGCCACCTTCGTGCTCGACGCTCTTGCTTTTCGATGACCCAATGCCCGCCATGGTTGCCATCATATCCTCCTGTCCACCACGCTGAGCATGGACAAGACGAAAAAAGCCCCGTCGCTGCGGGCGCCGGGGCTTCGTCCATCCGAGACGAACAACTTTCTAATCAGTTGCTCATCGCATCAATGTTGATCGAGCTCTCGGCCAACTTCGTCAGCTTCTTGTCGGTGGCGCCCTCTTCATCCAGCGTCTGTTGCAGGAGCTTGGCGACGTCCATGTGTCCCATCAGCTTGGCGTACGTGCGGACGGTGCCGTAGCCGGCGATCTCGTAGTGCTCAACGCGCTGAGCGCAGGCAATCAAGCCTGCGTCCAAAACGTCATCAGCAGCATCCTCGCCAAGCAGTTCTGTGGTCTCTTCGATGAGGCCCTTCATGGCATGACAAAGCTTCCCCTTCACCGGCTCATCAAGCAGCTTGAATACTTCCTCCAGCCGATCGATCTGGGCCTTCGTTTCGACAAGATGTGTCTCAAAGGCCTTTTTCAGTTCCGGATGCGTGGCCGCCTTGGCCATCTTCGGGAGGGCCTTGGTCAGCTGTCCTTCAGCATGATAAAGGTCTTTGAGTTCGTCGATGAAGAGGTCGTGCAGTGTTTCCATTTCCATGGGAGTCTCCTTGTTGTTTGAATGGTCAAGTACCTGATGACCATCCAAAGCAAGGGCCGTACCACGAAAAATCCTCGTCAAATGTACGGCATACCACGCAGGTGGATGCCGGAATGTCATACCGAACACGACAGTATTCGGTAACTTCGTCGGACTATTTGAGAAGTGTCTCGATCGCCTGCACCACCTCGGGCGCGTCCGGCGAGACTTGTGGGGCAAAGCGATAGGCGATGTTCCCGCTCTTGTCGATGAGGAATTTCTCGAAGTTCCAGCTGATTTCGCCCGGCTTAACGTGCTCGCCTTGTGCTGTTGTCAGGACCTTGTACAGCGCGTGCTGGTCCTCGCCTTTCACGCTGATCTTGGAAAACATGTCGAACTTCACGCCATAATTTTTCTCGCAGAACGTGCCGATCTGCTCGTCCGTGCCGGGCTCCTGCGCGCCAAAGTTGTTGGTGGGGAAGCCTAGGATGGCCAAGCCTTTCCCGTTGTATTTCTCATGCAGGCCTTCGAGCGACTTATACTGCGGCGTGAGTCCGCATTTGCTGGCGGTGTTGACCATCAGCACAACCTTGCCTTGATAATTTTTCAGATCGACCGACGCACCGGACAAACGCTTCATCGAAAAGTTAAGAACGGCTGGCACGGACGCCTCCTGGTCAGATTTCTCCCCCACCGGCTGAGTGGCAGGCTCAGCACCTAGCACCAGCAACAACAAAACGCTCGCTAGCGACAGTCGCGGGTACTTCATGGCACAAATTATGCGCGACCGGATGAAAGTTGGAAAGGGAGAACCTTTTTGAGCTTCGATTGCGCGAACTGGCTCATTGCCCCGCAGCGCGGGATGGCTCGATCATCTACGTCGTCTTCACGCGCTCGATTTCGGCACCCACGGCTATCAGTTTCTGCTCGATTTTTTCATATCCCCGATCGATGTGATAGACCCGATCCAATCTCGTTGTCCCCTTGGCGACCAAGCCGGCCAGCACGAGGGCTGCCGAGGCGCGCAGGTCGCTGCACATCACGGTGGCGCCTTGCAGTTCCTTCACGCCTTGGATGATCGCTGTCGGTCCTTCCTTGCGAATGCGCGCGCCCATGCGATTGAGCTCGCCCACATGGAGGAATCGATCCGGGAAGATGCGCTCGGTGATGACGCTCATCCCATCGCTCAGGCACAGCAACGCCATCAGCTGCGCCTGCAGGTCGGTGGGGAAGCCGGGGAATGGCTGGGTCGTCATCTCAATCGCATTTAAGCGACGGGTCGAGTTGACGAAGATCGTCCCGTTCTCGCGCGTCACCTTCACGCCCACTTCTTCCAGGCGATCATTGACCGCAATCAGGTGATCGAGGTTGCAATGCTTCAGTTCCAGCTCGCCATTCGTGATGGCCGCTGCGATGATGAAAGTGCCAGTTTCGATGCGGTCGGGGATGATGCGATGCTCGCAACCGACAAGTTTATCGACGCCTTCGATGCGAATCTCCGGAGTGCCGTGCCCTTTAATTTTCGCGCCCATTTTGATGAGCATGTCCGCGCAGTCGATGACCTCCGGCTCGCACGCAGCACCGACCAGCACAGTTTCCCCCTCAGCCAGGGCAGCGGCGCACAGCACGTTGATGGTTCCCAACACTGTCGGCCCTTGCGCACCACCGAGATACATCCGGCAACCCTTGAGCCGCCCGCGCACTTCGCCGATGATGTTGCCATTCTCCGTATGAAACTCCGCCCCGAGCTTCATCAACCCGCGCACGTGCAGATCGACAGGTCGATCCCCAATCGCACATCCCCCCGGGATGCTGACGATGGCTTTCCCGCGCTTGGCCAACAGCGGACCGAGCACGCAAATGCTGGCGCGCATGGTTTTGACAATGTCGTAACGTGCCTCACAGACCTTCTCATCGACAACGGTAATGTCCAACGGCCCATCCAAAGAGGGGCCCACCGACGCACCTTCTGAATCGGATTCGTGACGATAGGTATGACACCCCAGCTCGCCGATGAGCTTCAGCATCGAATCGATGTCACTGAGACGCGGGACGCTTTTGAGCGTGGTCTTCCCCTCGGCCATCAGACAGGCCGCGAGAATGGGAAGCGCGGAATTCTTGCTACCGGAGATTTCAATCTTCCCTTTAAGCCGATTCCCGCCACGAATGAGAAATGTATCCATGCCGCCCGTCCTTGGGCTGAAGTAAAATGATTCTTAAACAGGCGCGTTTGCCCGAGGGCAACACAGCGACACCTATCGCTTTATCGGCCAGTCCGTTGGTCGAAGTCCAGTCGTTTTCGAAGCGTCGGTACAAGCAACAGCGAAATTATCGGACGTCTGCCAGAACTTGCGCCTAGATATACAACCCGCATTGTGACGTAAGAATTCCGCAATACAAGAGCGACGAAAAAGTTCATCTGAGCCCATCTGTGGCTTCTGTGCTGCCGTATCTGTGTTCACCTGTGGCTTGAACTTTCCCGCGCCGAGCGTCTAAGGACTTGGCCGGTCCAGATGACCCGCCAGGTACGCCAATTAAACAGGCTTTGCATGGCGCGTTCGCTGGATCGCAGGTGACGGACCGATTCGGCCAGTAGTTTGATCGCCTGTGACACGCTGCCCGATCTGCCGGCGTGCAGAGCTTCCGCGAGGGTCAACGCGACTGTTTCCAGTTTGAAGTATGCAGGCAGTTCCGATGCGCCATGAGCCTTCGCCACCCGCGCGACCTCCGCCAGTCGGGCGTGCCCCCCATCGGCGCTTTTGTTCGTTCCTACCCAGCGATAATTGGCCAGCACTTTCGGGAGATACGCAACTTTGTATCGGCTGGCGATCTTCAGCCACAGGTCGTAATCCATCGCCCAGTGCAGCTTCGCATTGAGGCCCCCCACCGCCTCGTACGCGCTGCGTCGAAAAAAGGCCGCTGGCTGGACGATGAAATCGCTGACGTTCGTCAGGCGCTCATGGTCGAACGGTTCGACGTGGGCACATCGGCGGATCTGCCTGCCTGACGCATCGATAAAGTTGGCGTCGCCGTACACCATCGCGACGTCAGGATGATCGTTGAGATAATCGACCGCTGCCCGAATCGCCCCCGGCGCGAGCGTGTCATCCGAATTGACCCATCCAAAAATATTCCCCTTCGCCCGCGCGAATCCCCGGATGATGGCATCCGATTGCCCCGCGTCTTTTTCGCTGACCCACGCGATCTCATCCCCCCAGGATTTGAGAATATCCGTCGTCCCATCGGTCGAACCGCCATCCATCACGATCAATTCAACGGCGTCGTGATTCTGTTCGAGGACTGACCGAATCGTCGCGTTGATGAACCGCCCCTGGTTGAACGACGGCGTGACGATGGAGACAAGCGGGATCTCGATAAAGCGGGATGCGGATGAAGATTTGTCGCTTGTTACTTTCAAGACCTTCCTGCAACACACGCATTCCGCTGCGTTCCAGAACGCGTACGGCACTCAGAAAACTCTTGGCACGGGCTGGAAGCCCGTGTTACGGCGAATCACTTCATGCACGACTGTCCGCTTATGGTCCCAACAAATCCGTGTTCATCTGTGTTGATCGTGGCTGATTCCTCAGCGAAGAATCACAGTGAGAACCCGGCGGCCTTGGCGTCATCGTAGAACATTTTCACGGTGTCGAGCGAATACTCATCAAGGTCTTTGCCGACCAGCGACAGCTTTTTCAAAATATCGTTGGTGACGGTGATGATGTGACATCCGATCTCGTCGGCCTGGAAAATGTTCAGTAGCTCGCGCGGGCTGGCCCAGATCAGTTCCTGATTGGGATACGGTCGCAGCATCTCCACCGCTGCCGACATCATCGGCAAAGGATCGCGCCCCGTATCGGCGATGCGACCGGCGAAGACACTGACGCAGGCAGCCGGCCCAGCACCGAGGGCTGCGGAGACATCGCGCACCTGGGCGAGCGTCATCAACGCGGTGACGTTTTGCTTGACCCCAGCCTTGGCAAGTCGGCGGATCAAACCGTACGCGGTCTCGCGCTTGGTGTTGGTCACGGGGATTTTCGCATACACGTTCGCGCCCCAGGACGCGATTTCATTCGCCTGCCGTTCCATCTCGACAAAGTCGTCGGAGAAGACCTCAAACGAAATCGGATGTTTCGGAATGGCCGACAGAATATCCTTGGCAAATGCGCGATAGTCAGAGATGCCCACCTTGCGCATCAGCGTCGGGTTGGTGGTCAGCCCGCTGATCCACGGCTTGCCGGCCATCTCCACCATGCCAGCTTTGTCGGCGCCGTCTGCAAAAATTTTCACGCGAAGGTTTTTGACGTCCATGATTCAATTCCTTTTGTATACGCAGACGCGGGCGACGTGATCGGTCACTCCGGTTCGCGCATTACAATCTACCCTTTGCCCCCGTCGGACGAAAGCACGATGTCGGCAGCTTCCGAAAGACTTTCTACAACGAAGTCCGGCTGACATTGCTCCCGCTTGCTATACGCCCGATCGATCAAAAACGTTCGCACCCGCGCAGCCGCGCCGGCAAGGATATCGCCCGAGCGATCACCCACCATGAAACTGCGGGCCGGATCGATTGAGAAATCGTGCATCGCCTGCAGCAACATGCCGGGTTTCGGTTTTCGGCAATCGCAGTTGTCTTTGTTGTCGTGATAACAAACGTAGATTGCGTCGAGCTTGAGCGTATCCACCAACATCGCGTTGATCGCCTCAATCCGCTCGCGCGTCTGCACCCCGCGCGAAACGTCCGGCTGATTGGTCACGCAAACCAGCAAATATCCCGCCTCGCGCAGCCGCGCGCAGGCGCTGTCAACGCCGTCCAGAATTACAATCTCGCTCGCGTGCAACGGCGGATGCGGAACGCCGTCTGCGTCCACCGAGCATGCATTGAGCACCCCATCGCGATCGAGGAAGGCAGTGGGATAGAACGTGACCTTATGAGTGTCCATCGACTATACTGTGACAAGGAAGCCAATGAGATACAAAATTACCCTGCGAAAAACTGAGGAAGGCTACAGTGTATCAGTGCCCGGCCTGCCTGGCTGCTGGTCCCAGGGAGCGACGGAAGAGGAAGCCATTCAGCAAATCAGTGAAGCGATAAAAGAGTACATTGCCGTCGCCTCCGAGCTTGCCGATGATTCACAGATGCGCGAGATTGAAGTCGCAGTTTAATTGCCGTGCCGAAGTTACCGGGCATCCATCATCAACTGGCTGTGCGAGCCCTTGAGCGTGCTGGATTTCGTATCGCTCGACAGAGCGGACACATCGTGATGACCGACGGCGTGCGGATCGTGACAATCCCAGACACAACCCGATCAATGCCTTCACCATGGGCGGAATCGTGCGTGACGCCGGGATTTCCATTGAGCACTTCAAAAGTTGTTGTAATGTGAAATGCCCCAACTTCGCTCACTTCGTCGATTCCCACTTCGTCTGCACAGCCTTCAACTTCGGATGACTCACTAGCAGGTGCCACACCACCGCCTGAAACGCTTCCGAATGAGGCGTCACATGATCGGGATTCACTGTCGGCACGATCACCACCGCATCGCCTACTTTTGCGGTATAGCCACCATCCCGGCCGACGATGCCGATGACTTTGCTGCCGACCTTTTTCGCCAGTTGCAACGCATTCACCAGATTCGGA
>Ga0105047_10008836_pt1 | contig 16727 bp, 13 predicted proteins | sample MAT04_FD_78384 | JGI IMG/M metagenome (GOLD analysis project Ga0105047, IMG submission 78384) | Freshwater microbial communities from Lake Fryxell liftoff mats and glacier meltwater in Antarctica - MAT-04 (megahit assembly) | ecosystem: Environmental > Aquatic > Freshwater > Ice > Liftoff...
CCGCGCCGCGCGTCCCAGACCCACACGATGTCGCCGCGCTGCAGCGCGGCGCGCTGCACGTGCGCGCCGACGTTCCACAGCTGCGAAGTGGTGCGGACGTTGAGCGGTGCACGCGCGGCTCGGTAGGCGAAGGTCACGAGGCCCGAGCAATCGAAGGCGCGCGGGCCGATGGCGCCCCACCGGTAGGGGGCGCCCACCTTGCCCTCTGCGAAGGTCGCGGCGGCGGCGCGCTGCTCGGGCGTGAGGCGCACGGGCGCGGCGTGGGCAGCGGTGGCGGGTACGAACGAGAGGGCGAGCAGAATGAGGGTCGCGAGGTGCAGCGGTCGCATGTGCGCCCAACGGCATCGACGAGCATCGTTCAAGTCGCGAACCTGAGAGTTCGATGGTCGGATGGAATCGGATGGGTAGGGTCAGCACATGCACCTCGCTTGCATACTCACCCCGCGCGCACCCTTCACACCTCTGATGCTGCCGCCCGCTGCGCGCAGCAACACCCGGGAAGACTGACGTGCCGCGCATGGCCATCCTGCTTCGCGGTGTCAACGTCGGCGGGCACAAACGCATTGCTATGAGTAGCCTGCGCGCACTCCTTACGCGCCTCGGATATAGCAACGTCAGCACCATTCTCGCCAGCGGCAACGCCGTCATCAGCACGACGGACGATGCCGCACGCGTCGAGCGCACCGTGCGCGGTGCGCTCATGGAAGAGCTCGGGATGAGCGTCGACATCATCATCCGCACCTACGACGAGATCGAGCGCCTCGTGGCGCGCGCGCCACTCCTCGAGCACTCCGACAACGGCTCGCGGCACTTCGTCGCCTTCTTGGCCGAACCAGCCGGGCCGAATACGTTCGTCAAACTGGACGGCCTCAAGCTGGGCCACGAGCGCTTCGATATCCACGGGAGCGAGTTCACGTTCTGGTGTCCGCTCGGCATCACCGAGAGCGTGGTCGCCAAGCGGTTCGCTACCACCGCAGCCAGCACAGTAGCGACTGTGCGCAACTGGAACACGGTCGAGAAGCTCCGTGCGCGTCTCGCCGACTGACACGCCGCGCACTCACGGGCAGCGTCACGCTTCGAGGTCGACCGTTGCCAGCACGCCGGCAATGGCGTCCTGGAGACCGCGAGCGGCGCCGCGCTGGTCAGAGGCGATGGGGTACATGTTGATGCTGAAGGCGAGCTGGCGTCCGTCAGCTCGATCGACCAGGCCCGCGAGCGCGCTCGTATCGGAGAGCGTGCCGGTTTTCGCGCGCACGCGCCCCGCCGCCGGCGAATCGACCATGCGTTTGGCGATGGTGCCTGATTCCCCGGCCACGGCAAGGGCGCTCACCAGGGCGGCGCCGACAACCGGCTCGCGCGCGGCGTCCGCGAGCACGCGCGCCATCGCCCGGGTGGTCACGCGGTCTTCCAGGGCGAGACCCGACCCGTCGAGGAGCCGCACGCCGGGCGAGTCGGCGTGGAGCTGCTCGGTGATCGCCGCGGCGCCAGCAGCGGTGGTGCCCGCACCGGTCAGCGCGCGACCGATATGGCGCGTGAGAAGCTCAGCCGTCGTGCTGTTGGACCTGCGGAGCATGAACTGGACAATCTCGGCGAGCGGCGCGGATTCGTGAGTGGCGAGGGTGACCGGTGTGACGGGTGATACGGCCGGACGTCCTGGCTTGTCGCCTCGCACGCGCACGCTCGCTCGCGTGAGCAGCTCTCCGGTGACGCGGCCCACGTGCTCGTCCGGGGCAGGCATGGCGGCTGGGTCGATCCGCGCGCCGTCGATGTCGTCAGCGACGGCGAGCGCGCCGAGCGCTCGCGCATCGCGCAGTCGGGTGTCCGGAATCCACGCCGGCGCCCAACGCGTGCGATCGAGATAGGTGTCGTCGGTGCGGACGCGGCCTGTCACCTCGTGCAGGCCGTACTCGGTCGTCGCCTCGTCGACGAGCGCGCGCAGATCCGCGCTCGCGAGTGACGGGTCACCACCACCCACGATCCGCAGATCACCCCGGATCACGCCATCCGCGCCGGGCACGGTATCTGCCACGAGCCGCGTGGTGAACCGGTGCTCAGAACCCAGGACGCGCAGCGCGGCGATGGCGGTGAGCAGCTTGGTGTTCGACGCGGGCGGCACGAGTCGGTCCGCGTCGACAGCGAGCAGTTCCACACCAGTGCGCGCGTCGCGCACCGCGATGCTCGTTGAGGCCCCGAGCGGGTGCGGCGCGAGCAGATCCGCGACGCCGCGCGCGAGCGCCGAAACGGGCGGTGTCGCGATGCGCGGAGCAGTGGGGCTGACGGCGACCATGCCCGTACATCGACGGCCCGCGCGCGGGCAAGCTGGCACGCATCACACACGTCCGCACCCGGGCCTTTGGGTGGCCCCCATCGACCAACTCGCTCAGCTGGGCGGCGTATCAACTTTCGTCAGCAGCGGACGACGCGCATCCAGCACGCCGCTCAGCAGCAGGAGCGAGATCTCGGCCATGTCAACATTCGCGCCCATGTACTGCACGTCAGTGATCTCGGCGGCGTCGATCCAGCGCTCCTGATCCGTGCCGATGAGCTCGCAGAACCGGCACGAGCTCGCCTCGGCGTTGAAGCTCATCCCCATGTCGGGACCGTTGGAGAAGAGCAGCTCAACGTCGATGAACCAACCGTCGTCTTCGAGCGCGATGTCGAGGATCCCCACTGAGAGCGCACGCGCATGGAGCAGGTCATACAGCGCCGTAGACAGGCGCTCGAGCGCCTTTTCTTGGGCGCGGGGGGGTTCGGGCAACTCGGCGTCGGTCATGTGCACATCATCGCAGCCACGCGCCCCGACGTGTATCGATGCGATGATCCGCGCGTGAACTCCGGCACCCTCCAGCTGCTGCTCGTCTGCGTCGTGCTCGTCGCGGTGCTCCTGCCGATTCGTCGCGCGCTCATGCGGCGCGGCTCCGGCGCACTTGCACAGCGCCAGTTCCGTGAGCAGCACGGGGTAGCGCTCGCTGCGTCGCTCGGTGGCCAGCTCGACCCGATGCCAACTTCCCCGTGGATTGAGTTCCACCTGGGCGGGCGTCCCGCGCGACTGGTCGCGGCGCCGCTGTTCACCGGTGGCCTGCAGGCAGGCGTCGAGCTGCTCGAGTGGGACCTTCCCGTGCAGATCACGTTCACCAATGGCGATCGCACGGAGATCCATCCGCGTGCCGGGGTCACTGAGGATCAGGTGCTGCCGTTCGTCCACCGGCTCGCGGAGCTCCGCGTCGACAGCGTCTCCTCCCCGCGATTCATGTGGGAGGGACCCCACATCATGCGGGTGCAATTCTCCGACGTGGCCGACCTGCCCGCCCAGCTCGCACGGATCGCGCCGGTGCTGGCAGAGCTCGAGACGCTCGGTGTGCGCGGCTCCGACGACCACGCCATCTGACCCAGCGGTCAGCGGTCAGCGAAACACGGTCAGTGCGCCTGCAGCTCGGTGCGGTGCCAGGCGTTGTTCATGTATCCCTTGAAGTTCCAGAGCGGCGCGGGGTCATCGGGCTGCATGGTGCCCGCGCTATCGGTCGCGCGCACGACGAGCTCGTGGGCACCCGCCGCGAGCTCCACATCGAGCTCCCAGAGCGCCCACACGAAGGGGCGAGGCTCGTCGCGAAAGCGCGCATCGGTCCAGGTCGCACCACCGTCGACAGATACCTCGACGCGTGTGATGTGTCGATCGTCGCCGGCGGTCGCCCAGCCTGCGACACGCACGCGGCCAGCAGTGACTGCGCCAGGAGCGGGCACACACGTCACGCTGTTGACCGGCAGCTCAGCGAGCGGCATGCCTGCTGCGGGATCGTGGTCCTCGCGTGTCATGTGCTCGGGATAGACGCTGTATGCGCGCTGGTAGAAGTTGTCTGACGGCTCGGCGAGCGCGGCGATCGACGTCACCCATTTGGTGCTGCGCGCGCCGATGTAGCCCGGCACCACGAGACGGAGCGGATGACCATGCTCGACGCGGAGCGCCTCGCCGTTCATCCGGTCCGCGAGCAGCACATCGTCGGTGTACGCCTTGGCTGCGGGGATGCTCCCACCGAAGTTGATCGCACCATCAGGCTTGCTGATGAGGTCACTTCCGACGGTCTCGATGTGCGCTCCGCCCGCGTCCGCTTCGACTCCCGCGAGTACGAGCACGTCACGCAGACGCCAGCCACTCCACAGCGCGGTGGAGACCGCCTCGTCACCCCACGGCACCTCACCCGGCACGTCGCGCACGCGAAAGAGCCCGCTGCGCCGGTTGCCCGCGCACTGCAGCGTGGCAGTCACCTCGTGGCGCGACAGCGTCGCAAGGTCATCCATTCGCAGCTCGACCTCTGTGCCATCGAGGGCGCGGACGCTGACCGTATGCGTCGCGGCGTCGATGGTGGGATTGGCCGTGTGATCGCGAACGAAGAAGTGCTCGTAGGGCGTCACTGGATCCAGCAGGTGCTCCGGCGCGGGGCCGCCCGTAAAGGGGTCCTCTGAGCGAGTGATGAAATCCGGGGCCTTCTGACGCAACGTGTCGGTACTCATGGGTGCAGCCTACGTGCCGGCGGCGCGCGCCGGGTCAAGCGGTGGCGGCGTGTGAGCGCTCGTTCGTCAGCACGCGGCGGAACGCGGCGATGGCGCGATCTACATCTGCAGCCGTGGTGGTGGAGCCGAGGCTCACACGGAGTGTGGCGAACACATCCCCCGGAGCGCGCCCGAGCGCGGTGAGCACGTGGGAGGGCTTGGGCGACCCGGTGCTACATGCCGAGCCGCGACTGATCTGCAGCTCAGCGAGCTCGGCGACGAGCTGGCCGCCCTCGCGCCCCGGGAAGGTGATGCTCGCGATGCCTGGCAGTCGCGGCGCCTCGGCGCCGTTGACGTACGCGCGATCGTCGAGCGCCAGGACCTCGCGCTCGAACCGCTCACGCTGCTCACGCACGTGCGCAAGGTGACCTGCGGTGAGCTCGGCATCTGCGATGCGTGCGGCAACGCCCATGCCAACGATGGCGGGCACGTTCGGTGTGCCTGCACGCAGACCACACTCCTGTCCACCGCCAGAGACCTGCGCGGTGAGGGCAACGCCGAGACCAACGTGGAGCGCGCCAGAACCCTTGGGGCCGTGGAACTTGTGCGCGCTCAGCGAGAGCAGGTCAACGTCGCCGAGCTCGGCGAGGTCCACCGGCACCTTGCCGACGGCCTGTGTGGCGTCGCACAGCACGACCGCGCCGACCGCGTGCGCGCGACGGGTGAGCTCGGCGATGGGCTGAACGGTGCCGATCTCGTTGTTGGCGAGGTGCGCGGCGACGAGCAGCACGCGGTCGTCGAGGAGCGTGTCGAGCGCGTCGAGATCCACCACGCCGTCGGTCGTGACGGGTGCGATGCGCAGCTCGAGGCCGAGCAGCTCAACGAGCTCATCCATCGGGCAACACACCGAGCGATGCTCGATGGCCGTGCGCACGAGCACGTCGCGCACGGGTCCGACCCCGTCGGTGTCCGCAACCGCCTGCACGACGCCGCGAATAGCGAGGTTGTTCGCCTCGGTCGCACCGCTTGTGAAGAACGTGCGCGCCGGGTCACCACCGATGAGAGCGGCCACCTCGCGGCGGGCGATGTCCATGGCTGCGATCGCGGCGCGGCCTGCGGCATGGCTCGAGTTTGCGGGATTGCCGTGGAGGTTCGCCAAGGCATCCGCCATCGCCGCGACCACGCTCGGATCGAGCGGAGTGGTCGCTGCATGGTCGAGATAGATGGGGTCCACGATGGTTCCTTCGCGCGCGAGATGCGTGGCGAGCCTAGCGCCAACGTCGGAGGGTGGGCGTGGCGCCACCCGATTTCCCTCGAGGTCGTGGCAACAATCTCGAGTATTCCTGTTGGCACACTTCCGCGCAGCGTGCAACGATGTCCGCGCACGCGCGAATCGACCGTCGAAGCCGAGGCCATCTTGCTCTTTCGCCAGTTTCATCTCCCCCAGCTCGGACACGCCAGCTACCTCATCGGGGACGAAGCCGCAGGTGTGGCGATCGTCGTGGATGCACAGCTCGATTCGCGCGGGTACGTCGACGCCGCGCTCGAGGCAGGCGTCAAGATCACCCACGCGCTCGACACGCACGCGCACAGCGATTACTTGTCTGGACGCCAGAACGTGGCTGACGCCACCGGCGCCGAAGTGCTCGTGAGCGCCCATGGACGCCCCGCCGATGCCGGGCAGCGCGCGTTCGGTGCAGGTGACGAGCTGCAGCTCGGCTCCGTCTGGGTGCGGGCCGTGCATGTGCCCGGGCACGCGCCCGAGCAGCTCGCGCTCTTCGTCGGCACAGACGCGGATCGCGACCACCCGGAACTCGTGCTCACCGGCGGCTCGCTCCTGTGCGGCGACCTCGGACGTCCGGACATCGATGAGAGCGTGCCGATGTCCATCGCCGCGCCAGCCACGGTCACGACCGTCCGCGAGCAGCTGCTCGTGCTCGATGACAGCGTGCGCGTGTATCCCACCCATGTCGCCGGGTCGCTGTGCTCGGCCGCTGCGGACGGAGCGACCGAGACCACCATCGGCCACGAGCGCGCAGCCAACACCTGGCTCGTCGCAGGCGCGGATATCGACGCCGAGCTGGCGCGACTGCCTCGCAAGCCTGGGTTCTGGACGCGTTTGCGTCACACCAACGACACAGCCATGCCTGTGGTCACTGTCGCTTCCGAACTGCGCGAGCTCACGCCTGCCGAGGCGCTCGACGAGCTCGGTACCGGCAGCGTGCTGCTGCTCGACGCGCGCGACGCGGAAGACCACGCAGCCGGCCATCCCGCGCGCGCCGTGCACATGGGCGCCTCCGCCAGCGCCCCCGTGCTGGCGGGCGCGCTGCTCGACCCACACGCCGTCACGCTCGTGCTCGCCGACGACGCCGCGAGCGCGCTCCGCTTGGGCCATGACCTGCAGCGCTCCGGCATCGATGCGCCAACCGGGTGGGTCTGCGCCAATCTCGATGCATGGCGCGCCGCAGGCGGTGACATCGACACGATCGCGATCGTCGAGGCTGACGAGCTCCTCGCGCGCGGGGGCGACGCTCGCCTACTCGACGTGCGCCAGCCGGCCGAGTGGGCGCGCGACGGATACATCGACGGATCGGTCCTGCTGAGCTTGTCCGATCTCCCCGAGCTCGGGAGCGACCTTCCGAGCGGGCCGCTGGTCGTGGCGTGCGCTGCAGGGAGGCGCTCCATCACCGCCGTGAGCACCCTGCGCTATCTTGGCCGCGAGGGCGACGTAAGTGTCGCCGGCGGCGTCGGGGAGTGGACCCGCGTGACGGCCAACTCCTCCAGCGCCGCCAACTGAATTCCAACCAGCTATCACGAAGAATCGACTATGCCAGCCACCAGCACCGCACACGCTCACTGGACCGGAAGCACCATCGAGGGCTCGGGTTCCGTGACAACCGAGAGCCCCGCACTCAAGGGAACCGAGCTCACCTGGAAGTCCCGCATCGGCGAGACCGCCGGCACCACCCCCGAGGAGCTCGTGGCCGCAGCGCACGCCGGCTGCTACTCGATGGCGTTCAGCTTCGCGCTGACGAACGAGGGCCACGAGCCCACAAGCCTGGACGTAGATGCATCGGTGACCTTCGGGCCGATCGAAGGCGGCTTTGCCGTCCACGGCATCACGCTCACCGTCGAGGGTGACGTGCCAGGCATCGACGAGGCGAAGTTCAACGAGCTTGCCGAGGGCGCGAAGAACGGATGCCCCGTCTCCAAGGCGTTCGAGGGCAACATCCCGATCACGCTCGAGACGCGCCTCAAGCCCGCCGTCTGATCCGAACAGGCACGCCTGCGATGAGGGCCGTCTCGTGGGATCGCTTCGATCCCTTCCGAGGCGGCCCTCGGCCGTCCCGCGTCGCGTCAGTGGGTGAGCATCCCGACCTCGAGCTGGGCCGTGGCCCTCGCGGTCGCGGCGGATGCAATACGCACCGTCTCGTCGACAGTTCCCTGACGCATGGCGTGCGCGACCTCTGCCGAGACGCGGTCGATCTCCATGCGAGCACGAGTACCCGCGTCCAACAACCCGGTCACGGTGTCCGAGTTCGCGAGCTGGCGCACGGCCTCCAGACGCGCCTCGAGCAGTTCGCTCGTACGCTGGATCGCGCCCTCCTGCAATCCAGACGATCCCACTCCCTTCGTGATCGCGTCGTCGAAGCGGTCGAGGTTCGCCAGGAGCTCGGCGGCCGCCACCCCCGCGTGTCCGCCGGTGCTCGGACGCCAGCGATACGAAATGTTCCCCCCTTTGTCGATGATCATGCCGGTATCGCGGAGCGCCGTTCCGACAACGTCCAAGTAAGCGGGTTTCGTACTGCTCATGAGATCGTAGGTCACAGACCCTGGCGGGAGCAACGCCCGCAATTGCTCGTCCACGTGCGCGAGATCGCTGATCTTCTTCTCGAGCGTGACAGCCGAGCGCTCGACGGCGGCGTGCGCCTGAGCGACAGCGCCCCCGGCGTATTCGTCGAGCCCCATGGCGCCAACCTCCTGCGTGAGCAACCCGGCGGCCTCACGCGCCGCGCCCACCTTCGCTGGTCCATGGATCGCGACCTCGGTAAATGGCCGCGCATCGATCGCGAGGTGGTAGTACGACGTCCGCCTCACGCCGGCCGAGGCAGCCGCGACGAGCGGCTCGAGCTCGTGCACGAACTGGCGTGCGACCTGCGTGAAGCCCTGTGCGCGCGCGAACGCCGCCGCTTGACCCACCGTCTCAATTCCCGCCATGATCTTCCCCCGCTCCCCCAACGTTGCCTCCCGTGTATCGAGCGCGCTGCCGCCGGTGTTACGGCAGCGCCGCGAACTCCCGGGTTGCGCGCATCCGCAGCACCCGCTACGCTGCTTGTGAGTGGCGAATCACAAACGGTTTCGTCACCCCGAAGCTGCCACCTTGACCACCACGCCCAGAACATCCTCCGCCGTCCCCGCCGGCACGCGTAGCACCGCTGCCGAGCGTCGCGAGCACCTGCTCAACGTCGCCATGGCAGAGTTCGCGCAGCGCGGGTACGAGGGCGGCTCCACCGAGCGCATCGCGAAGGCCGCCGGCATCAGCCAGCCGTACGTCTTCCGCTTGTTCGGATCGAAGCAGCTGCTCTTCGTCGCCACCATCGAGCGCTGCATGTCCGACACGCTCGCCATGTTCGAGGACGCCACCGGTGACGGGCGAGGCGAGGGCGCACTCGAGGCGATCGGCAATCGCTACGGCGAGTGGATCACGTCGAGCCCCATCTACCTGCAGTGCCAGCTCGCCGGATACGCAGCGTGCGACGTGCCCGAGGTGCGCGAAGCGATGCGCCTGGGCTATGGGCGACTCGTCGAATTCGCCGAGCGCGTGAGCGGCGCGGACCCCGAGTTGGTGGCGCGCTTCTTCGCCAAGGGCATGCTGCTCAACGTGGTGACCGCGATGCAGATACCCACCGCGCCCACCGAGTGGGGCATGCGCCTCATTGCCGGCTGCATGACCAAGCCATGTAACTCGACCTGAGCCATCACCCTTCGTTTTCACACACGCCCCCGCCCACACGCGCCTCCCCCTTTTTTTGCATTTGCTTGTGAGTGACCAATCAATAACAAGCAGCCACGTAAAGGACCACACTCCTCATGGATACCACCAACCAGCCCCCGAGCAGAGCCGCAATGCTCTGGACATTCGTCATCACGGCGCTCGCGCTGTTCATGGTGTCGCTCGACAACCTCGTCGTCACGACGGCCCTGCCCGTCATCCGCGGCGACCTCGGCGCATCGATCGAGGACCTCGAGTGGACCGTCAACGCCTACACGCTCGCCTTCGCCGTATTGCTCATGACCGGCGCGGCGCTCGGTGACCGCTTCGGGCGACGCCGGATCTTCTCGCTCGGAATGGGCATCTTCACCCTCGCGTCCGCGCTCGCGGCGCTTGCTCCAGACGTCGAGACGCTCATCGCTGCGCGTGCGCTGCAAGGCCTCGGTGGCGCGTTGGTCATGCCCCTGACACTGACACTGCTCTCGGCGGCCGTCCCGCCCGAGCGTCGCGGCGTTGCGCTCGGCGCGTGGGCCGGAGTGGGCGGACTTGCGATCGCGCTCGGACCCCTCGTCGGAGGCGCCATCGTCGAGGGACTGCAGTGGCAGTGGATCTTCTGGCTCAACGTGCCGATCGGCGTGATCCTCGCGCCGCTCGCCGCGCGCAAGCTCACGGAATCACGCGGCCCTGACGCTGCGCTCGATCTTCCGGGCGTGGGCCTGGCGAGCGCCGGGCTGTTCGGCATCGTGTGGGCGCTCGTGCGCGGCAATGCACAAGGCTGGGGATCGGTGGAAATCGTGAGCTCGTTCATTGCAGGCACCGTCGCGCTCGTCGCGTTCGTGGTCTGGGAGCGCCGTACACCCCATCCCATGCTGCCGATGCACCACTTCCGCAGCCGCTCCTATAGCGCAGCGAACGTCGCGGCGCTGCTCATGTTCTTCGGCATGTTCGGCGCGATCTTCCTGCTCGCCCAGTTCTTCCAGGTCGCGCAGGGGTTCTCGCCACTCGAGAGCGGACTGCGAATCTTGCCGTGGACGGTCATGCCGATGTTCATCGCACCGATCGCCGGCGCCTACAGTGACCGCATCGGCGGTGGCCCGCTCATGGCGGCTGGCCTGGCACTCCAGGCGCTCGGGCTCGCATGGATGGCGATGGTCTCCACCCCTGACATGCCGTACTCCCACATCGTCGGTGCATTCATCCTGAGTGGCATCGGCATGGCGCTCTTCTTTGCGCCGTCTGCCAACGTGGTGCTCGGCTCCGTCAGTGCACAGGAGGAGGGAAAGGCCGCCGGCGCCAACAACGCTATCCGCGAGATCGGCGGTGTGCTCGGCGTTGCCGTACTCGCGAGCGTGTTCGCCCACCAGGGCGGCTACGAGAATCCGGAGCGCTTCGTCGACGGCCTGGTCGTAGCAACGTGGGTCGGCGCCGGCGTGGTCGGCCTGGGCGCGCTCGCCGCGTCGCTCATCCCGCGCACCGTCACCCGTCTCGCTGCCGCGCCCACAACTACGAGCCTCCCCACGCGCTCGCGCAACCCACTCGAGATCTCCGACACCGACGTGGTCGAGGAACTCCTCATCGGCGCAGGTCGCTGACGCGGCGGCGGCATCACCGCCTCGACGCCGCCCGCGCCCCACCCCGACCCACGGCACTCGCCACACCACGCCAGCGCCCGCGCGCGCGAATTGATCCAGATGCGTCGGCTCAAACTCGACGTATCTGGATGGAGTGGGGGAATGAGGCGGTGGGCGGCGCAGCTCGCTCCATGCACCCTCGGGTGAGACTGATCAGGCGCCGTCAGCAGGCGTCGTTAGCGGGCGCCGTTAGCGGGCGCCGACGAAGCGGCCGAGGGCGGTAACGAGCTCGGCGGCGCGAGCGTCGCGGTCGGCTTCGGGGGCGTGGATGACGCAGTGGTTCACATGCTCGCCGACCACGCCGAGCGCCACTTTGTCGACGGCGGCGCGGACGGCGGCGAGTTGGGTGAGCACGTCGAGGCAGTAACGGTCCGCTTCCACCATCTTGGAAATGCCGCGCACCTGCCCTTCGACCCGCTTGAGCCGCCGCAGCAGGGCGGCCTTGTCATCACTGTAACCGGGTACGTGGTCAGATACAGATGAGGTGGACATGACCCAACCATAGCACATACCCCCAGGGGGTATTTGACTGGCGGGCGTCGGCCCACTACGCTGTGAACCGAGCACCACGATGAGGGAGGACACCATGGGCACATCCGAGCACATCTCCGAGCTGCGTTTCCAGGTCGACGGCATGACCTGCACGAGCTGTGCGCGCCGCGTCGAGCGCTCGCTCGAGCGGGTCGAGGGCGTTGGCGCCCATGTCAATTTCGCGACCGGCAAAGCGCACGTCGAGCACGCCGGGCCCGTCGACGTCCAGCAGCTCATCGGAGCGATCGAGCGAGCCGGATACAGCGCCCACGTGGATGAGCCCGCACGCGATGCGCTCGCCGCAGACGAGCCAGGCGCCCAACACTCTCACGACTCCCAGGGACTGCGTGCGCGCTTGCTCGTGAGTGCGCCGCTCACCCTCGCCGTCCTCGTGATGACGATGATCATGTCGCTGCGACCACCGGAGTGGGAGCTCATCGCGCTCGCGCTCTCGGCGCCGGTCGCGCTCTGGTGCGCGTGGCCGTTCCACCGCATGGCGCTACGCAGCGCACGCCACGGCGCCGCCAACATGGACACGCTCGTCTCGCTCGGCATCCTCGCCGCCTGGGGCTGGTCACTCGCCTCGTCCACCGTCGTCAGTGACGGACACAGCTATGTGGAGGTCGCCGCCGTGACGACCACTCTCGTGCTCACTGGTCGCGTGCTCGAGGCGGGCGCCCGTCGCCGTGCGGGCGACGCGCTGCGCGGGCTCCTCGACCTGACGGTTCGCCGCGCCAACGTGCTCGACGCGGACGGCTCCGAGCGCGCGGTCGACGCACGCGAGCTGCGCGTCGGCGACCTGTTCGTCGTCCGCCCGGGCGAGGGCATTGCCACCGACGGCGTGGTGACCGAGGGCGCAAGTGCCATCGACCGATCCGTCGTCACCGGCGAGTCGCAGCCTGAATCAGTCGGCGCCGGCGACGAGGTCCTGGGCGCCACGCGCAGCACTGACGGTCGCATCGTCGTGCGCGCCACCCGCGTTGGCTCAGACACGGCGCTCGCCCAGATCGCCGAGCTCGTCGAGCGCGCGCAGACCACCCGCGCGACCGTGCAGCGGCTCGCCGACCGCGTGTCTGCCGTCTTCGTTCCCGTGGTGATGGCACTGAGCGCACTCACGCTCGGCGCATGGCTCCTCTCCGGCGCGAGCACCGGTACCGCCGTGGGTGCCGCCGTTGCCGTGCTCATCGTCGCCTGCCCGTGCGCGCTCGGGCTGGCCACGCCCGCCGCGCTACTCGTCGGCTCCGGGCGCGGCGCGCAACTCGGTATCGTCATCCGCAGCCCCGAGGTGCTCGAGCGCGCGCGGCGCGTCGATACGATCGTGCTCGACAAGACCGGCACCGTCACTACAGGCTCATTCGCGCTTGAGCGCATCGTGGTCGGAGCGGGCGTCGACGAGACTGACGCACTGCGTATCGCCGGTGAGCTCGAGGGAGCGAGTGAACATCCCGTCGCGCGCGCGATCGCCGCCGCTGCGCGCGCCGCCAGCACCACACCACTCCCGGCTCCCACGGACTTCACCAACCATCCCGGGCGTGGCGTGTCAGGCATCGCCGATGGGCGCAGCGCCGTGGTCGGCTCGGCGAGCCTGCTTGCATCGCTCGACTGCCAGATCGACGACGAGCTTGCCGCGAGCCACGCCGATGCCGCAGCCGACGGCGCCACGGCCGTGTTTGTTGGATGGGACGGCGCAGCGCACGCAGTGATCTCGGTGCGCGACGAGCTCAAGCCCGACAGCGCCGCCGCCGTCGCCGCGCTGCGCGACCTCGACGTGCGCGTCATCCTCGCTACCGGCGATGCCGACGCCGCCGGCCGCGCAGCCGCCCGCGCGATCGGCGTCACCGACGTGCACACCGCACAGCTTCCTGCTGACAAGGAACGCCTCATCGGCGAGCTCCAGGCCGCCGGCGCGCGCGTTGCCATGGTCGGTGACGGTGTCAACGACGCCCCCGCCCTCGCCCGCGCAGATCTCGGCATCGCCATCGGGGCCGGCGCAGACGTCGCGATCGATGCGAGCGACCTCACCCTCGTCTCCGGCAGCCTCTGGGCCGCGGTCGACGCGGTGCGGCTGTCGCGCGCCACGCTTCGCACCATCCATCGCAACCTGTTCTGGGCGTTTGCCTACAACGCGGCGGCCATTCCGCTCGCGATGTCTGGACTCCTCCAGCCAGCGATCGCAGGCGGTGCAATGGCTGCTTCCAGCCTGTTCGTGCTCGGAGGATCGCTCCTGCTCCGTCGTTTCGAGGCGCACGAGCGCTGAGCGCGCCCCCCTCCAGCACGCCCCGCGCGCGCCTACAGGCCGTATGAGGACATGACAATCCGAGGGCGTCTCCCGATCTACGGGCATGGCGTTGTCGTCCGTACGCATCGGTCCGAACCCGCTCGCTGCAGCGGCCATCGACCCAACCCTCCTCGCGCTCGCGCGCGCACGCCCGGACCTCGCCTGGAACCCGCTCAACGACATCGCGGTCGCGCGCAATGCCCATATCACGAACACGCGCGAGCAGCTCACCGCCGCACTCCAGGGCGAGTACGATTGGCTTGAGGGCGACATCAGCGTCGATGACCACGGCCGCGCTGTGCTACACCACCCGGGCCGGGATTCTATCGACTTCACGCTCGGACAGTGGCTGACCGTCGTCGCCGCGAGCGGGCGCGGAGCCAAGCTCGATCTCAAGACTCCGCACGCCATCGCTCCCGCACTCGACGCACTCGAGCGCTCACACATCCCGCACGCACGCATCATCATCAACATTCAGCCGTGGCTCGGATCCGGTCCAGCGCTCTTCGAGATCCGTCGACGCTTTCCCACGGCGATCATCAATATCACGCCACGTGGTACGGCCCGTGTGAGTGACGCCGAGCTGGGCGCCGTGCAGCTCGCCGCCCGCATCGTGGGTGGGCGCGTGATGTTCCCGATACGCCAAGACCTGATGAGCTCGCGCATCGTGGCCGCGCTTCGCCCCATGGGTCTGGTCGCCGCCTGGAATGCTCCCGAACTGACAGATCCGCAGCCGAGCGACGTGGCGCACCTGCGCGCCCTGGGGGTGAACGGCACGATCGATCTCCGCGACCCGGAGTCGCCTCGTCAGCGCGTGCTGTCATTCGTCATTGGCGCGTTCGCATCCGCGCTCGGCTGGAACGCGGTACAGGCCGCGCTCGAATCACTGCACGTGCTCCGTCCCCCCGGGATCGACGGAACGACCGAAGCAACGATCTGAGCCATGCCTGGTCGTGGCTGGACCGCGCGACCAGGCCGGTTAACTTCCTGCGGTGACTGCGACGCGCCCGATGTCTGAGCGCAGCTGCCGACCCTCAAGGCGCACGTGCGATGCTGCCTCGTACGCCCGCTCACGCGCCACCGCAAGATCCGCACCCCAGGCGCTCACCGTCACAACGCGTCCACCAAGCGCCGAGATCGCGTCTGTTCCCGCGCCCGCCACTCCGTCCGCCAGACCGATGAAGAGTTCGACGCCCTCGACCGCGCGCGCTTCGTCGAGTCCGCTGACGAGCACGGGCGCCGGCTCGAGCTGCATGTCCGGGTAGTTCGACGCCGCCACGCACACAGCGACGGCCGATCCGCGCGCCGCGATCGCTGCGCCGTCTCCGAGCTCGACCGCTGCGAGGCCCTCGTACGTGGTGCGATGCAGCAAATCGAGCAGGTCGCCGTCGATCACACGCACCAGCGACTGGGTCTCGGGATTGCCGAACCGGCAGTTGTATTCGAGCACCCGCGGCCCCTCGGAGGTGAGCATCACCCCTGCGTACACGACGCCACGAAACGGCACGCCGTCGGCCGCCATGAGATCAATCACGGGCTGAATGTACGTCCGTGCCAGCTCGGCTGCCTCGCGTGCGGTGATCTCGGTGCTCGGAGCGTGCGAGCCCATGCCGCCCGTGTTGGGGCCGCTGTCGTGATCGGCGAGACGCTTGTAGTCGCGCGCGACAGGAAGCGGCACCAACGTCACGCCGTCGACGATGGCCATGACGCTCGCCTCTTCGCCGTCGACAAGTGATTCCACGATGACCGCATCGCCGCTCGCGCCGAAGCGACGCTCCACCATGAGGATGTCGAGCGCCACGCGAGCGGCATCTCGTGTCGTGCACACGAACGCACCGCAGCCGGCGGCGAGCCCGTCCGCCTTCACCGCGACGCCGCGCCCATCGTCGCCACCCCACAACGCCTCGACGGCCGCGTCGGCGGTCGGCCGATCCGAGCAGGCGCGCCATGGCGGCGTAGGCACTCCAGCGCGCTCCATGAGCACCTTGGAGAACAGCTTGCTGCCCTCAAGCTGCGCTGCAGCACGGCTCGGGCCAACGCACGCAAAGCCGGCATCCTCAAAGCGCGAGGCGAGTCCCGCGACGAGCAGATCCTCCGCGCCCACAATGACGAGGTCTGGGCGAATGCGCTGCGCGATCGCAAGCATGCCGTCGTGGTCTTCGAGATCGACCGGATGACAGGCTGCGATATCGGCGATTCCGACGTTGCCCGGCGCCGCGTGCAACTCGCCGAGCAGAGGCGACGAGGCGAAGGCGTGACACAGCGCGTGGTCGCGGCCACCTCCTCCGATGACAAGCACGCGCAATGCAACTCGCGTGTCGATGGACGGGAAGCTCTGACCTGGGTACTGCATGGTTTCGGGCATGCGCACAGCCTCGCATGTGGTGCGCGCGCATGCGCGGCAAACACATGCTCGACGCGTGAACGACCTGCGGCGATCTGCGGCTACGTGGTTGCCCCGCGTGAGCCACCTGATCTCAAACCGGACTCAAGGTAAGTACGTATCCTAACGATAGGCGCTCGCGCGGCTCAGCAACCTCGCGAAGCTGTTGCGTTGATACGGAAAGCAGACGAGATGAGTCGTCTCGTCGGGTACCTGACCCGTACCACACGCGATTGGCACCGTATGACTTCAGCACTCACGACACCAACGAACCCCAGGGGGTAGGCACGATGGTTACCCGACACAGCACCAATGGGCCGCCGCGCGCCGAGCTCGGCCGAACGCGCGACCATCTGCCCGAGCTCACAGACCGGGCAACCATCGCCGTGGAATCGCTTCGCACCCAGTGGCGAACGATCGAGG
>Ga0105047_10008837_pt1 | contig 16727 bp, 18 predicted proteins | sample MAT04_FD_78384 | JGI IMG/M metagenome (GOLD analysis project Ga0105047, IMG submission 78384) | Freshwater microbial communities from Lake Fryxell liftoff mats and glacier meltwater in Antarctica - MAT-04 (megahit assembly) | ecosystem: Environmental > Aquatic > Freshwater > Ice > Liftoff...
AGCGCTTCGATGCGGACGGCTCACAGTTGACACACCCGGGCCCACAGCGTTCTCGATGGCACCACTTATTCTCGGGCGGACCCTACGACCGAACGCCGTCGCGCCAGGGTCTTGGTAGGGTCCGATCCTCACCGACCGTTCCGGAGGGTCCACGCATGTCCGAGGTGCTCGCCTGCATCGATTTCTCCAGTGCCACCGACGCGGTGATCGCCGAGGCCGTGAGGCTCGCCCAAGGACTGGGCGGCCACCTCCATCTCCTCCACGTCGCCGCCGAGGAGCCGATCATCGGCGGCTACGACAAGGACCCCATCGGGACCTACACCCGCGACGACCGGGCCCACGAGCTCCTCGACGAGCACCACCGCCTGCGCGAGATCGCCGCCGGGCTCGAGACCGATGATCTCCAGGTGATGCCACTCCTCGTGATGGGGTCCACCGTCGACAAGATCCTGGAAGAAGCCCGGCGCATCGATGCCACCCAGATCGTGGTGGGTTCCCACGGCCGCAGCGGCCTGCTCCACCTACTGCTCGGCAGCGTCAGCGAAAGCGTGCTGCGCCACGCCGAGTGTCCGGTCGTCGTCGTGCCGATACGGGCGAGCGACTGACGCCCAAGGGCGCCCTCGCGATTGAAACCATCGGGCTCAGGAAATGTTTCGGTTCCGTCACAGCACTCGATGACCTCTCGATCACCGTGGAGCCCGGCGAGGTCTACGGCTTCCTCGGACCCAACGGGGCCGGCAAGACCACCACCATCCGGTTGCCGCTCGGCCTGGCTCGTGCCACCAGCGGCGAGGCACGCCTGTTCGGGCTCGACGCCTGGGCCGAGGGCATCGAAGCACACCGCCGGCTCGCGTTCGTGCCCGGCGAGTTCCCCACGTGGCCCACACTCCGCGTCGGCGAGATCCTCGACCTGTCCGGCTCGATCCACGGCGGCCACGCCCCGTCGACGCGGGACGAGCTCTACGAACGCTTCGAATTCGACCCGAGTCGCAAGGGCCGCAAGTACTCCAAGGGCAACCGCCAGAAGATCTGCCTCATCGCCGCCTTCATGATCCAACCTGGTCTGCTCGTGCTCGACGAACCCACCAACGGACTCGATCCGCTGATGGAGATCACCTTCCGCCACTGCGTCAACGAGGCCAAGGGCCGGGGCCAGACCGTGTTCTTGTCGTCGCACATCCTCTCGGAGGTCGAGGTGGTCTGCCACCGTGTGGGCATCCTCCGCGCCGGCCGGCTCATCGAGGTCGCCACCCTCGACGAACTCCGTCGCGCCCCCGGGTACCGCGTGGGTGCAGACGTCAAGGGTGGGCGGCACCCAGTTGTGTGCAAGACAGGCGGCAAGGACCGGGATCGCCACGCCCGCGGCGAGCATCTCGGTGGTCCTCACGTGGCGCGGGTCATGCGACTGTGGCCCCACAGCCCGTTGTCGTAGCGGAGCCGGGTGAACGTCCTCGTCACCTGGCGCTCCGACCAGAAACGGACACCTGGGTTGCGCGACCCCAAGCTCGAGTTGGTGCGACCGCAGGCGTGTTCGGGAACACCCCCAGCGTCCCTGCGACGGTGTCGGGTGACGCCTACAAGCCACCAGGCCGGAAAGGACCCCTTCGCCCTTGTCAGGCTTCGTCAACCGGGGCTGGCCAGGATGGCGCGCTCCATGGCCACGGTGACGGCCGCCGTGCGGTCGTCGACGCCGAGCTTGGCGAACGCGCGCACAAGGTGGGTCTTCACGGTGGCCTCACCGATGAACAGTTCGCGCCCGACGTCGGCGTTCGTGAGCCCACGAGCCACGCACGAGAGCACCTCGATCTCCCGGGGTGTGAGCACGGCGTGTTTCGGTTCGCGGGTGCGGGCCAGGAACCGCGCCGCGACAGCGGGGGCGAGCACCGTTTCACCCTGGGCAGCCGATCGAATGGCCCGGAACAGCTCCTCGCGTGGGGTGTCCTTGAGCAGGTAGCCCGTCGCCCCCGCCTCGACCGCTCGCAGGATGTCGGCGTCGGTGTCGTAGGTGGTGAGCACCAGCATGTGGACATCGGGGTAGCGCCCTGCGATCTCCGCCGTCGCCGCCGGTCCATCCATTCCGGGCATGCGGAGGCCGTCGGATCGAGTTGTTGAGGGCGCTTGCCCCTCCCCTTGCCGGAGCCGTCGGCCTGCGCCGCGAGCGTCTCCGGTGTGGCGTGGGACCGGTCGCCGATCCTTGGCACGACCGAGTGCGTCTCCGCCGGCGTCGATGGCGAGCACGCCAGAACATCGGGGCCGAATGGGAGGCCCAGGTCACTTGAGCCGAGAGCGGTGGCGCCAGGTGCCAGCAACGGCGCTTCGTTTCGGCGCGCTTGATGCAGGGCTCGACGAGACCCGTGCTTGATCTGGCCACGGGAGGCGAGCGAGGGAAACAAACCGCGCCGGCCTTGACCCTGGCCCCGGCGGGCCGGTGCCTGACCCGCCGAAGCCTTCGGGAGCGAACACAGCGATTCTCGACGGTGATCGTCGCAGGGCCGTCGGGTGTCGGGGGCGTCGCCGGCGGCCAGCGCAGGCCCCGATGGTGGCCTGGTAGGTCTCAGGCGCCGTGGCCTCGGTGTGCTCGGCGGAGGGCGCCAAACCTCCGGCCGAGCCGGGACCGAAGAACGAGAAGTGCCTCGGGACCGGTGGCCGCGCAGCCCAGGTGCGAACTGCGAAGGATCCGGGGGTCGAGGAGTCAGCCGAACGGTGGCGGCGCCGGCGCTCGCGGCGTGCCACCCCCGCCAACAGAACCAGGGGTGTTGTTGTCGACGACCTCGACGGCGGTGACGATCGTCGCCATGTCGACCGACCACGGGTGACGACGGTCGGTCTGCACGAACGGCATGCCCCAACTCGTGGCGAACTCGTCGATCACCCGGCCTCGCGGGCTCCACTCCGTGGCGAGGTACTACGCGTCCCAGCCGCTCGAATCCACGACGTAGATCCCGTAGTCGCGCGCGGCCCGGGCGATGATCCGCGCTGGCTCCGTGGTGAGAGCGTCGACCGGGAAGTCCGGTGGTAGCGCGAGCAGCGACCCCATGCGGAGGCCGGGCTCTTGGCCGAGGTAGGTGAGCGGTGAAGCCGACCCGTCGGCCTTGGACGCGGGCCATCGATAGCCCGGCGTGGCGTCGTTGGAGGTGTAGGACATGAACCGGCTATCGATCACGATCTTGAGCGCGTGACGGATCACCGCGCCCGGTACCAGTTCGCCGAGCCGGATCGTGCCGCCCAGGGCGGACAGGCCACTGCCTCCGTGCGAGCCCACGATGCCGGGCCCGTAGAGGTCGGCGTCGTCGAACCCGTAGTGCGACGTGGTCGTCCCCGAGCCGCACACCATGAACGGTTGGCTCTGATGGAGTGTGCGCCCATCGGGCCGAAGGACGGCGGCCGCGCTGTTCGGCGTTCCAGGGATCATCGCGTCGGTCGTGAACCCGGGTGGGATGGGAACACGATCGAGCACCCCGCCCTCTGACACGCAGCGGTCGGCGTCGAGATCCCAATCGGCACGGCTCTCCGTGACGGTCACCAACGGCGCGTCGGGCTCAAGTACCAGGATCTCCTCTTCCACGAATACCCCGGTCTTCTCCGACGCCTCGATTCCGGCCGGGACGTACCGCGCCCCGGACCCGATCGCCACATTCCAGATCGAGTCGGCGGCGAACGGCCACGCCCGCGCCTCGCGCACCTCGGGTACTCGGACAGGCGTGTAGGTGCCGGTGGCCCCCGAGGCCAACGGTGCCGCGCCATCGGATCCCGAGGTGGTGGTGGTCGTGCACGCGGCCACCACCGGTACCAGGAGCGCAGCGCTCCCGACCCGGATGCAGCGCTCCCCACCCCAGAGCCGGCGCGCCCGGAACCGCCACAAACCTACGGTGACCACGGAGCGCAGTGTACGACCTCACCGGGGCCGCCACGGACCCAGCGGCGTTCCGCCACTGCGATCGCGGGAGGCGGGGTTCGTGCACCTTCAGTGGCCACGTCGAGGACGATGGCGCTACTCACGGCCGAATCGAGCGGCTGGCCCAATACGTTCGCAGTCTCGACGGCGCCAGCGTGGGGGCCGGCCAGCCAAACGAGCAGCTCGTCTTGCTCCGCCCAGACGAAAGGCAGGGACGGAGCGAGTGGCTTGGGGCGGGTCATCGATCAAGCTGGAGAAGTCATGCCGGTTCTCGCCACGCGGCGAAGTTGCCCGTTCGCAGGATTCCATCATGATCCGGCCAACATCGGTCTTCGAGTGTGCGGGCGTTCGTCAACCCAAAGGAGTGGGCGCACAACTCCTCGGCGATCGTGAAGCTCGCCGCCTGTCGCCTCGGAAGCAACGTCGCGGTTCCGCGGTGAGGAAACGCGGCAGCGACCAGCCAATTGAGCACTAAAGTCCTCCCGGGCGTGCATACTGAAGGTCATGGAGTCGACCGCCCTCTACGACCGTGACCGGATGTCACGTCGATCGCGCTCGTCGCTCGGGCGACCGCTGGTGATGCGCCAGACGTGGAGCGCGATCGTGTGGTGTCACTGGCCTGTCGCTCCCGAGCTATTGGCCGGGCGCTTCCCGGCAGGGGTGCGTCCCGACCTGTTCGAAGGATCGGCGTGGGTCGGCCTGGTTCCCTTCGAGATGCGCAACCTCCACCCTGTCGTGGCCGGGCGGTCCCTTCCGGCGGTTCCCACCACCAGGGAGTTCAGCGAGGTGAACGTGCGCACCTACGTCACCGGCCCCCGCGGACCGGGCGTCTGGTTCGACACCCTCGATGCGTCATCACGACTCGGCTCGCTCGTGGCCCGATCCGCCTGGTCGCTCCCGTACGTCCCCGCCCGGATCCGTGCGGACGCGTCCGACGGCCCGACCCCTCGGGCATGGTCGGTGGAGCGCTCCGACGGCACCACCGCTCAGGTGGCCGTCCGAGCCGGCGCGGTCATCACCGACCATACGGACCTCGATCGGTTCCTCACCGACCGTTACGCGCTCTACGCCCGGGCTTGGTGGTGGCCAGGCCGGACGCTGTGGGCCCCGGTTGCCCACCTGCCTTGGACACTTCGGGTCTGCGACGACATCGAAGTGGATGCCTCTCTCGTGCGGGCCGCCGGATACCCGGTGCCGGACAACCCCGCCCACGTTCGGGCCGGCGATGCCGCCGACGTAGAAGTTGGCCTCCCCGAACTGATCCGACGTTGACCGACGTGGTCGATGTCGTGATCGTCGGTGCTGGCCTGGCCGGTCTGGCCTGCGCGCAGGATCTGACGGCGGCGGGAGTCGAGTGCCGCGTGCTGGAAGGGTCCGACGGCGTCGGAGGGCGGGTTCGGACCGACGCCGTCGACGGGTTCCTCCTGGACCGCGGCTTCCAGATACTGCTGACGGCCTACCCCGAAGTCCAGCGTCGGTTGGATCTCGACGCGCTCGACCTGGGACTGTTCGAACCGGGCGCACTGGTCCGTGTCGACCAGCGCTTTCATCGGGTCGGAGATCCCCTTCGTCGGCCCAGCCAGATTCCGAAGACGATCGCTGCTCCCATCGGCACGCTCGCGGACAAGCTCCGACTGGCGCGTCTGATCGTCGATGTCCGGACCCACTCGGTGCCCCACCTTCTCCGACGACCAGACTCCACCACTGCCGATCGCCTCGCCCGAGCCGGGTTCTCGAACCGGATGATCAACTCTTTCTGGCGCCCGCTCTTCGCGGGCATCCAGCTGGATCCGGATCTCGTCGTTTCCTCCCGCCGATTCGAAGTGATCCTTCGCATGCTGGCCGTAGGCCCGACCGGCGTCCCCCGACTCGGCATGGGCGAGATTCCTGCTCAGCTCGCGTCGATGTTGCCCCACGGAACGGTGCGACTCGCCGCCCGCGTCGTCGGGATCGATGGATCAAGTGTCACCCTCGAAGGGGGCGAACAGGTCCGGGCCCAGGTCGTGGTCGTGGCCACTGAAGGTCCGGCGGCGCACGTCCTGCTCGGTGGTGACGTGATCGACCCTGGATCACGATCGGCGGCGTGCTGTTGGTTCGCCGCGCCTTCTACCCCGCTGGCCGGGCCAGTGCTCATCCTCGACGGCGACGCCAGCGGTCCGGCTACGAATGTCGCCGTCATGAGCGAGGTGGCGCCGTCGTACGCTCCGGCCGGCCGAGCCTTGATCGCCGCCGCCATCCCCGGGCCCGCGGCGCTCGATCCGACGGTCAGCGCCGCTACACGTGAGCAACTCGCCCGTTGGTTCGGGTCGATGACCGCCGACTGGGAGCACCTCCGTACCGACGTCATCCACCACGGCCAGCCCTTGCAGGCCCCGCCGTTCAACCCCAAACAGCACGTCGCGCTCGGTGAGGGCCGTTTCGTATGCGGCGACCATCGCGACACGGCATCTATCCAAGGCGCGATGTTCAGCGGTCGGCGAACGGCCACCGCGGTGAAGCAGCACCTTCGAGGCCCGACCGAACCGCCCACATAGGCCTTCGACCGGCGAACTTCCGTGCGAGGTGCTGGCGCGGGCTGACCGAAATGACACGGACATCGGCGGCGGCGGGTGGGGGCACGATCGCCACGCTGGGAGCAACGCCGTTGGTGGCCTGCTTCAACATCGACCACCTACGACCCCATCCGCCGCCCTCGCGGTCACGCCTCGGACAGGGAAGGGATCGATGGCACGACCAGGGCCGGATCGCTCAGAAGAGAAGCGAGCACTTGCGCCTCGTCTGCGGCGACGCCGAGGTTGTACAGCCGGTCAAAGGTGAAGTAGCCGTAGAGCAGCGCGGCGACCACCGTGATGGAGAACACGACGGTGCCGATGACGAAGAGCAGCGACTGACTCATCGGTCCCCACCGTTGTCCCCGGCGACCAGCAGGGCGCCCAGTGAGAGGATCGACGGGACCCATATCCCGACGAAGAGGCCCTGCTGCTCATTCCCGGTGAACCAGAGGCCCACCGAAAGGACAAGGGAGATGAAGCTCGCCAGCAGGAACAGGAGCTTCACCCTGAGGATCGGTCTCGCCATGACGAGTCCGAGGGCGGCAGATGCCTTGAGTGGGGTCTGGGTCTGGAGCGGGGTCTGGGTGTGGGTCACGGACACAACAACCACGTCGAGCGGTCGCGCATTCCTATTTAGCCCTAAATTACGGCCACCGATTCCCGTCCGCAGCCCCGCACAACCCGCATCGATGCGGGGCGTCCTCAACTCCACCACCGGGATACAACCGACCACGAAGTCGTCTCCGGCCATGACCCGGCGTAGGTTGAGGTGATGAAGATTCTGGTGATGGGGGCGACGGGATACGTCGGCGGGCGTCTGGTGCCCCGTTTGGCCGCGGCGGGCCACGATGTTCGCTGCCTCACACGGAGACCCGAGAAGCTTGGAGGGGTCCCATGGTCGGGCTCAGTCGAGATCGTGGCCGGTGATGCCCTCGATCGCCGCAGCCTCGACGACGCGATGGTCGGCGTCGACGTCGTGTTCTACCTCGTCCATTCAATCGGCACGGGTGCCGACTTCGAAGAGTCGGACCGGCTGGCCGCTCGTCACACCGCGGACGCCGCCGCCGCTGCAGGGGTAAGCCGCGTCGTGTACCTCGGGGGTCTCGTGCCCACCGGCGAGACCGTCTCGCCCCACCTGGCTTCACGGGCGGAGGTCGGACAGATCTTCCTCGACGGCTCGGTTCCTGCGGTGGTCCTGCAAGCTGGAGTCATCATCGGGAGCGGCTCCGCATCGTTCGAGATGCTCCGTTACCTGACCGAACGACTCCCGGTGATGGTGACCCCCAAGTGGGTGCGATCACTCGTACAGCCGATTGCTGTGCGTGATGTGCTGACCTATCTCACCGGGAGCCTCGAGTTGCCCGCCGGGCTCAACCGACGCTTCGACATCGCCGGACCCGACATCGTTTCGTACCGCGACATGATGCAGCGGTACGCATCCGTCGCTGGCCTCACCCGCCGGGTGATCATCCTGGTGCCCGTGCTGTCGCCCTGGTTGTCGAGCCAGTGGGTCAACGTCGTCACCCCCGTCCCCAAGGCCATTGCGCAGCCGTTGATCGAATCACTGCGGAACAACGCCGTCGCGCATGAACACGACATCGAAGACCTCATACCCTTCCCGCTCTGTCCGTTCGATGAAGCCCTCCGGCTGGCGCTCGAGAGCGTCCGCCGGGCCGAGGTCACCACTCGATGGTCGGGAGCACAGTGGCCGGGCGCTCCGAGCGACCCGATGCCGACGGATCCAGATTGGAGCGGGGGCACCACCTACCGCGACGAGCGTTCGGTGCCGATTGACGTCGATGCGGCCGACGTGTGGCGGGCCGTCGAGGGCATCGGCGGAGATCGCGGCTGGTACTCGTTTCCCCTCGCCTGGGCGCTGCGCGGCCTCATGGACCGCCTCGCCGGTGGGGTGGGCCTTCGCCGTGGCCGCCGCGACCCGGACCGCCTCGAGGTGGGCGACGCGGTCGACTTCTGGCGGGTCGAAGCGCTCGACCGACCCACCCTGCTTCGGTTGCGGGCCGAGATGAAGCTCCCCGGCGAAGCGTGGCTCGAGTTCACCATCACCAACGAACATGGTCGGCCGGTGTTGCACCAGCGCGCGCTGTTCATCCCGCGCGGTCTGGCCGGGCAGCTGTACTGGTGGGCGGTCACGCCGTTCCACAACACCGTGTTCGGGTCGATGATCTCGAACCTCGCTCGGGGAGCTCGACCCGCCGAGGCTCCGGCAACACCGGACGCGGACCGCGCCGGCAACGAAGGCTGAACGGCACAGCAGCTGCGCTGGCCGTCATCGGGGCCGGAGTCGGAGACGGGGTCGGAGACGGGGTCGGGCTCAGCCTCGATCCTTCGTCGCCAGCAACGGAACCTGTCACGAGCCGATTGACGGGTTTCTACGCGGATTGGACAGATGGCTTGTTGATCCAGGCTTCGGTGACGACGGCATGGTCGGTCGTTTACGGAAACGTGCGGGGTGAGGGGCGGCCATGAGTTGACCAGGGCCACGAGGTGCCCCTTCGCCTCGGTGCGGAGACTCGCCGGATGGGATCAACGTGGGGTCGGTTCGGCCGGCCGCGGCGAGCGCAGACGGCCCTCGCCTCGTCACCGACCCCTCACCGGTTCGCCAGCATTCCGCCAGCAACGGCTGGTGCAATCGGAGTCGAGGGTGAGCAGCCGAATGTTCGTCCACCGACCATCACCAACGAGGAATCGACATGAACCCAACCCCAGATGACCTAGCCACACCGACTGAGTGTCTCATTGACGGAAAGCATTCGCCGCGGAACCCGTCCGTCCTGCGACGGAATCGTCGGCGACGAATGACACTGGCGGCGCTCCCGGCCGTGGCAATCGCCGCGACGGCGTGTCAGCCACGGCTGGGGACGTTCCTTCCCACAACGGTGAACGCCACATACAACTACAGCGTTTGTGACATCGTCCGCGAGGCACAGGCCCTCGGAGTAACGATCCAGCGGGTTCAACAGGTCGCCGACACGCCGAACGGCCTCAACCCGCTGGTGGCCACGCTGCACGACGCCGGTATCGACACGCACCTGACGTTCAAAGCCAACGTGGGGATACCACGAACGCTCCTCCCCGACGACCCCAACATCCCGGGCGACGAGAATGCCGCCGCTGGCACCACCTCCACGGAATATCGGCGAGGACTGAGCCAACGCCTTGACGAGTACCGCGCCCTCACGGGTTCACCCGCCCCGCTCATCGCCATCGAGAACGAAGCCAACCACGGCCAGTTCTACGACGGCACGGCGGCGGACTACCTCACCGAGCTCGCCATCGCCGTGGAGGTTGCGCACGGTCAAGGTGTGAAGGTGACCGATAGCGGGATCGCCACGAAGGCAGTGAAGCTCCTCGCGTGGAACCACATCCGCTCCACACAGGGCAAAACGGCCGCCGACGCCTACGCCAGAACGACGTTCCGGTCGGCCGCCGACAACAACGACCTCCCCATCAGGGATCAGCTACTGGCGATCTCCGCCACGGAACCGGATCCGCACAGCAGGCTGGGCAACGCCGTGCTTCGACAGAACTGGCAGGATGCCGACCAGATGCTTGCGGCATACGGGAATGGTGGCGGACAGATCCCCATCGACTACGTGAACTTCCACTGGTACGTCCCAGACGAACCGAACACCTCCGGCTACTCCGACAAGCAGTCCCTCCTCGACACCATCAGCGCCCTGGAATCGATCACGGGTTTGCAGGCGGTGACCAACGAGATCGGGCAGCACGGCAGTGACCTCGAAGCGGTGACGAACACGCTCGACGTCGTCGTCCGGGAGAAGCCACTTCCCTACGTGATGTGGTTCGACGCCGACGGAAGCCCCGCCAAGGGTTTGTTCAATCCACTCACACCGGGTGACCTCCGGCCCACCGGACAGGCCTTCCGGTCGTACGTCACCCCCAACGCCTACCCCCCTTCGTCCTGTGACAACTGACCGACACGGGTTCCGGGCCGCAGCGGTGTCAGATCCACCAGCTGAGATTGTCGGACGCCACCCAGGAACCGTGACCCGAAACGGCAGTGCGCGCTCCGCTCCCCGACACCGTTTGGGGGCCCTACCCGAGGTCTCCCGCGCAGCCCAGCGAGATCGAGCGAATCGGCCGGCTGCGACGTTCTCTACCCGGTCCCCGTGCTCGGTGGAGGTGGACGGTGGTGTGTTCGGTTCGGATGCGGACAAGCTCCGAGGTGAGGACGACTGGGTCGTCGATGTGGTCGAGGTACTCGAGGTGCGGCCACCCGAACAAGAAATGACCGAGGACGGTCCGACCTTCCACGGCACATCACTCCTTCTTCCATGGATGCACGAACGGCCGAGGCACGGGGCCCGCCGACCGCAGGACCCGATTCTTCCGAGATGGGCGGGCCCATTTCCGAGGACGTCGTTGCACCGCCGGACGAGCGGCCGAGCTCCTCGGCAACCTCCCGCTCAGAGAGGGCTCGGAGAGGTTCGTACCAGACCCGTTTCGTGACCAGACCGACCGACGCCTGCACCATGGCCACGGTGACGGCCGTTCCAAGGAGCCACGTTGCGCCGAGCGTGAGCGCATGGCGAAAGCCGTCTGGGCGGCGGGACACAGGACCAGTGTGCTCCCACCTGATCAGACAAGAGCTAAGCCGAGGCCAAATCGCAGCCAAGCGCGCGGTTCTGCCAGTACCACTGTGGTGTTGTCGACCATAGGGTAGGACTCATGGCAATCATCGCCCTGATCGAAGACGACCTGCGCATCCGCGAATCGGTGGCTCGAGTGCTGGGCCAGAGGGGCCACGCGGTTCGGTCGTCAACCCGGGGGCTCCCCGGCCTGCAGGACGTGCTCAACGATCGGCCCGACGTGGTGATCCTCGACCTCGGGCTCCCCGATATCGATGGTCGGGATCTGCTCAAGATGCTCCGAGCCGTGAGCGATGTGCCCGTCATCGTGGCCACCGCCCGCGACGACGACCAGGAGATCGTCGACACCCTCGATGCCGGGGCCGACGACTACGTGGTCAAGCCTTTCTCGGCCGACCAGCTCGAAGCCCGGGTACGGGCTGTGCTGCGGCGTCGAGAGGGTGGTGCCACGCTCGCCTCGTCGGCCTTGGAGATCGGCGGTCTACAGATCGACCCGGCCACCCACGAGGCCTCACTCGACGGCAAGCCGCTCGATCTCACCCGCAAGGAGTTCGAGCTGCTGCTGCACCTGGCCGCCAACGCCGGGCGGATCGTCACCAAGCGTCAGTTGATGGCCGAGGTGTGGCAGCAGCCCTTTGGCGGAGCCGACAAGACCGTCGACGTGCACCTCTCGTGGCTCCGCAAGAAGCTGGGCGAGACGGCCAACAAGCCCCGCTTCCTCCTCACCGTGCGCGGCGTCGGCATCAAGCTCGTCGTCCCCGACCACCCGGACTGATGCGCCGCCAGCTCACCCTCGCCGCCATCGCTCTCAGCTCGATGGTGGTCATCGCCGTGCTCTTGCCCTTCGCGTTGTTGGTGCGCAGCCTCAACGAAGACCGTGCCGTGTCGAACGCCGAGCAACGAGCCGAGACCCTCGTTCCAGTGTTGGCCACCTTCCGGGCCGTCGACGACATCACGCCGGTGGTCGAGTCGCTCAACGCCGGCGCCGAGCAGATCACCGTGATCCTCCCCGACGGGAGGACCATCGGCGCTCCGGCGACGGTGACGCCCAGCGTAGAGCTGGCCCGCCAGGGCCTGCCGTTCTCCAGCCCGGGCGAGGGTGGGGTGCAAGTGCTGATCCCCGTGTCGGTCCGCGATGGCGGGGTGGCGGTCGTGCGCACCTTCGTTCCCGAGGCCAGGCTCCGTGAAGGCGTGCTCTCGGCCTGGGCCATGTTGACTGCGCTCGGGATCGGCTTGGTAGCGACGTCAGCCATCGTGGCCAACCGCCTGGCCCGGCTTCTTACGCAACCGGTGCTCGACCTCGCCACCACGGCCGAACGCCTCTCCGGTGGCGACCTCTCCGCCCGCGTCACACCCGCCGGGCCGTCTGAGGTGGTGAAGGTGGGGCTCACGCTCAACACACTGGCCGATCGAATCGACGCCATGGTGGCGTCCGAGCGAGAAGGCGTTGCCGACCTGTCGCACCGACTTCGAACGCCGGTCACCTCGCTGCGCCTCGATGTCGACAGCCTCGACCCGGGGCCTCAACGCGAACGTCTCGAAGCGAGTGTCGACGCTCTGGCCCGAGCCGTCGATCGGCTCATCGACGAGGCCCGTCGCAGTCGACACGCCCAGCCCGACCAGCCCGAGGACCTCGTGGCGGTGGTCGCCGCCCGCGCCGCGTTCTGGGCCGTGCTGGCCGAGGAGCAGGAACGACAGGTAACGATGGCGACGCCGTCAGGGCCCACCCCCGACTCGTCCTCATCGGCGAACGTACCAGCCATGGTGCTGGTGTCACTCGGCGATCTCGAGGCCATGCTCGATGCCCTCCTGGGCAACGTCTTCGCCCACACCCCCGAAGGCACGGCCTACGCCATCTCACTGCGGACCGACTCCCGCCCGACCGATCAGGAGTGGGTGGAGCTGATCGTCGACGATGCCGGTCCAGGATGGCCCGACGGGGTCGACGTGCTGGCTCGGGGTTCGAGCGAGGGAGGCAGCACCGGACTCGGCCTCGACATCGTGCGCACCACGGCCGAGCGGGCCGGTGGTTCGGTCACGCTGAGCGGCTCTCCCACCGGCGGTGCCCGAGTCGTGGTCCGCCTCCCGATCAGCCCAGCCTGACGGTCCGTCAGCCGTGGTTCAGGGGCTTGCCGATACCGACCGCACCGGCAGCCCGCCGAAGTGGAGGCCCAGGTTTCGCAATCCCAGTGCGTTTGTCTGCTTCTCTGCTGCTCGGATGCACAGCGCCCCCACGACGGCGGCGGCCGTCGTCAAGAGGACTCACGAAATGCTGCCTATCGACCGAGTGAGGAACCACCAGGTCCACGGGTTCCCAAGTCGCTCCACTCGTAGCGGCGTTCGGCTCCGCGCTCACCTCCACCGGCCGACCCCCGCCAAGGCTGACGTCCCTGGTCGGTTGGAACCGGCTCCAGGTAACCTTGAGCCCGACGACCGTCACCACCGCCCACTTCGGGGGCCAACGCCGCGGGTCGATTGCTTGAACCCAGCGCCCGGGACGGCGCCGATGAGCTGGCTTTGGTGGTCGTGGCGGACCCGAATCGGGAGCGGGGCGCGGCCCGCGTTCGAATGACCGCTGTGCTGAACGTTGTCGGCCCCCTGGAGATGGCGGGGTCCCTGCGGTCTCGGAGTCGTGGAACGCTCCGGGCCTTCAGGGCAGGTCGGGACTCGCTACGGCGCTGATCGTTCCTCGGCTCCGGGTCAAGAGGTCCGCGGCTTGGGCGCCCCAACGAAGTTCGCGCCGGTCAACATTGCGACCGGCGCCGCGGGCGCGCACGAACGGGTTGGCCCGGTAGCGCTCGCCGCCGTGGCCCCGAGGGTTGTCATCGGGTGAGGCGACGAGGTGGATCGTGCGGGGGTTCACATCCGCGAGCTCCTACAGCCCCAACGCCGTCTGGCCGACGCGACCCCAATGCCTTTCGTACCCAACACCGCTTCCCTCGGTTCGGTGACGCATCGATCGAAATCGTCGCGAGCCGAGGGCACCTGGGCGCAGCGCGCAACGCACGCGGCGGACCCCGACCTTGCGAACCCATAGGTGATCCACGCCCATCACCTTGGCCTGCTCGAACAGGAACCGACCAGGTTGGGCACCCCACCTCGAACGGTGCATTCTCGGTGGTGTCATCGTGCAGAAGAGTTCCCCAAAGGGAGCGATTCGGCACGCAGCTATCCCAGGACCACCTGTTTCCGAGTACACAGGCCGGCAGCCGACGGTCCGGCACCAGCGCGATATCGGACGGGTCCACCTGCGCAACTAGGTCCGCGTCCCCACAAGAAGCCGCATGTGTTCCGCTACACGATCGCCAACAACGTCGCGTTTGGGCCGACCACGGAGAGTCCGACAGGCCATCTAGCGGGTTCACTGCGCATGCGTTCATCGCGCTGATCCTGCTTGGGCACGAACGTCGAATCGGCGACGATGGAGCCCTACGACGAGCTGATTGGGTCACCCGCAACCCTCCGGTGAAACCTTGCCGGGCGGGCCTCGAACCGACAATAGACGTATCTGGATTCTCGATTCCCATCTCTGGTGTGGCTACGTTGACCCCGGGACCGACTGGGGTTTCCTCACCAACCACGCCAAGGCCCTCCTTTTCATCGCCGAGCGCCAGGACGCCCGCCTTCTCGACGTCGCCCTCGCGCTCGATGTCACGGAACGAACGGCGTTCGGGATTGTGGCCGACCTCACCGAGGCCGGATACGTGCTGAAGGAACGAGACGGCCGGCGGAACCGCTACCACATCCAGGGGCACCTGCCGATGCCCGAAGAGTTGGGCAAGTCCCGCACTATCGGCGAGGTCCTCGACCTCTTGGTGGAAGCCCGCGGGTCGGGAGGCGATGACTCGCCTTGTTTCCTCCTTGGCTCACCAAGCCCCCAAGGCTCAGCAAGCTCTCTGGTGGATCCCCCTTACGCAGACACTTGTACACCCCCGACACTTGTACCCCCCCATCAACGCTGACGCCCGCCAAGAACTCGAAGACGAAATGTTCGGCAAACGGGTCCTGTTCACCTCACACGAAGACTGGCCCGTTGTCGACGTCGTCGCCGCGTCCCCATCCCAACACCACGTCGAAGCAGATTTCCGTCAGATGAAAGACCGCCTCGTCGTGTTGGTCAACCCGATGCACCACTGGACCGACCAGAAAATCCGAGTACATGTCTTTTACTGCGTCCTCGCGGTCACCATCGCCAGGCTCATGCAACGCGAAGCCAGCCACCAAGCAATCCACCTCTCAGTCCGTGAACTCCTCGACACCGCCGCCGGGATACAAGAAACGGTCCTCATCTACCCATCCACCGGCGGACCGCCCGCCGCCCGCCGCATGCTCACGAACAAAACCAGCAACAAAGCGCATCTACGACCTGTTCAACTTCAACCGCTACGCCCCAAACACTGACTTAGGCACCACACACGACCCACACTAAAACATGCTCCAAAAGGCCCAAATACCCAACAAAACCCACCCAATCAGGACAGTCCCCCTAGGGAACTGAGTGCCCGTAGTCAGCTCGCAGATCTATTTGCCCGTAGTTAGAACGCAGATCTATTTAGGTCTAGATTGCCGGAAATCTATTGCTAGTGTTTTCAAACAGGTGTATGGTCGGTCAAGTCTTCGGAGGCGGAGCCCCAGCGGGCGGCTCAGACACTCGGAAGCGGGAAGGGTCCAAGATGTTCAGCTCGCGTACCGCGATCATCGTGACCATCGTCTGCGCCCTGGGAGCCGTAGCGGTGCTCCGGTCCCGGCGAAGCGGACCGTCACCGGACCGTCACCGGGTGATGGCCTCGTTGCTCGCGCTTCCCTTGGTGGCGCTCTCGTTCGGGGCAGCTTCTCGAGCCGACGCCGCCATCGTCCCCACCGTGGGACTGGGCACAAGCGAGGCCTACTCGGTCCTCGGCGGCGCAACCGTCACCAACACCGGATCCAGCGTGCTCGCCGCCAGCCTCGGCGTGTGGCCGGGTGCGGCGATCACTGGTTTCCCTCCCGGACTCGTGACCCCACCCGGAACCACCGATGCCGGCAATGCCGCGGCCCAGCAGGCCCAGTCGGACCTCACCACTGCCTACAACGACGCCGCTGGACGGCCGCTCAACGGCACCACTCCTGCCGACCTCGCCGACCAATTGCTCGTGGGGGGCGTGTACTCCGGGCCCGGGAAGGGAGCGCTCGAGCTCACCGGTTCGCTCATCCTCGACGGTGAGCAGGACCCGACCTCGGTCTTCATCTTCCAGACCAACTCCTCGCTGATCACCGCCTCCAGCAGCACGGTGACGCTCATCAACGGGGCCCAAGAGTGCAACGTCTTCTGGCAGGTCGGCAGCTCAGCCACGCTCGGAACCGACTCGGTGATGGTGGGCAACATTCTCGCCCTCACATCGATCACGGCCACGACCGGAGCCACCGTCCACGGCCGGACTCTCGCCCGCAACGGCGCCGTCACCCTCGACACGAACGTCTTCGACGAGCCGACCTGCGCCACCGACATCCCCACCACCACATCGAGTAGCACGACCAGCAGTTCCACGACGTCCTCAACGACCCCCGGCAGCACCAGCAGTTCCACGACGTCCTCAACGACCCCCGGCAGCACCAGCAGTTCCACGACGTCCTCAACGACCCCCGGCAGCACCAGCAGCTCAACCACCA
>Ga0105047_10008838_pt1 | contig 16725 bp, 13 predicted proteins | sample MAT04_FD_78384 | JGI IMG/M metagenome (GOLD analysis project Ga0105047, IMG submission 78384) | Freshwater microbial communities from Lake Fryxell liftoff mats and glacier meltwater in Antarctica - MAT-04 (megahit assembly) | ecosystem: Environmental > Aquatic > Freshwater > Ice > Liftoff...
CCTAGATTATTTTCACTAACATCACATAGTGTTAAATCAAAATATTTTGAATTTTTATCTGGTGGTGTAAATGGTAATATCGTAAAGGTGATTAAAATTACACCTTTTCGTAATCAAGAAGGCATTTACAACCTTGGATTTTGAGATAAGAATCTTGAAACAGACGGACTTGATGACAAGGTTATCACAAATAATGGGGATATTGATAAAGTCCTTTCAACAGTAGCTTTTACTATTTATGAATTCTTTGATGAATTTCCAGATGCCCTTGTCTATTTAAGTGGATTTATAGATAGCCGAACAAGACTATATCAAATAAACATTTCAAAATTTATTGATTTGATAACCAAAGATTTTGATGTTCTAGGTGAACTAGAAAATGGTTTTGAACGTTATAAAAAGAATGATAATTATTTAGAATTTGTAATAAAACAAAAATATGCCTGTCAACTAAAGTTATAGATAAAAAATTAAAAGGTGGTTTAATTTATAACACTGCACTCTACAAATTTGAAAATATTGATCCATTTCCAAACAAAACAGCATTAGTTGAAAAACGGGGAAAAGGAAGAGATACTAAATCTGACATACAAGCTGCCTTGAAAAAAGAGAAAATCACGAAGCCATAACAGTGGCCATGAATATATGATCCCTATCGGTCAGCCGTCACATAACCAAGCCGTTGGCAACAATTTTAAAAAAAACAATTCCTAAAATAAATATGAAAAAAGCAAATACCATTTTACTTTCAATCTTTTTAGCAGCAACTGTTTTCGCTCACGAATATGTTTTGATAGCATATAATTATATTGTTAAAGATGGCGAAAAATTGGAACTTCACCTTTTCGTGGCGGACGGATTTAATATCGAATTAGAAAGACCTGTCCAAAAGTCATTCACGAAAAAATTTGAAATGATAAATGAAAATGGTAAAACTGATTTATTAGCAAAATTAGACGACGGAGCATTACCGATTCTAGATATATATGTTGACTTTAAAGGTTTGGGATTGATACATATGGAACGTGATTACGCACGCATAACAATGCCCAATGACAAATTTGAAAGCTACCTCGAAGTTGATAACATCGAGAACATAAAAATAAATGATAGCACAAAGACAGAACAATCGGAAAGATACACGCGCTATATAAAGACATTAATCCAAAGCAATGCAAAACAAAATGATGAAATTTACAAAACAGTTGTCGGACATAATTTTGAGATAGTCTTACTACAAAATCCTTATGAATTGAGCAAAGGCGATTGGATTAGTGCCAAAGTATTATTTATGGGCGAACCACTTAAAAATAAGGTAATTACCGCCCGAAACAGGATAGGCAACGAACCAGCGATTTTTCAATATTCCCGAACGGATGAAAATGGCAAATGTTCTTTCAAATTGGAAAGAGAAGGCGTTTGGTTTTTTCATTCAACTCATATGATTGCATCCCCCAACAAAAATGATACGGATTGGGAAAGTTTTTGGACTACATTTAGTTTTGGGATAGCAGAAACCGAATAAAGGCAGTTGCCAATACCGAATAAAAATAATAGGGCAATTAATCGCAAAACTCAATGGTTCTAGCACTTTTGGTAAGTCGCCAAATTTTAAAATTTATTTAGTCTGTATAATTATGAATAAATTTTAACTAAATCATTGTCTATATTTTAGGGTACACTATATTGAATGCTCATCCGTATTTAACTACTAAAAATATGTAGAACCTGATAAAAAGTTTCTGATTGAAATATGCAGGAAAATTATTTTTAACGAGCCAACAAAAAATTTCATCACAACATTTTAATAAAAAGACAAAAATAATCAGATCAGGTTTAACGCAAACTTCAATACATCATTATATTGTAAAAATAATTAATGTATATTTTCTTTTTTGTGAGCTATTCATCAAATTTAAGTCAAAAAGAATTAATTTTACAGTATTATGTCAAATACATCATTCATAGGTCACAATATTGATATTGCTGCTACTTTACTCAAGAAGGGAGAAGCAGTAGCTATTCCCACAGAAACCGTCTATGGCCTGGCAGCAAATGCACTTAATACAGATGCTGTAGCCAAAATTTTTCAAATAAAACAAAGACCAACTTTTGATCCCTTAATTATACATTTGCCATCGTTTGAAAAAGTATACGATTATGTGGTGGAGGTACCTGAGATATTTGAGCAAATGTCTGAAAAATTTATGCCCGGACCATTGACTTTATTGCTCAGGAAAAAAGATATCATACCGGATATTGTTACTGCAGGTTCACCTTATGTTGCAGTAAGAATACCTTCTCATTCAGTTACAAAAGCCTTGCTCGAAAAAATTGACTTTCCTCTTGCTGCTCCTAGTGCAAACCCTTTTGGCTACATAAGCCCAACTACAGCACAACATGTGGCTGATCAGCTAGGCAATAAAGTGTACTACATCCTGGATGGTGGTCCATGTGATGTCGGATTGGAAAGTACTATTATTGGTATGAATGAGGATGGTCAGATCGAAATATTAAGAAAAGGTGGCTTATCAATAGAAAGTATTCAGGAAGTAGTAGGAAAAATAATAATCCGAGATATCTCTACCTCCAATCCCGAAGCGCCGGGTATGCTTACCAGTCATTATGCACCTAAAGTGTCCTTAGTGCTAACTGATCTGAGACAACTTAATATAGTATCGGATATCAATAGAACGGGAATCATTTCGTTCAGAAATTTTCTCCCAATGATACCTACCAAACATCAGATTGTATTATCCCCGTCAGGTAATTTTTTAGATGCTGCTAGGAATCTTTTTTCTGGAATGCGCTATCTCGATGGGTGTGAAATAGATATTATTTATGCTGAGTTGGCACCTGAGATGGATTTAGGTATTGCGATCAATGACAGACTCAGACGAGCAGCACATCGTTAAAAAAAATAACGACTTCAATACTTGATCAAAGCCGCTATTCATTATATCATTATCAAAAATCTATACCGCAAAACTCTCCCCACAACCACAAGTTCGGGCTGCATTGGGATTGTTAAAATAAAAGCCTTTCCCATTTAAACCGCCTGAAAATTCAAGCGTAGTATTGCACAGATATAAAAAACTTTTAAGATCTGTCACCACCCTTACACCATTATCGTCAAATACCTGATCATTGGGTTTATTTTCATTATCAAAATCCATTTGATAACTTAGCCCTGAACAGCCTCCGCTCGTCACACTCACTCTTACGAAATAAGAATCTTCAAGATTTTTGGTTTTAATAATCTCGGCTATCCTCTCTTTAGCGCTGTCAGCTACAAATAACATGATCTATTACCTTTTAATGAATTATTACAAATGAACTATAGCAATATTAATGTGCTGCTACCAGTTCATTTTTCTTTTTATAGTCTGCTATGGCACTTTTAATGGCATCTTCAGCCAAAACCGAACAGTGGATTTTTACTGGTGGTAAAGCCAGTTCTTCCACAATGGCCATATTGTCGATCGTCAAAGCCTCATTAATGGTTTTTCCTTTCAACCATTCTGTGGCCAAAGAAGAAGATGCAATGGCTGAACCACAACCGAATGTTTTAAATTTTGCATCAACAATGGTGTCAGTAGCTTCATCCACTTCTATCTGAAGTCTCATGACGTCACCACATTCCGGTGCTCCTACTAGTCCTGTGCCTACATTTTTTTTATCTTTATCCAATGTACCCACGTTTTTTGGATGCTTAAAGTGATCAAGTAATTTTTCTGAATATGCCATTGTATTATTATTTTTAAATGATTGGTTTAATAAAATTTTTTTTATACGAGTTTAATGTTCTGACCAGACGACACTATCCAGATCTATACCTTCTTTATACATCTCCCAAATCGGACTTAAATCCCGCATATGATTGACTCCTTTGGTCACTGCGTCAATGGCATAATCCACGTCATCTTCGGTAGTAAATCTACCTAAACTGAATCTGATAGAAGAGTGTGCCAGATCGTCACCCAGTCCTAATGCGACCAGAACATAGGAAGGCTCAAGAGAAGCAGATGTACAAGCTGACCCCGATGATACAGCTATATTCTGATTGAAAGTCATCATAAGTCCTTCCCCTTCCACATGCTTGAAAGAAATATTGGTAACATGCGGCATTCTATGGTCTATGTTTCCGTTTACGTATACTTCTTCCAGATTATCTTTAAATGCATTTTCTAGTTTATCACGGAGTTTGGACAATCTTTCAGTATCTTTTGACATTTCTTCTTTGGCAATAGCTGCAGCCTTTCCAAATCCTACGATACCTGGAACATTTAATGTACCTGATCTCATTCCTCTTTCATGACCTCCGCCATCCATTTGGGCAGTTACTTTTACCCTTGGGTTTTTTCTATTGACAAATAAAGCGCCGACACCTTTTGGTCCATACATTTTATGGGACGTAAAAGCCATTAAATGAATGCCAACTTCTTTAGGATCCACAGGAATCTTACCTATCACCTGAGTGGCATCACTCATGAACAACACACCATGCTTTTTGCATATATCTCCAATTTTTTTCATGGGCTGAATGACTCCGGTTTCATTGTTGGCCCACATGATAGAAATTAGAATAGTTTTGTCTGTGATAGCTGCTTCCAACTCTGCCAAATCTACAAGTCCGTCATTTTTTACATCCAAATAAGTCACCTGGCCTCCCAGTTTTTCTACTTTTTTACATGCATCAAGTACAGCTTTATGCTCTGTCTTTGCCGTAATGATGTGATTGCCTTTTGAAGCATACATTTCAAATACTCCCTTTATACCAAGATTATCTGACTCTGTAGCTCCAGAAGTAAAAATAATTTCTTTAGGATCTACATGGATCAATTCAGCGATTTGCTCACGAGCATACTCTACTGCTTCCTCTGCCTTCCATCCGAACGGGTGATTTCTGCTGGCAGCATTGCCCGGAATTTCATAAAAGTACGGTAACATGGTTTCCACTACTCGGGGGTCAGTGGGTGTCGTTGCATTATTATCAAGATATATCATTCTATTGTCTGCCATGATCTGCTTAATTATATTTAATCTAAATACAAATGTAACGCTATTTTGTTTAATTTGCATCAAGATTTAGTTAAACTTTTATTATAAAGTTATAAATTTAATATGAAGACATACCACATTTAGATATGTGAAAGCTCTTTAATATTTTAAGGTTTCTGCTATAAAGACTTATAAACAAGTAGTTTTATAATGTAATGATTAGTTGTTTTGTGGGAAGTGAAAAACATTTTTTTAAGGTTCTATACTTTTATCAGCGTTATTTATAATTTTTATCACCCTGACTTCTTCTATTTTCGTATCCGATTTGGAAAGAATGATAAAACGATAATTTTCCAATACTATCTCTTCGCCTACCTCAGGAATGCTTCCATGCGTCATTACAATATAACCTGAGAGCGTAACATATTCTTCTTCGGGCAGATTTAGAAGTTTGTATTTACTATTTATAAATCCCAGTTCAATTCTTCCTGAAAAAATAAATTCGTTTTCAGAAATCATTTTATCGGTAAAATCTTCTTCATCGTGTTCATCTGCTATCTCTCCAAATATTTCTTCCAAGATATCTTCTAGAGTAATGATACCCGCAGTACCTCCGAATTCATCCACCACACATGCTATGTTAGTCCCGCTCTTAATGAATTTATATAAAAGATCCTGCACATTCATGACTTCAGGCACAAAATCAATGTCCATTATATTTCGTTTGATCGAAGATATATTTTTAAAAAGTTGCTGATGATGAAAATATCCTACGACGTTTTCTACTTCACCATCTGTAACAATCAGCCTGGAGTGTTTTGAAGAAATAAAGGTATCTTTTACTGTCTGTAAATCATCACTTTTGTCTATAAATACAATTTCATTGCGTGGGATCATACAATCTCTGACCTTAAGAAGATTTAGATTAAGTGCATTTGCCAGTATTTCTTTATCTATTTCCTTTTCTTCATTCACATTGGATTGAATATAGTGCTCCAAATCCAGCTTTGTAATATTATTTCCATCGATTGTCTCTATATTTCCGAAAATAAGCCGGATAACCAGACTAGAGGTTTTAGTTAAAAGCCAACTGGGAATCAACAATATCCATGTAAAAAATCTCAATGGACGTGCAAGCCTGTATATCAACTCATTGGCATAAAGGCGAAATATAGTTTTAGGAAGGAATTCACCAAATATAACTATTATAACGGTCAGGACTACGGTGGTCAGAAATGAAACTGCAAAACTACCTTCTGGCAAGACCATATGCAAAAGCGGCGTGAAAATAGAACTAAAAAAAATCGTGTACATGACCAGCACAATGTTATTGCCTACCAGCATCGTACTTATAAAAGACTTGGGGTCATTGTAAAGCATGGCAAGTATCTGACCTCTCTTGGAACCCTTGTTTTTTAGGACTTCAAGACTGAGTTTATTGGCAGACAAATAGGCAATCTCACTGCCTGAAAAGAAGCCGGACAATATCAAAGTAATAAGTACAAGAATTACCGAGGTGATCATACCCTTATTTTAACTGCAAATTTAATTAATTGCTGTGACAAAATCAGAAACATTTATTTTCCCCTGTACTTTTTGCTTTATTTCAAAGCGAGTAAACTCCTGATTGGCCTTAAAACCGAAGCCATAAGTAGTGTCTCCTTTTTCAGCCTGTGTAATCCTTACAAGTTTATCTGTATATACGATTCTTTCTCGCTCATCCCATATAAGTTCAGGCGTTTCCAGTTTTTCATTTTTATCATTGTAAAAAATAACATTGCCTTTAGCTGTAATTTTTTGTGTTCTTTCTTCCCTCACAGCCGTTTCTGCTTTCAGCCAGCTATATACAATCTTATTTTCATTCAAAAATTCAAGTAAAATACCTTTGGGAAAAACATCTTTTGAGTTTCCATATTCGCTAAATCGCTCCATGACAGGTGCATGAATCACAATTTTGACTATTGCTGAGTCGCTATATACAATTCTGATATTTTTGCCACGTTCGACATCAGCCCGAAGCCCCTCTGATAGCAAGCTGTCTATATCTTCTACTTTTGTACTGCAGGATATCAAAAACAAAATAAAGATTGCTCCAAATATTTTCTCCATCATTTTTCAGAAGATAAAACAGTCACATCACCAGCATAATTTTCTATAGATCCATCTAGCCATTTTATTTTAGCTCTCCACACATAAACCCCTGTTACAACTGGAGTGCCAACATCCTGATTTTTTTTCTTAAATCTGCCATCCCAACCGCTCTGCATATCGTTTCTTTTGAAATCCAATCCATCCACACCCTGATATACCAGATTTCCCCATCGGTCATATATCTCCAGCAGTTCAATATTCTCCACACCTTTGGATGCCCAAACATTAAAAAAATCATTGGACCCGTCATTGTTGGGTGAAAAAATATTAGGCGCATATACTTTCAGATTTTTTACCACTCTGATCTCAATGACATCTTCCCCTATACAACCATTGGAATCGATGACTGTCACCATAAAGCTGGTCGTATTCCCGATATAAGCTATAAAATTTTCAGGATCTGTTTCTATTAATTCAGGATTCCAGATGATGGTATCTTTATTTTTTACTGGCATATAGGTCAACTGTATCAAAGCAGAATCCCCCAGCTCTATCGTCTGATCGATGCCTGCATCTACAATGATGGGAAGCGGTTGATTTACGATGGTTGTTATGGTATCTACACAGCCTTTCAGATCCTGTATTCTGATCTGATAGGATCCGGCAGCCAGATTGCCAAACAAAGGATTTGGCCTGAATAGTGCGCCATCCAAACTAAAACTATACTCTGGAGCACCCCTCAAACCACTTGCGAGAATACGGCCTTCCGGGATCTCAAAACATCTGAGATCCACCACACTGGCATTAACGGATAAAGTACTGGTATCTTTACAGCAGGGATCTACAAAAAAATCAACGATTTTGGTCACAGAGCAACCTCTGGAGCTTTCTACAGTAAGTGCCGCGGTCTTAACTCCAAAAGATTGATACACCACATCAAATGGTCCAGTACCATTTATTCTGGAAGGAACTGATCTTTCACCAAAATTCCAGGTATATTTTACTATAGGGTCTGTGAGCGATTCAGAAGTATTGGTAAAAATGACAGATTTATCACATTCAAAAGCTTTGTTGGCATTCACTTCAAAATTGGGTTTTGGTCCTAAAAATGTTCCGGTACCACCAAACTGAATACCAAAGCCTAAACCTGACCTACTGAAATTATTTATTATGAGCACATAGGATTTGCCCGCTTCCATATCAATAGGCTGCACAAAATTATTGTTGTTCCCCACACAACCGCCTGGTTCAGATATATCTGTTTCGCCTTCCCTTAGACCGGTGGGACCGTTACATCTGGCCCATTGTGAAAGGGGTACTACATTGCCCAAACCATCCGTATTTGCTCCAGCGCCTTCACATCTTAACAATTTTTTTGAAGAGCATTCATCAATTCCATTCGGTAATTCGTATAAAGCAAAATCTATGTCATCCGTGATCTGATTAGGAAAATTATTATTTGGTGTGAGTGTAAAAGTAAGTCGGCCTGACGATTCACAGGTCCATTTATACCAGGCAGATGCAAACTCACCTCCTATACAAATGCCTTGCTCCAATTCATTTCTGTCACTGCCGTTTCCTTGCAGTTGTTCCACCACAAAAGATGATTTGTCACAGAGCACTACTGCCCTACTGCAATCACTCTCAGGCGCTTTTACGGGTATAAAATCATCAATACACAATTTGAAGGTACCTTCGCCGCCAATCGACGACTCTATCATAATATAATACGTCTGTCCTATGTTCAGATCATCAAAAACCAATTCGTCCACTCCCACATCCTTACCGGGAGAACAAGTTACGTACTGTCCACATCTTTGAAACAGTATAATTTTCGGACTTCTCATTGTGCCACCGTTTCCAAAACCCAAAACTCTGATCAAGACTGCCGGTTGCTTTGGGACAAAAGAAAACCAGACACCATTGGCCCATTTTAGGGATATACATGCAGCCGTACCTTGAGCAAACTCTAAATCAGCTTTGGCGCTTACATTGGTAAACTCACCGTCTCTTGAACAATAATTATCCGAAGTTAATATCGGAGTGCCAAACGGACAATCATCATTCAGTAGCTGTGCAGTAGCTAATGGAAGTGCAAAATACAATCCAATAAAGGTGAACAATGTTGCAAATCGAACAATTTTTTGAACCCGGAACATACACTTAATTTTCATAAATAAACGCGCTTAGAGCTTAAGAGTTTTATACTAAGACGACTTCAAAACACTTTTAGCTGCTACAAAGCTATGATTTTAACGGAAATTTAATGTTTTTATCCTAGCTAAATGGGATATGATTACTTTTGCGGGACATTTTTTCAAATCGATTACCGGACCAAAACCATATCCATGCTCTATATTGTCCCTACACCTATCGGGAATCTCGAAGATATGACTTTCAGGGCTATCAGTGTATTGAACAGTTGTGATGTCGTACTCACAGAAGATACAAGGACCAGTGGCAAGCTCCTGAAACATTTCAATATCGACAAACCCATGTGGGCTTTTCATGCATTTAATGAACATAAAGCACTCAAAAGTATCATCGAGCATTTGCGACAGGGTAAAAATATCGCTTTGATCTCAGATGCCGGTACACCGGGTATTTCAGATCCAGGATTTCTGCTGGTGCGAGAATGTGTAGCCCATGGTATCAAAGTAAGTTGTCTACCTGGTGCTACAGCTTTTGTACCTGCTTTGGTATCGTCGGGTATGACTACAGATAAATTTTTTTTCGAAGGTTTTTTACCTCACAAAAAAGGCAGACAGACCAGATGGAAATACCTGACCACGCTAGATGTGACTATCATAATGTATGAATCACCCCATCGTCTTATGAAATGTCTCGAAGAAATAAAAACATATCTAGGAGAAGATAGAAGAGTGTGTGTAGCCAGAGAAATCAGCAAAATGTTTGAAGAATTTTATACCTCGGATGTAAATGATGTCATAGCGCATTATACCAAAATGCCTGCCAAAGGAGAAATCGTGATCATCGTGGAAGGTAAAATCAAATAAAATAAAGAATCAGAATAAAAAAGTCATACCATTCATGATAACATTTGAAAGATATAAATTGCCCAATGGACTGAGCGTCATCATACATGAAGACAAATCCACTCCCATGGTGGCAGTAAACGTCGTATATAACGTGGGGTCAAAATATGAAGAACCTGATAAAACAGGTTTTGCGCATCTCTTCGAACATCTCATGTTTGGAGGATCGATAAATATTCCTGATTTTGATGATCATATCCAGAATGCTGGTGGTGAAAACAATGCTTTTACCAATACAGACCTGACCAATTTTTACGAAGTCCTACCTGCAGAAAATATAGAAACCGCATTATGGCTAGAATCAGACCGCATGCTGCAGCTTCGATTTAGTAAAAAATCACTCGATACACAAAAAAAAGTAGTGATCGAAGAGTTTAAGGAAACTTGTCTCAACGAACCTTATGGTGATATGTGGCATCATCTCAGCAGGTTGTGCTACAAGGTACATCCCTATCAGTGGCCTACCATCGGTAAAGACATGATTCATATTGCAGAAGCAACACTGGACCAAGTCAAAACATTTTTTTATCACTACTACCGCCCTGACAATGCTGTCATCGTCCTTGCAGGAAATATAGATATAAAAAAAGGGGTGGAATTGGTAGAAAAATGGTTTGGTTCTATACCGGCAGGACATTTTACTAAACCAAATTATCTGTACGAACCACCGCAAACATCATTTCGTCAGGATATTCTTCGACAGGATGTGCCGCATGATGCAGTATATCAGGGATATCATATGGCAGGCCGGCTGGACGATGGTTTTTATGCCTGTGATTTATTGGCTGATGTGCTAGCCAATGGGCGATCTTCCAGATTTTATCAGAGATTGTACAAAGAACAGGAGCTGTTCAGCACGATAGACGCTTTCATTTCCGGCACGGTAGATCCCGGATTGTTTATCATAGAAGGCAAAACGATGCCGGGTATATCGATGGAAAAAGCCAAAAAGGCAATAAATTCGGAACTGGATATGCTAAAAAATGAGCTGATCTCTGAGCAGGAACTCTCCAAATTAAAAAACAGCGTAGAAAGTAGCCTTTTGTATTCGGAGGTAAGTGTACTCAACAAGGCAATTTCCCTGGCTTATTTTGAAATACTTGGAGATGCAGAAATGATCAATGTCGAAGCGGAAAGATACCAAAATGTCACTGCTGAAGATATCAGAAATGCGGCACAACATGTATTCAGAGAAGAAAACTGCAGTGAAGTTGTATACGAAGCAACTGAAATATAAATCAATTTTATAATGAGAATAATAACTTTTACTTATATCCTATTTTTAGTAGTTATCCAATGCTTGGGGCAAACCCCAAAAGTAGACTACAAAGACCAACTTTAAATCATTGACTACTGGTAGGATGCAAAAAGTGATTTTAAAAAATTGACGGGGTTGTCGGTTGCCATTGTCTTTGATCAGGACATCATCTATAAAAAAGGCTATGGTTATGCAGATGTGGCGAATAAAATCCCTTTGAAACCTGAAACCATTGGCTCTATTTGCTCTATCTCCAAATTATTTACATCAGTGGGTGTTATGCAACTATGAGAAAAAGAGAAATTGAGATTAGATGATTTCTTAACTGCTTTGTTGCCCGAGTATAAAATCAATCAGCAGTTTTCAGAATCCGTGCCTATTACTGTAAGGTCAATACTGTCACAATCTTCTGGCTTAACAGGAGATGTGGGCGATGGTTGGAATGGCCCCAATTTCAATTTTATTACAAGCAATGAATTGAAAAAGACCATGTTAAATCTTCAAACCCTTTATTCCAGCTCTACCTATTGGCAGTATTCCAACTTAGCCATGAGTTTGCTGGGTGAAATAGTAGCTTCCAAATCGGGCACCGAATATAAAAATTATGGGGAAGAAAATATTTTGAAGCCAATGAACCGGAGTAACACATCCATACTTGCCCGAGAATTTCTGGAAAATAGGAGAAATGGCTAAAGGCTATGGATGACTCGACAGACAAGGTGAAAGAAAACTATTGCCTTTTTTCAATCCAAAGGGTGTATCCCATTTTTGCAAAAAAAGTTTTGAAAAATGCAGCTTGATGCAAAAATGGGATACTCCCGCTTGAAGTTGCTGATTAACATTCGATTTGCTTAGAAATTATCTAAATCTGAGCAATTAGAATTTGTGTCTTTACATAGTGTCGGATGATAAATTCAAATTGAAGCAGGAAGAAATTTGAGAAAGTAAATGCAACAGAAGCTTAAATTTATAAATATTGCTTAATAAGCTCCTCTATTTTTTTATCCGAAAGGTTGTCAACGTCACCTTGGAATAAATTGAGAGTAGCAGGACAGTAGTTTGGGAAACTTTTACAAATGTTAGTACTCTTGCGCCTCCTGATTTACCTATATTTTTGGCGTCAATAGCTAAACGGATTTTATATATATCGTTGCCAAGAGGTGTACCAAAAGTTGGGTTTTGTTCTAGTTATGAAAATAATTAAACAATTCTGATTTTAGGAATGCGTACTTCTTAACTAATTTTTTGGCTTCTTTTCTAAAATTTGGGGTGAGTTCAAGATCATAATTTATTTAGAAATTCTTTAACAGCAATAGTTTTTAGTTTTCCATTTTTAAATTGCCTAACTTCTTGAAGTCCAATGTTGATATTGTCCAAAACGCTTTTTTATTTCTTCATCAGTCTCTATTTTTTTAACATAATGTAGGTTTTTTGCCAATTCTATAAAATGGTCATATTCTTGGTTCGTGATATATGGTTACTTGTCTCATTCTGAGTCTTTATTATTGCTTAAAAAACATTAACAAAAGTATAAAAGTTTCAGATAATGCAATGAATGATCATTTGGGGTTTGGTCATTATTTGCCCTATTACTTCAAAAATTAAAATTTTTGTCGCTGATATTTCTTTGCAACCTGATAAAAATAATGGATTGGAAAATACATCTGAAGTGCTGATATTTCAGATACGAACCATATCAAAAAGCCGGTTGATCAGTAAATTAGGTTTTGCCATCATGCCACAAATGGATTCCATTATCGAATATCTGAATAAGATGCTGAAGTATTAAAGTCACTAAATCATTGATTTTATTCTCTTAATACTTGCTACCTTTGCCCCTTCAAAATAACATTTTAACCCATGATCAATTATATAGACGCTGCACTCGATGGGGTTACAGCCCATTTTATCGGCAATCATAGTGAAGGGGAAGATATAATTTACTCTCCCACATTACTCAGTATCGATGATGAAGAACTATATGACATCCTCTTCAAATATTTTCTCACCCATTTTAAAGAACCGGAATATTTTAATTTTACATTCTCTTCTGGAGAAGTAGCGCTCAATCCGGTATATAATTTTGTAGCTAATATCTTTGATGACCCATCCTGCCTACACGAACAGTCTGTCAAAATAGCCCGTCATTTGTATGAAAAGTCAAAACACCCCAATATCAAATCTGGTGAATTGTACATCTCCTACTTTAGCAATGTGTTGGTAGATGACGAACTTGTAAATGCGGTAGGTATATTTAAATCAGAAAACAAAGATCTGTTCCTCAAGCTTGAAAAAGATGGACAGACTTTTCATCTCTTTAAAGACTCAGGAACCAATATCAGCAAACTGGATAAAGGTTGTTTAATATTCAACACTGAGCGGGAAGATGGGTTTAAAATTTGTAATATTGACCATAGTAACCGCTATAAGGAAGCTCAATATTGGCGGGAAGAGTTCCTGATGATCACTGCCAGAGCTGATGATTATCACCAGACCAAAAATTATATTCAAGCCACCAAAAGCTTCATCAAGGACCGAATGTCCAAAGAGTTTGACACCGATAAAGCAGACGAAGCAGCAGTCATGAACCGTTCATTTGAATATTTTAAACATCAGGAAAAATTTGATGCTATTGAGTATGAAACCAGGGTATTTAAAGATGACAAAGTAGTCGAAGCGTTTCAGGACTATAAACATGAATATCAGAGTACCCGTTCAGCCGCATTGGGTGATGCATTTGATATATCAGAATATGCAGTAAAAAAGCAAGGCCGCGTTTTCAAAAGTATCATTAAGCTGGATAAAAATTTCCATATCTACGTGCACGGTGATAAAAATAAAATTGAAAAGGGAACAGACAGTGAAGGCAGGAAATACTATATTCTGTATTATGAAGATGAGAGTTGAGCTTTTAAATATTGACAAGAAAAATTTATTTCATTGCTTCGAAATGCCAATAATATTTAAAAAAAGCACCTTTTCTGTTACTTCTTGATCAGACTTTTAGAAATAATCCCATTTTCAGTCAAAATATTGACCAGATAAAAACCGGACAACAGCGAATTGACATCAGAAGTAAAATTGTCTTTGTTAACATTTATATTAAGAACTGTTTTTCCTGTCAGGTCTACGATTTTTAAGCTTATGATTTCCACATTAGAAACTATATTGATATTGCCATCAGTTGGGTTAGGATAAATACTGATATTCGGGATAGTTTCTATTGGTAATGGCCCAATATAGTATGCTCTTGAATTTATCTGATTGAAAGAAATATTATCTTTTGCTCCAGTAGGAATGCCTGATATTTTTACAGCATCTATATAAATCTGATCGGCATTGGTACTCGCCACACACTCAAAACGAAATTTTCCATTTTGAATCAAAGGGTAGGAAGTAGCATTCAACACAAAGGTAACATCATAAAAAGTACTATTATAAAAATCAGTACCACTGGTATAACTTTTTAATGTATTCCATTGGATTCCATCGTGATATTTTAATAGGAATCGTTCTCCTTTTTCCATACTGTAGGAATAAAAAGAAAATTCAATGATCACTTTTGATAAGTTTCTTAAGTCTATTTCGGGAGATGTCATGGCAGATTCATCTCCACTGTTATCCCTGATCATGATAGAATAATCACCTTCTCTGGAGAAATCACCGGAGTATCTTTCTGTATCCGAAGACCCGCCTGTCCATCTATCCCATCCTGTTTCAAAATAGGATGCATAAGGTAATACATAAGAGGAATCCGTAGGGTCAGGCGCTGTCTGACAAGCTATACAGTCACTTCCTCCACAATCAATTCCTGTCTCGTTACCATTTTGTACTCCATCAAAGCAAGTAAAACAAGATGTGCAATCACTGCCACCACAATCAATACCTGTCTCATCCCCATTTTTTATACCATCATAACAAGAGATACATGGGGCACAGGTACTTCCCCCACAGTCAATGCCTGTTTCAGTTCCGTTTTTTAGACCATCAGTACAGGTGGGTGATTTGTTGACAATACAAAAAGCATGAGACGCAGATTTGCCAAAAGCACCGCCTTCCCCGATAAGTGTTTCACTTTCAAAAATTCGATAATTTCCTTTGCCATATTTACAGCAGATACCGTCACTGTAGGTATCGTATATGGAAAATGTATAACACCCTGGGATAAAGCAGGTGTCAATTTTTAGGAAGGTATTCTTTTGGGAACTAATATATTTTGGACTCTTTAGGACCACAAGACCTTTGCTATCTTTGATGTCCCAAGATGTTTCCTGAGGATAATTATCCAATTGAAGCTGGAAACTTATTTTTCCGCAGTAAATATTTTCCTTATCCGGTATTCCGCATCCATTGGATTTTGTGATGCTCTGTCTGATGCCACCTGCGGCAAACAATGATTGCATTCTTGTTTTTTGACCGGCGGTAAACAGATTTAGACATGCATCATCAGAATAGTCCATATAATTTTGTATCATATCGAGCGATCCACAGGACCAATGGCCTTTGGCACAACCGTAGTTGGGGGCATCGGATTTGGGTGTATCCAAAACGAGGTCGTCAGTCGTACAATCTGATGATCCCCAGATGTGTTTGAGATTTAACCAGTGGCCTACCTCATGCGTGGTGGTACGTCCGAGATGAAATCCTGGTGTTACATCAGATCCTGTGCCGAATACTTTGTAATCAATCACCACACCATCTGTTTCTGGTTTTCCACCTGGAAACTGGGCATAACCCAACACTGTTCCTGTGATGTCCCCTACCCAGATATTGAGATAATTTTCAGAAGGCCAAGCATCTCTGCCCCCTTTTGAAGTATATTTGATAAGGTCTCCGTTACTCGCAAATGATGAAGCAGTCGTGTATGACCTTGTAATACCGGTGGTTGATTTACCTGAAGGATCTACTGTGGCCAGACAAAACTCAATGTTTGTATCTGCTGCTTGTAGCCATACATTGTTTGCATCTGTATTTAATCTTCTGAAATCCTTATTCAAAACATCGATTTGTGTATTTATCCGATCCAGACTTATATTTTCAGATGGATCATTGTAGACTATGTGTACAACCACCGGAATGGTCACAAAAACATCATTTCTGATAGAAACTGATTTTTCAAATTCATGAATATGCTTTTCAAGTTGATTCATGATCTCCATCCTTCGTGGATTGGAAAGAATCTCATTTTGATGATAAGTGTCAGTATAACAATCTCTTTTCTGTCCAAATGAATATTCTGAGAAGGAAATAGAAATAAGTAAGAATACACAAAATTTACGCACCATATTTCTGTGTTAATAATTAATATTAGTTTACATA
>Ga0105047_10008839_pt1 | contig 16724 bp, 20 predicted proteins | sample MAT04_FD_78384 | JGI IMG/M metagenome (GOLD analysis project Ga0105047, IMG submission 78384) | Freshwater microbial communities from Lake Fryxell liftoff mats and glacier meltwater in Antarctica - MAT-04 (megahit assembly) | ecosystem: Environmental > Aquatic > Freshwater > Ice > Liftoff...
AGGAAGCGGTCGCGGCCGAGGAAGCGGTCGCGGCCGAGGAAGCGGCACCCTCGAAGTGGCGCTCGGCGTGACCCGTGTAGCGCACATCGGGCCGGATGATCTTGTCCACGGCTGCCTGCTCCAGCACGTGTGCCGTCCAGCCGGCGTGACGGGCCAGCGCGAACGTGGCCGGGAACAGGTCCGGCGGCAGCGCCACACCCTGGAGCACGGCTGCGGTGTAGTACTCGACGTTGGTCTTGAGCGGCCGGTCGGGGTAGCGCTCGGCGAGCTTGCGCAGCGCGATGTCCTCGACCGCGACCGCGAGCCGAAGCCAGTCGGCCATGTTCGCCTGCGTCTCCGCGACCTCGCGCAACGCAGCGGCACGCGGGTCGTAGGCCCGGTAGACGCGATGCCCGAAGCCCATCAGCTTCTCCTTGCGATCCAGGGCATCATCGATCCATTGCTCGGCGCGTTCCGGCGAGCCGATCTCATGCAGCTGGCTCACGACCTCGGTCGGCGCGCCACCATGCAGCGGGCCCTTCAGCGCCCCGATGGCGCCGCAGATGGCGCTCGCCATGTCCGAGCGGGTCGCGGCGATGACGCGTGCCGTGAACGTCGAGGCATTGAAGCCGTGCTCCGCGGCGACCACGAAGTAGGCATCCAGGGCGCGTATCGCGGCCGGGTCGGGGGTCGTGCCGTTGAGCAGGTACAGGAAGCCCGCAGCGGTACCCAGGTCCGGGTCGGGCTGGAGCGGCTCCTTGCCGGTCCGGATGCGTGCGAACGCCGCAAGGGCAGTGGGCGCGATGGCGGTCAGCTCGCGTGCCTGCTCCACGGTCGGCGGCCAGCCGGGCGGCTGCTCCGCACCCCACGTGGAGACCGCGGTCCGCAACGCGTCCATGGGATGTGCCGTGGTGGGCAGGTTACGGATGGAGGCGAGGGTGCGGTCGGTCAGGGGCCGGCAGGGCAGATGTGCCTCGGCGGGCCACTCGCCCGTCCACAGCAGCTCCGCCACCTGGGCGTACGTCCCTTGTCGGACCAGCTCCACGATGGGGTAGCCGCGATACAGCAGCCGACCCTCCTCGCCATCGACGAGTGCGATCGTGGTCTCCCCCGCAAGGACGCCTGCGAGGCCGGGCGAATAGGTTCGAGTGTCCGCCGTCTGGTCCATGTACCGGAGTCTAGACGGAGGCGTCCGACGCCGCTGGGTCACAGCAGGTCGGACGCCTCGAGAGGAGGAGCGTGGACCGCCGCATCCGCGACGGTCCGGTCAGGGGTGCCTGGCTAGGGGGCCGTCGAGGCCATCGGCGAGGCCATCATGTCGGGGGAGGCCATGGCACCATCGGTCGGCGGCAGCAGGACGCCGTCGATGATGTAGACCGTCGCGTTGGCGGTCTGCACGTTGCCGCAGATGACATTGGCGGTGCCGTTGACGATGAACGTGTCGCCGCTCACCGCGACCGTGAGGTCGGCGCCCTGCAACGTGGTGTGGGTGCCCTCAAGCGCATCCGGTGCGATGCGGCCGGGGACGACGTGGTAAGTCAGGACCGTGGTCAGCAGACCCGTCGGGTCGGCGAGCGCCGCGGCGAGGGTCGCCGGATCGAGCGCCGTGAAGGCGTCGTTGGTGGGCGCGAAGACCGTGATGTCCTCGGCGGTGTTGAGGGTGTCGACCAGACCGGCGGCCGTGACCGCGGTGACCAGGGTCGAGAGCAGCGGGTTGGCACTAGCGGCCGTTGCGACCGGCACTGCAGCCATGCCCACGAAGCTGCCGGCGCCATCCGCCGGGACTGCGCTACATGCGGGGCCGAACGGCTCGCCCATCATGCCCGGGGACATCATGGGTGCGGGAGAACCCATGGCATCCATGCTGGCCATCGGGGACTGAGCCGCGGCGCCCGATGCGCCGAGGAAGATGGAACCTGCGGCGATGACGCCCAGGAACGCGTGTCGTCGTGACATTGCTACCTCTGTGGATGGATGATGCAGGGAGATCTGTCCGTCCCTGCTTCGGACTGGACGGCAGCGGAGATGATCACGGCGATCACGCTCCGGCAACCGTGAAGACGGTGGAATACCAACCCGTGGCACCCGATGGGAACGGCTCCGCGCGAGCCTCGGTCTGGACGGCGCCGGTGCCGTCGGTGGCACGGACCTCCAGTCGGTGACTGCCTGGCGTGGCATCCCAGGCCAGTGACCACTGGCGCCAGGTGTCCTCGGACGGGACCGAGGCAAGCTGGGCCTGCTGCCACGCACCGCCGTCGGCGCGGACCTCGACGGCGGTGATGCCCCGATGCTGTGCCCATGCCACGCCGGCGACCATCACTCTGCCGGCCGCGACCTGCGACAACGGCTTGGGGGTGTCGATCCGGGACATCGTGACGATGGGCGCTTCCTGGGCCCAGCCGCGCTGCACCCAGTAGGCGTCGTAGGCATCGAAGGTGGTGAGCTCCAGCTCCGTCAGCCACTTGGTGGCAGACACATAGCCGAACAGGCCGGGGACCAGGAGCCGGGCGGGGTAGCCGTTGACCGGTGGCAGTGGCTCGCCGTTCATGGCCACGGCGACCATCGCGTCCCGGCCATCCATGGCCACCGACGTGGGCGTGCCGATGGTCATGCCGTCCACGGAACGGGAGACGATCTGGTCGGCACCGCCCTGGACGCCGGCCTCCTCGAGCAATGCGCGGAGCGGCACGCCGACCCATGTGGCATTGCCGATGTAGCGGCCGCCGACTGGGTTGGACACGCAGCAAAGGGTGATGACGCGCTCGATGGTCGGCCGCGACACCAGCTGCTCCATGGTCAGGTTCAGCTCGGTATCCACCATGCCGTGGATGCGCAGGCTCCAGGTGGCCACGTCCACGGTTGGGATGACGAGCGCGGTATCCACCCGGTAGAAGCTGCCGTTGGGGGTCACGAAGGGGGTCTGGCCGGGGATGCCCATCTCGACGCCCACCGGCAGTGGTCCGGCCGGCTCGTCCGGGATGGGCACCGCCAGCAGGTCGCCGGCGCTGGCGGTCGGGGCGAGTGCGCGAGAGACTCCCGTGGCCACCGCGGCGACCGCGATGAAGCCAGCGGACGCGGCCAGGAACCGGCGGCGCGTGGGCCTGCCATCAGTCATCGCAGCGGTGAGGGCGGGCCTGCGGCCCGGCAGGATGAGCGTGAGGGCGACGATGCCCGCCACCGCACCCAGCATCGAGGGCAGGACATCGATGAGCGTGCCCGTTGGCCGGGTCAGCGCAGCGATCGCGCCGACGACTCCCAGCAGCGCGACACCGGCCCAGCCGATGAGCCGCCAGCGGGTCGCGACCATGCCCAGGATCGCCGCGGCGATGAGCAGGGTCGAGCCGATGCCCAGCAGCAATGCGTCCTTGTCGCGCTCCCCGAACGTCTCGATGGCGAAGGACTTAAGCCACTCGGGCGTGTTGTCGATGAACGTACCGCCAACGACCACGATGGGTGACGCGGCACGACCGATGATGGCGGCGACCAGCTCCCCCACCGCCAGGGCCACCATGGCCGCGACGACACCCGCGACGGCACCCATCAGGAGATGCGAACGCGGTGCCCCGCGAGCGGGCATGGTGAGCGACTGGGCTGGCTGCATACCCTCTTGTACGCGGCGATCCCCCGAGCGGATGAAGATCCTGGGGTTACGGGTGGGTGACGGCTTCCAGGCGGCGCCGGTCGGAGGTCTCCAGCTGGATCGTGGAGTGCTCGATGTCGAAGTCCGCTGACAGGCAGCGACAGACCTCGTCCAGGACGCGAGCCGGGTCTGCGCCGATGGCCAGGACGGGCGCGAGGGGGCGTCCATCCGCCCCGGCCGCAGACCCTGGATGGTGATGGCTCATGCCGTTGGCACCGATGGTGCCGTGACGTTACATCGTGGGCAGGTAGTCCGGCGCCAGGTAGGTAGCCGGGTCGTCCTGGAATTCCAGGAGGCAGCCACGGCCACAGAAGCCGTACTCCACGCCGGCATGGACGTGTGTCAGACCTGCGGGCCGAGCCACTGCGAGCTGCACGGACATGCCGCATACCGGATCGATGACAGTCGACGCGTCGGTGGTCGGCTGGTTCGGGGGCGCTGAGTGGTCCATGTGACTCCTGGTGGCTGTTCCTGATACTCCACGGGAGTATATGTCGAGTTCCGGCACGGGCCCCAGCCGCAGATGTCCGGTATCACCGGACGGGCCTCGCCTGCGATGGCGATCCAGGGCCCCACAGGGTCGATCCACCGCCCCAGGGGCGGGTTCAGCCACACGATCTTCCGGCATGACCGGAGATCCGTCGGTCTGGGAGCAGCCAAGGCCGCAGGAGGCGACCGCTGACCCGACGGAGGACGACCGGCGCCCGAACCCGTTTCGGTGTATCCGGAGGATCGCCTCAGGACTCCAGCTCGACCCCGGCAGCGGCCAACCGCTCGAGCATCCGGTCGCCGTCGCCAGCCGCCAGGTCCACGGCGCGCACGAGATCAAGGCGCACGGTCGTCGCGAAGCCCAGCTCGCGGGCGTCCAGGGCAGTCGCACCCACGCAGTAATCGGTCGCGAGGCCGCACACGATCACCCGTTCGATGGCCCACTCAGCAAGCAGCCCAGTCAGCTCGGTCGGGATGGTCGCGCCGGTCACCGTGTCGCGCATCGTGAAGCCGCTGTACCCGTCCTCACCGTTGCTGCCCTTGCGCACCACGGCACCCCGCACGTCCAGGGACGGGTGGAGCGCAGCGCCCCAGGTGTCCCGCACGCAATGGACCGGCCAGATGCCACCGTCCTTCGCGAAGTGCGGTGTCGAGCCAGGATGCCAATCCTGGGTATACGCGACCAGTGACCCGGCGGCGAGGGCGGTCGTGACCAGGGCATCGATACGCTCGACCACGAGCTCACCACCGACCACATACAGGGAGCCCCCTGGGTCAGCGAAGTCGTTCTGGACGTCGACCACGATGAGCGCGGTCCGCGGATCGAAAGCAGGCATGCGTGCCATCCTACGGCTCCGTGACGCACACCCCGACCGCATCGCCACGCCCCTCTCCCTCGGAACGGGACTCCTTCATCTGGGGCATGTTCCTGTCGCTGGCGCTCATCTGGGGCTCCTCGTTCCTGTTCATCAAGATCGGCCTCGACGCGGGCATGCCGCCGTTCACGCTCGTCACGTGGCGGATGGCGATGGCCAGCCTGTTCCTGGTGGTCGTGCTCCGGTTGACCCATGGCCACTGGCCCCGCGCCACCGGCGCCCTGTCGCGACTGACCATCCTGGCCTTCTTCAATGTTGCCGTGCCGGGGCTGCTCATCAGCTGGGGTGAGCAGTCGATCTCGTCGGCACTCACGAGCGTCCTCAACGGGCTCAATCCCCTGTTCACCATCGTCATCGCGGCGCTGGTGCTGCGTGACGAACCCATCACCCTCAACCGGCTCGCGGGTCTGCTCATCGGGTTCGGCGGCGCGGCCGTACTGGCCTCCCCGAACCTGGGCCAGTCAGGATCGGGGGTGAGTGCGACCGCCGCGCTCCTCGGCGAGCTGGCGGTGACCCTGGGCGCCCTGTCATATGCCATCGGAGCGGTGTACTCGCGGCACCGGATCACGGGCCATGCGCTAGTGGACGACCCCGATACTGGGCCACGCCGGGCGACTCCGGTGGAGATCGCCCTGCCCCAGGCGGCCCTGTCGGGAATCATCTGCGGCGTGTTCGCGATCGTGTTCGAGCGACCCGCCGGTGGTGTGCTGTCGTTGCCACCCGACGCGGCGTCATGGTTCTCGGTCACGTGGCTGGGCATGCTTGGCTCCGGCCTGGCCTACCTGCTGTTCTTCCGATTGGTTCGGGCGTGGGGCGCGACCCGGACCACGATGGTCACGTACGCGATGCCCATCGTCGGCATCTCGCTCGGCCTCATCTTCCTCAACGAGCAACTGCACCCAGTGGAGATCGTGGGCACCGCCCTGATCCTCGGGGGCCTGGTGCTGGCCAACTCATCCGTGGGCCAGCGGGTGCTGTTCCAGCGGTCGCCGCCGGATCCTTGATGAGATGCGCTATCATCCGCCCATGGTCCAGGCAGCACCCATGATCAACGCGCTCGACGACGCGGGCTATCGACTCACCGGACGGCGACGCGAAGTCACCGAGCTCATCGCTGCCCGGGAAGGCCACTTCACGGCGGCCGACCTCATCCTGGATGCCCGCTCGCGGCGACTGGGCATCGGGCGGGCGACCATCTTCCGGGCGCTGGAGCTGCTGACCGAGCTGAAGCTGCTGGAGCGACTCGACCTGCCGGAAGGAGAGCACGCGTACGTGACGTGCGAGCCGGCCCATCACCACCACGTCGTCTGTTCCTCGTGTGGCCGCACCCGCGAGGTGGAGGACCACGGTCTCCAGGAGGCGCTCGACGAGATCGAGCGCCACACGGGCTATGCCATCGACAGCCACCGCCTGGAGCTCTACGGCCACTGCCCCCGCTGCCGGACGCGCAGCAACTGACCACGCCGGGTGCCATGCCACCTGGCCCCTCGCACACTTGGAGGATCAAGCGATGAACCACGCATCACCCACGATGAGACTAGGTCGCATACGAGCGTTCAGCCGAGCAGCGACGGTCGTCGTCGCGACGATGGCCCTGCTCGCAGGCGTCACGGGCGGTGCGCTGGCGCAGTCGCCTGCTGCTTCGGTGGCCCCCGCGCCATCGGTGGCTCCCCTTCCCAGCGCTGGACCTGACGCGCTCCGGATCGTCACGACGACGACGGTCTTCGCAGACATCGTGCGCAACGTCGCTCGCGAGCATGCGAACGTGGTGTCCATCATCCCGGCCGGTGTCGGCCCGGAGGACTACGAGCCCAAGCCCGGAGATGCGCAGCTGCTCGCGGACGCCGACCTCATCGTGTCCAACGGCGCCGGCCTGGACGACTTCCTCCAGGAACTCCTGGAGTCGGGCACGGGCGGTCAGACGCCGCAGTTGGTGCTCGGGGACGGCGTCCCGACCCTCATGTTCGACGGCGAGGTCAACCCCCACTTCTGGCTCGACCCGTCCCTGGTCGCCCAGTACTACGTGCCGTCGATCATCGGCGCCCTCAGCACCGTCGACCCGACCCATGGCGCGGACTACGGCAACTACGGCAGCGCGTACACCGGGCAGCTGGTGCAGCTGGACACGGAACTGCAGGCGATCGTGGCGACCATCCCAGAGGCGAACCGAAAGCTCGTGACGTTCCACGACGCGTACCCATATCTGGCAGAGCACTACGGCTTCGAGCTTGTGGGCGTCATCCTGGAGAACGTCGGCGCCGAGCCGACTGCGGGCGAGCTTGCGGCACTGGTCGAGAAGGTCAAGGCGGCAGGCGTCAAGGCCGTGTTCAGCGAGTCGCAGTTCAACCCGGAGCTGGCGCAGGCGCTCGCTGATGAGGCGGGCATCACGACCGTCGTGACCAACCTGTACAACGACGCGCTGGGCGAGACGGAGGCCGACACGTACGAGAGCATGATGCGCCTCGATATCGAGCGGATGGCCGACGCCCTGCGATGACCCACAACCCGGCGGCGGTCGAGCTTGACGAGGTCTCCGCCGGGTATGGGGACCGGCTCGCGCTGGCCGATGTCAGCCTCCGGGTCCTGCCTGGCTCGCTGCTGGCGGTGGTGGGTCCCAACGGCGCCGGCAAGAGCACGCTGCTGAAGGTGATGGCAGGGCTGCTCCGGCCGGTGTCGGGGCGGCTGGAGGTACTCGGCCAGCCGGTCGGCAAGGCGGCCCGTCGGGTCGCCTACCTGCCACAGGCCGAGGCCGTCGACTGGCAGTTCCCGGTGGCCGTCGCGGATGTCGTGATGATGGGTCGATACCCGCTCATCGGCATCGGCCGGCGGCCAACGAGCATCGACCGGGACCATGTCCAGCAGGCCCTCGAGACCGTGCGCATGACGGCCTTTCGCGGCCGCCAGATCGGGGCGCTCTCCGGGGGCCAGCGGCGGCGTGTGTTCCTGGCCCGGGCGCTCGCGGCGGAGCCCGACCTCTTCCTGCTGGACGAGCCGGTGACGGGCGTCGACGCGACGACCCAGGAAGACCTCATGGACGTGCTGGAAGCACAGGCCCGCGCCGGTCGAACGGTCGTCGCCTCGACCCATGACCTGTTGTGTGCCGCACAGCGGTTCCACGAAGCTGCATTCATCAATGGACGGGTCATCGCGACCGGCCCCGCGCACCTGGTGCTGGACCAGCGCCTGCTGGCACAGACATACGGTGGCCACGTGCTCATCCTCCAGGGCGAGGGCGGCACTGCCCTGGCACTCGATGATGCTCACCATCACGATCAGGCACCCGGCCACGAGTCCCATTTCCATGACGGGGCACGGGGGTGAACCTCCTGGACGTCCTGACCGGACCCCTGGCCTACGGTTTCGTCCAGCGTGGCCTGCTCGCGGGCCTCATGGTCGGCGTGGTCTGCGCCGTGATGGGCACGTTCGTGGTGCTCAAGGGTCTCGCCTTCATCGGCGATGCCGTGAGCCATGCCGCCTTTCCGGGGCTGGTCATCGCGTTCATGCTCGGCGTGCCCCTGTTCCTGGGTGGCTCCATCGCGGCGGTCGGTACGGCGCTGGCGATCGGCGTCGTGTCGCGCCACAGCGGTCTGCGGTTCGACACGACCGTGGGCGTCCTGTTCGCGGGCACCTTCGCCTTTGGGGTGCTGTTGCTGTCGACCATCAAGGCATATACCGGCGACCTCCTGGGATACCTCCTGGGCAACATCCTGGGCATCACCCAGGGTGACCTCGTCCAGCTGGCGGTCCTGGGCACCGTGGTGCTCGTGGTCATCGCCGTGCTGCGCAAGGAGCTGCTCTACGCCACGTTCGATCCGCTTGGCGCGGCGGCGTCCGGGCTCCGGGTGGGTGCCCTGGAGTACCTGCTCCTGGCGCTTCTGGGCGTGACCATCGTGGTCGGCATCCAGGCGGTCGGCATCATCCTGGTGGTGGCCATGCTGGTGACCCCGGCCGCGACCGCGCAGCTGCTGGTCACCCGCTTCGACCAGTTGACATATCTGGCCATCGCCCTGTCCGTCGTATCGGTCATCGGGGGCCTGTACACGAGCTTCTACTGGAACGTCGCGTCGGGCGCCATGATCGTGCTCTTCGAGACGGGTCTGTTTGCCCTGGCCCTCGTCCTGGGCCCGCGCACCGGGTTGCTGCACTGGTACCGCGGGCGCCGGCACATGACGAGTCCGCTGACTGATACGGATGTGATGCCGGGGAGCGCGACCTAACAATCAGTTGACGAGACTGTGTCTCATCCGTTAGGATTCAGACCACCACGCGGTGATACTCAGTCGCATGTCAGGAGGCTTCGATGGGCTACACATTCACGAACAGCAAGGGCACGACCTACCAGCTGCATCGACGGCAGGTGGCGCTCGGCAACGGCACCTCCAGGACGCTCCACTTCTTCAGCCCCAAGGGCGGTGACGACGTCATCGACGCGTTGCCGGAGGGCTACACCGTGGTGGAGGCCAAGACTGGTCTGCCGCTGCTCAAGAAGGTTTCCTGACCATCCAGGCAGAGTCCCGGATGACGTCCGTCGCCGCCCCGGTGACGGACGGCGCGCACGCCCGGCCGCTCCCGCTCGCGCGGCCTGGCGACGATGGCAGGGCCGCCTGGGCACGGGGTCTGGACCTGGCGTGGCAGGCCTGGGAGCCGGAGCTGGAGCGCCTGGCCGGGAATCTGGGCCTGCGCCCCGACATGCGCGTCCTGGACGCGGGCTGCGGCACCGGCGCCGCGGTCCGGATGCTCGCCCGTCGAATGCCGTTGGGCGGCACCATCGTGGGGGTGGACACCGATCCGGAGGCCCTGGAGTGGGCAGCATGGTCGCTGTGTGACCTGGCTGGACAAGGTGCGTCGGTGGAACTGTGGCACGAGGACGTCTGCGACCTGCCGTTCACTGATGACATGTTCGACGCAGCCTGGTGCACGAGCGTGCTGGGCTACGTCAGCGACCCGGCGCGGGCGCTCCACGAGCTCGTCCGGGTCGTGCGGCCCGGCGGTCGCATCGTGGTCGTCAGCGGTGATGCCGCCCGCCACACGTTCCTACCCATCGATCCCGAGTCGGAGTCACGACTGCGCGATGCGGAGCTGCAGGCCGCACGCGACGGCGCCTGGGGTCCCGACGTCGACCTCTATCTCGGTCGCCGGCTGTACGGACTCGCCGCCGCCACGGGCGCGAATGCGGTGACCCCGCTCACGGTCGTCTGGGAGCGGACTGCGCCGCTGCGGCCGTGTGAGCACGACTACATGCGGCGCGTCCTCGATGGCCTCGCCGATGGGACCGTGGAGCCCTACATGGGCACCCACTGGGACGCGTGCCGGACCTTGCTGCACCCCGACAGCGTCGGTTGCGTCCTGCATCGCCCGGACCTGTACGTGGTCCAGACAGTAGCAGCCGTGGTCATCGAGGTCTGAGCAGCCAACGGGCGCGGAAACCCCGGCGCCGCTGGTGCCGCCATCCGCTCCGAAGACTCATGGCCGCAGGCGTCCCCAGGACGATGCGCCTGCTCCTCGACCCAACTCGCGGCGTGCACGTTCGCCCTGGAGGTCGCGGCCCCCATCTGCGCGCTCGTCGTCTCGCGGACGGACCTCCCACACGCCGATGGTCCGGCCATCGAGCGTCGTGCCGTGGAGTCGCTCGATGGCCACGAGCGCCTGCTCGGGTGCCGCGTATGCCACGAACCCGTAGCCCTTGGATCGGCCGGTCTCCCGGTCGCGGATGATGCGCACCGAGAGCACCTGCCCAGCCGGTTCCATGTGTTCCGCCAATGCTGGCTCGTTCGTCGCCCACGCGAGACCGCCCACGAAGACCTGGTTCATGACCATCAGTGCTCTCCCATTCGGTCCGATCAGTGGACTGCTCTCTCCGGTACCTCAGCCGGCATGTGCCCGACAGTAACACACATGATACTGAGTCTCACTCACTACGTCGCCATTACATAGAGACATGCAGATATAGCGATGTGCTAATATGGCGGACATGAGCGAACCGTCGGACGCTGAGCTGCACGCCACCGTGGATGTGCTCAAGGCGATCGGGAGTCCCGTTCGACTGGCCATCGTGTTGCAACTGGCGAAGGAGCCTCGCTGCGTACACGACCTGGTGGAGGCGATCGGCGCCTCCCAGCCGGTGGTCTCCCAGCACCTCCGGGTACTCCGGGCGATGCGCCTGGTCACCGGTACGCGACGGGGCAACGAGGTGGTCTACAGCCTCGATGACGAACATGTCGCTCGCATCGCACAGGACGCGCTTCGGCACGTCCAGGAAGGATCGGATCGATCATGATCAGCCACGCTCCCCATCCGGACCACACCCATGCTCACGGGGCGGACTGCGGCCATGCCGCCGTCCTCCACGACGAGCACACGGACCATCTCCATGAGGGCCACCTGCATCATCCCCACGAGGGCCACTACGACGATCGGGACGAGGTCGTGCACGCGGGTCACGCAGGACATGTGCACACCCACGCTGCGGGCTGTGGTCACGAGACGGTGGCCCATGGCGACCACGACGACTATGCCCACGAGGGCCACCGTCACACCGCGCACGGTGATCACGTCGACGAACACTGAGCCCGGGGAGTCCAGCGACCAGGCCCGGGCGCCCAGCACCCGGGCCTGGTCACGTCAGGTAGTAGCCGGCGCCTCAGGGGCCCCGAGTCGAGGGACCTGGGTGGAGTGGCACACGCCGATCTTGCGACCCGTCTGGTCGGTGCGCTTCGTGAAGGCCCAGCTTCCAGGACTGATCCGGTAGCCGTTGCTGTCGCCCGCGTCCGCGCGGCCCGATCTTGGGATCACGAGGTCGCGCATCGCCACACGCCCCGGGGTCGCCTTTCCAGCGCAGCTGCCGGTCTGTTGCGCAAGACTCTTGACCTCCGCTCTGTCCGACGTGAAACTTGAGACTGAATCTCATTCGTTAGAGGTGGTCGTGAAGAGTAGGCTCGCGTTCTTGCGACCAGCGCACCCACGAACGCCGCCACAGCAACGGACCAGGCGCCCGCGAATGTGAGGCCCAGCAGCAGCACCACGACCGCACCCAGCCCGGCGCCAGAGGTGCCACCCAGGATCGTCGGGTCGGCCAACGGGTTGCGCACCATCGCCTGGAGGGTCGCACCCACGAGCGCCAGCGCCGCCCCCACCAGCGCCGCGAGGAGCGCCCGCGGGATGCGGATATCCCAGACGATCAGACCCTGGACGTGGCTCCACCCTCCCGCCGGCACGCCCGGGGTCAGGTGCGAGGCGACGATCCGCCACGCCGTCAGCGGATCCACATCCGCCGGCCCCAGGGCAGCGGCCACGATGACCGAGAGCCCCAGGACTGTGACGAGGACAGCCAGCCCGAGTCCGATCCGGTGCGCCGGCTCCGGCGCCGGCCCGATCACCGGAGCTCCGGTTCGAGGCCGTGACGTACCGCTACCCGGGTGCCGACCGCCCGGCGCTGCAGACCATCGACCTGGTCATCCCCGCTGGTCGCTCCCTTGCTGTGGTGGGTCGGTCGGGAACTGGCAAGACCACGCTCATCAACGTGCTGCTGCGGGCCGTCGATCCCACCGCGGGACGTATCACCGCCGACGGATCCGACCTACGTGACCTCGATGTGCAGGCCTATCAGCGGCTCTTCGCGGTCGTCTCACAGGACGTGTACCTGTTCCACGGGACCATCGCCGAGAATCTCCGCCTCGCCGACCCCGGTGCCACGAATGGACGCCTCCAGTCGGCAGCGCGCGATGCCAGCATCCTGGACTTCATCGAGTCGCTGCCTCGGGGCTTCGCGACCATCGTCGGCGAACGGGGCGTTCGCCTGTCGGGCGGTGAGCGCCAGCGACTGGCCATCGCCCGTGCCTTCCTCAAGGACGCTCCGGTGCTCGTTCTTGATGAGCCCACGTCCAGCCTCGATGGTGGCAACGAACGGACCGTCCGGGAGTCCCTGGAACGCCTGACTGCCGGTCGGACCACGCTCGTGATCTCACATCGGCTATCTGCGGTCGACTTCGCGGACCGCGTCGTGATGCTCGAGGACGGCAGTATCATCGAGGAGGGCGCTCCCCAGGAGCTGATGGAACGCCGCGGCCGGTTCGCGGACCTGGTTCGCGCGCAGGCGGTCACGGCATGAACCCCATCTCGAGGTTCCTCGACTGGGACCCGCCGGAAGAGATGGCTCCGCGTCCTGGCCCACCGGCATCCGAGGCCTGATGCGGGCCGTCAGGGACTACTGGGGCCTGTATCTGGTCACGGTGATGGCGGCTCTCGCGAACCACCTCAGCTCCCTGCTGGCCGCAGTGATGGGTGCGGCCATCGTGGGGGCTGCGATCGATGGTGCGAGCGCGGCCGAACTCACACCGATGGTCCTCATCCTTGCCTTCGCGGTCATGGCGCGAGCGATCGCGGCCTTCCTGGAGTCGTGGCTGGGCCACGACATGGCGTTCCGCCTCCTGGCGCTCATCCGGATCTGGATCTTCTGGGGCGTCGAACGGATCGCGCCCGGTGGTCTCGTCCGTCGTCGGAGCGGCGACTTGACGGCCGCCGCGATGCAGGACGCCGAGAAGTTGGAGGTCTTCTACGCCCACACCTCCCTCGAGACCATCGTCGCGGTCGTCGTGCCTTCGGTGGCGGTCGTCGCCCTGGCCTCTCTGGAGCCGGCCGCCGCCCTGGTCCTGCTGCCCGTCCTGCTGCTCATGGCGACAGTGCCGTTCTGGCTGATCCGGCTCGCCAATCGACAGGGTCAGGCCGTGCGCGCCGCTGCCGGCGAGATGCAGGCGGATGTCCTGGAGGCGACCCAGGGACTCCGCGAAGTCATCGTGTTCGGTCGGCAGCAGGACTGGCTCGATCGCCTCGACGGTATGGGCCGTGAGCTGGCTCGGGTCCAGCTGCGGTTGGGTGTGCGGGCCGGAGCTGAGATCGCGGTCTCCAACACGCTCGCCGCGCTGGGCGTGCTGGCCGTCCTGGTGATCACGTCTTCGGCCGTCGCCGATGGCGCGATGTCAGGCCGATATGCGCCCGTGGCAGTGACCCTGAGCGCCGTGGCGCTCGCGTCCCTGGTGCGGTTCATCACCATCGTGAGCCAGAACCAGGGCGCGGTGTTCGGCTCGGCGGATCGCATCTTCGGCCTCTTGAACGAAGAACGACCAGTGGCCGAGCTGGGTACCGCTGGCCTCTCGGAGGCTCGCCCGGGGATCGCCTTTGACCATGTGTCCTTCCGCTACCTGGACGAAGGACTGCCGGCATTGACGGACGTCAGCTTCGTTGCTCGGCCGGGTCAGACCATCGCGCTGGTCGGCCCGTCGGGTGCTGGCAAGACCACTTGTGCCTCGCTCCTGATGCGGTTTTGGGATCCGCTCTCGGGCCTCATCCGCCTGGGCGGGCAGGACATTCGTGACCTCGACACCGAGCACCTGCGGGGTGCGATCGGGTACGTACCCCAGGATCCGTTCCTGTTCCATTCCTCGATCGGGGACAACATCCGTCTGGGCCGTCCGGATGCCACGGATGCACAGGTCCGCGTAGCGGCACGCATGGCCAGGGCGGATGGCTTCATCGAACGGCTTCCCGCGGGGTACGCCACGCTCGTCGGCGAACGCGGGGCGCGCCTGTCGGGTGGCGAGCGCCAGCGTCTGGCCATCGCGCGGGCGCTCCTGGGCGACCCTCCAGTGCTCGTGCTCGACGAACCGACCTCGATGCTGGACGCCTTTAGCGAGCAGGAACTGCGGACCGCGATGGAGGGCGCCCGGGCAGGGCGCACGGTGCTGGTCATCGCGCACCGCCTGGCGACCATCCGTACCGCCGACCTCATCATCGTGCTGGAGGGCGGACGAGTCGTGGAATCCGGGACCCATGCCGAGCTGCTGGCTCATGACGGGCTCTATGCCCGGCTGATCAGTACCCAGAACGAGGGGCTCCTGGCCGCAGCCTGATCACGGGGTCGGGTCTACCTCGGGTCGACCGGTCCGATCGGGATGCACACGCTGCGACCCGTGACGGGGTCCATCAGGCGGGCCACGCGGACGCCGAACACCCGCGCCACCAACTCGTCGTCCAGGACCTCCGCGGCGGAGCCCTGGGCCACCACCCTGCCCGCATCCAGAACGACGATCCGATCGGCATACCGGGCAGCGTGTCCCAGGTCGTGGAGCACCAGGGCGACACTCAGTCCGCGCTCATCGGCCAATCGACCAACCAAAGCCAGCACCTCGAACTGATGCCCCACATCCAGGAAGGTCGTCGGCTCATCGAGCAGCAGCACCGGCGCCTCCTGGGCGAGTGCCAGTGCGATCCACGCCCGCTGACGCTCGCCACCTGACAGATGGTCCACCGGCCGATCGGCAAGGTCCGTGACCCCGGTGAGCGCGAGTGCCGACTCGATGGCTCCGCGGTCCCCGGGCCCAGCCCGGCCCATGAGGCCCAGGTGTGCGAACCGGCCCTGTCCGACCAACTCCCGCACGGTCATGCCGGCAGGTGCACCCGGGCCCTGTGGCAGGATCGACAGGCGCCGTGCGACCTCCCGGGCAGACAGGCTGGCGATCGCTCGTCCATCGAGCAACACCTGGCCCGACGACGCCGGCTGGAGTCGTGCGAGAGCGCGCAGGAGCGTCGACTTGCCGGATCCGTTCGGCCCCACGATGGCCAGGAGGCTTCCCGGGTGCAGCTCGATATCCACATCACCCAGGACCGTGCTCTTGCCAAAGCGGACACCCAGGCCGCGGGCGACCAAGGGTCCCCCGATCGGATCTCTCACCACGTCCGTGCGCGCCGGAGCTGGATGAGCAGCAAGGGCGCCCCGATGCAGGCGATGACGGCGCCGACGGGCAGGCCGGCCCGCTGGGCTGATGCCGCGAAGGGTGGCTGGAAGGTCACGCTCTGGGCGATGACATCCGCTCCAAGCAACAGCAGCGCCCCGAACAGTGCGGACAGCGGCAGGAAGCGGCGAGCGTCCGCGCCCACGACCATCCGGGCTGCGAGCGGCGTCATCAGGCCCACGAACCCGATGGCGCCGTCACACTGACCGTACCCGCGGCCAACGCGGCCGCGACTACGAAGATGGCCGATCGGGCCAGCTGCACCCGGACGCCGACCGAGGCTGCCACGTCATCACTGAGCTGCAGCACGGTGACGACGCGCGCGGTGAGTGCCGCCGCCGGGATGGCCAGGAGTGCCACCGGCACCACCCGCCAGACGTCGTCCCAGACGGTCGCGTTCAGCGAGCCGATGAGCCACGGCAGCATGCCGCCGATGGCATTGCCGGCCCGCAGCATGAGCAGCGACGTGATCAATGCCAGGGCGGCGTTCACGATGACCGCGATGAGCACCAAGCGGATCGGCTCCACCCGCCCACGCTGCACCGACAGCAGGTAGACGAGGCCACCACCCGCGAGACAGCCCGCCAGGACCACTAGGGTGAGGCCCGGTCCCGAGACCGCGATACCGATGATGCCGCTCAGGACCAATACGCCCGCCAGGACCCCGCCCGTGGAGACGCCGGTCAGCCAGGGGTCGGCGAGGGGGTTGCGCATCGTCACCTGCAGTAGCGCGCCCGACAGGCCCAGCATCGCGCCGCAGATGAGGCCCACGATGGCACGCGGCGCACGCAGGTCCCACACGATCTGCCGGTCGACCGGGTCGTGCGCGCGATCGAGGAGTGCCGCCAAGACCCGATCGGGTGAGATCCAGACGGTGCCCATACCAACGTGGAGCAGCAGCAGGACCGCGATGAGGAGCGTGCCGACGCCGACGCTTACGACCAGCCGCCGAGA
>Ga0105047_10008840_pt1 | contig 16724 bp, 12 predicted proteins | sample MAT04_FD_78384 | JGI IMG/M metagenome (GOLD analysis project Ga0105047, IMG submission 78384) | Freshwater microbial communities from Lake Fryxell liftoff mats and glacier meltwater in Antarctica - MAT-04 (megahit assembly) | ecosystem: Environmental > Aquatic > Freshwater > Ice > Liftoff...
ACGACGCCGGCCATCAGGCGGCGCTCTCGAACAACTCGGCGCGCTGCATGGTGGCCACCAAGGCCAGCGTCGACTCGGCTCCCTGGTTCAGGTTCACACGCTCGGCGTGCAGGCCGTCGTAGCCGCCACCTGTGCGGTCGTCGGTCATCACCAGCCCCACGTCGTTGCTGCCTCGGAACCAGGCGGCCGCCGTGGCGATACCTCGGGCCCAGGCCGGTTCCCCGGTGATGGCGTACGCCCGGTGACATGCGTCGGCCATGGCAGCCACCTCAATTGGTTGCTGGTCGAACTGCGGTCGCTGGTCGTCGGGGCCATAGCCGCCGACGCCGGTCACCGAGAGGTGGCCGTGGACGGTCTCGTTGGCGAGCAACCAGGTGAGCATGCGCAGGCCGCGCGCCACATCGCCGGGTTGTTGCAGTGCGTCCCCACTGGCCATCACTGCCTCAGCGAGCGACGCATTGCCGTAGCTCAGGCGAGGCTCGGGCCACTGCCAGGGGCCGAAGGGAACGGGTGGCACCATCGCCAGCAGGTCGCGCAACAACGAACGCGCCGGTGAATCGTGCGAGTCGGGCGCGTCGAGGTATGCGATCTCGGCGGCACCGAGCGCGGCAAACGCCATCGAGCGCAGCCAGGGCGAACGCTGCCGCACTCCCTTGTCGAACGATCGTCGGGCCCACCGGCGAACCGCTGGGTTCTCGTGGTGCGCGGCGGCCACACCGAAGCCCCACAGGCTGCGCCCCCAGCAGTCGTCGGTGCTGGCGGTGTCGGTCCAGCGGCCGGTGTGGTCCATCCTGTTGCGGCAGCGCCCGTCGGCGTCCTGGGCGTTGCGGACGAAGTGCAGTGCCAGCCGCGACAATTCGTGCGCGGCGCCCACGTCGGGCACGCGTGAGGCCACGACCAGCAGGCGTGCGTTGTCGTCGGTGCAGTAGCCGTGTTCGAGTCGCCGTTCGCTGCAGTCGGCGTGTTCGAAGAGGCCGCGCTGGTCACTCATCGCGAGCAGGTGGCGGAAGGGATCGAGCTCGGAACTCATATGGCCACCGGCTCGTCGAGCTGCAGCAGTTCGGCGCACACGGCCAGGTAGCGGTCGCCCACCGCCGACCAGCTCATCGTCGGCGCTAGCCGCCGGGCGGCTGTGGTCATGTCGACCAGTACCTCAGGCTGCAGCATCACCGCTCGAATCGCATTCGCGAGTGCCGATGGGTCGCCGTGGGGGACCACCCGCACGGCACCGCTACTGGCGAGTTCCTGCGCATGCGGAAAGGCAGTGGCGATGACGGGTCGGCCGGCAGCGATGGCATCCACGAGCACACCGGAGGTGACCTGGTCGCGTGAGTCGTACGGCAGTACGACCAAGCTGGCCGTAGCGACGAAACGGGTGAGCTGCGCGACGTTGCGGTAGGTGTCGTCGAACATCACGCTGCCGGCGATGCCGTTGGTCGAGGCGCGTCGCATCAGAGAGTGCCGGTAGGCGTCACCGGCGCGGGCGAACACCTTCGGGTGGGTCACGCCGGCCACCGTGTAGCGCAGTTGTGGCCGCACATCGGCCAGCAGGGCCATTGCGTCGATGACGTGCTCGATGCCCTTGCCGGGCCCGAGCAGCCCCCACGTCAGCAGTTGCGGGGCCGCTGGTCTGGTGCTTGCGGTATCGCCGTCGTGCGGTCGGTCCGGAATCGCCGCCCCGTGAGGAATGACGTCGACCTTGGTGTGATCGAGCCGGTATGAGCTGCACAGCCGTGCGTTGGCGGACTCGGTCATCACCACGATGCGGGCAGCGCGCCGACACACCGCTTCGAGTACCTCGCGCTGGTGCACCGTGGGCAGCAGCGGCACGGTGTGCAGCACCACGATCGCCGGCGCCGACACCGCGTCGAGCAGTGCGAGCACCTCGTCGCCGTCGGGCCCACCGAAGATGCCGTACTCGTGTTGCACGATCACCGTGTCGCATCGCGACAGAGTCACTGCGGCGCTGCGCAGCGAAGCTGGCAAGCCGTTCACCAGTTCACCGGCCACCTGCTGACCGATGCCGATCGGTTCATCGCCGTCGTCGAGGCGCATCACGTCGACGCGATGGCCCGCATCGCGCAGTGCGCCGGTCAGGGCGGCAGCGAACGTGGCGAGGCCGCACAACTTCGGTGGATACGTGCTGACCATTCCGATGCGCAGGGAGGGCGCGGTAAGACCAGGGGAGGGCGGATGAGTGGGCATGGGGCCTCCTCTGCAAGAGGAGGAGACGTCAAGCCTGCACGGAGCGACAGCGCTGCTGGTCGTCCTGCCCAAACGAGGCGACTCTTCCCGGGGCCCACTCCCTACCCAGTTTGGCTGGAACCTAACCGCGAGCCACCCCAGTTTCCTGGTGGCCGCCCGGTGGCTACCTGCTGGTGCCACCGATGAGTGAGCCATGGCACGGGTCGCACAACCACCACTGAGCCGGGCCGGCCTGCACATCGGCAGCATCGCAGGCGAAGGTCTGCAGGCAGCGCCAGCAACGGCGGCTGGGGGCCGGTGCTTCGACGAGCGACGCTCCGTTCGGTGCGGAAGTGCTCATCTGCTGCTCGATTCCATGTGAGCCGTCGGCTCTCCCTCGGGACGCTATCCGGGTGGAGCGTCCGCGCGTGGTAGACGTGTGACATGGACTCACCGACCGTCCCGGCCCCCACCAGCATCGAGTTCTTCTTCGACCCTGGTTGCCCCTGGACATGGGCCACCTCGCGTTGGTTGGTCGATGCCGCCCAGCGTCGAGGCATCGAGGTGGTGTGGCGCAACCTCAGCCTGGGCGTGCTGAACGAAGGCCGCGAGCTGTCGGATCACCTGCGGCGCACGCTGCCTGCGGGCGTGGTGGCGCACCGGCTCATCGCGGCGTTGCGCGCTGGTGGCCACAACGAACTGATCGGCGACTACTACACCGAGTACGGCTGCCGAGTGCACCACGACGGTGTCGAGCCGTCGGTCGACGTGGTGCGCGAGGTGGCGCTGGCCGTGGGTGCCGGCGACTGGGTCGCCGCGCTCGACGACGAGCAGTGGGATGTGCCGGTGGCCGAGAGCACTCGCCTGGCGATGTCGCTGGCCGGGCCCGACGTGGGCTCGCCGGTCATCGCGTTCGGCAGCCCGCTGGTGGGCGTGTTCGGCCCCATCGTGTCGCCGCCGCCCTGCGACGAGCAGGCCATGTTCCTGCTCGACGTCGTGCTGCTGGTGGCGCAGTGCCCTGGCTTCTTCGAGATCAAGCGCGGTCGCAACGGCCCGGTCCAGTTGGGCCCGCGCCCCTAGCGACCGAGCCGCTCGGGCGGCTGGGAGACCTGCTGGGCACACGCTGCCGCGGGCGCGTGCTGCCCGCGCTGGCGCTCAGGCAACCCTGTGTCACCCTCTGACTACGCTGGTCGAGCGAGCTCGACCACCCTGAAGTGAACACGCAAGCCACACGCCACGGCTCGTCCCTCTGAAATGTGCGTGGTCCGCTTCGGTAGCGGCAGGTGGGTGGTGCCCGGCTGTGTCCGGCACTGCGGGCGGGCCGGGATGCCTCCCTCCTGCGACCCCCACGGGTCGCCCACTCGCCAGGGCACCGAGTGGAAGGCGGCTCCACGACATGCGGCTGCGTTCGCCCGTTCCCAGCCCGCCGGATTCAACCGCAGACGGCGTTGGCGAGCAGGCTTGCCACCAACGGCACTCGATGCCGACACCGACTATCGCCAGGGTTCCCGACAACCAGCGGGTCACGCGCTCGTCCCCACACTCGAGGTGTTGCTGCCGGCACAGCATGACCTGGCGGGCGATGCATTCACGCTGCGAGGCGTGTGCGGAATCGACGCGTGGGCGCTCGCGCCCTCAGGGTGCTGGGCTGATCGGGGGCACGCCACACAGGTTGGCGGCGATGGCCGACTGCCAGCTCAACAAGGTCTGCTGGTCGTCATCGAGCGTTTCGAGCAGCAGCAGCGGCGCCAGCTGAGGGTCGTCGATCATGGCGGCGGCCACGCACTGGTAGCCGACGATCTCAGTGGCCGACGGGTTGCTCCCGGCGAACGCGATGAAGTCGCGCTCCACGATTAGCGCAGCGAGCGGAGTGATCACCGGAGTGGGCGGCGCTGCCGCGGAGTTGCCGCGGGAGCAGGCCTCGAACGTGACGTCGTTGACGATGGTGACGGGCACGGCGTCAGAGCCCGCCGCGCTGGCCCAGGCCGTGATGGCGTCGGCGAAGGGTGTGGCGGTCTGGTCGAATCCGACCACTGCGGTGAGGCACACGGTGCCGGATCGGACGTAGCTGGTGAACACTCCACCAGCCCAACCGTCGAGCGCAGCGCGGGCGTCGACCCATGGCAGCCACGCGTCGAGCATCAGCAGCACGTTGACCGGAGACAGCTGCTGTGGGGGGTCGATGACGACGCTGCCCGCAGTCGCCGACACTGTGAGCTCGCGGTCGGTTTGCTCGCTGCCGAGCAGCCACGGGTTCAGCAGAACCTCCTCCGACGGTGGTGTGCGGATGAGCTGGTCGACCCCTGCGTTGCCATCCTCGGCGAATGCCCGCTGCACCAGTACCGGGCCCAACACATACGGCGCGTAGGTCTGCTCCAGCACGGCCCACGGCACGCCGACGAGGTCGGCCTCGGACTCGGTGGGCAGGGTGAGCCCGTCGTCGGCAGCGGCTTGGTCGGCGGCGGACAGCGTGGCGCGGAACACGTCTTCCACTCGCAGTGCATCGGCCTCCAGCACGGCGCGCAACTCGAGATCGTCGGGGCCACCCACTGCGAGTTCGAAGTGCTGCTCTTGCAACGCATGGGTGAGCTCGTGGGCCAGCACCACCTGCACCGCCGGGGTGAGTGCATCGCCGCGCATGACCACTCGGTCGCGGTCGAGTGAGTAGAACCCCAGCGTGGTGACCGCCGCGACCGTCGACTTGCCAGCGGTGAGGTCGTACCCCACGGCCAAGCCGAGTGCGTTGTACAGGTCGGAGTACTGCTGGGCCTGCGCCAGTTGTTCGTCGCTCGGTGTTCCGGCGGGTTCATCGAACAGCGCGACGAACTCGGCCTCGGGAAGGAAGTCGACGAACACCGGGTGCTTCCAGGCCAGCTCGCGTGTGGAGCTGACGAGCTCGGCGATGCCGAGGACACGCGGGTCCCATTCCTCGGGGTGCGCCTGCGGATCGGTCTCACCGAACAGTCGGTCGCGGAACAGCACCGCTGCCGCGCCTGCCACCAGCAGCACGACCAGCAGCGGCAGCAGCAGCCTGCGCAGCCCTGCACCGCGCTGGGCTGCGACCGGCGCGTAGCGAGCGTATGGGCTGGCACCGTACGGGTGGGCCTGTTGCCACTGCGCCGTGGGTGGCGGTGAGCCGTCGGGGGCGGTGGTGGGCAGCGGAATCGGGCTGGTGTGGATGGTGATTCGCTGCGGGGCCGGTGCCGGAGTGACCGGAACAGGGTCGATGGGGCTGTACCGCAGCAGCGGGTCGGACGGTTGCTCGTGCCCTGGGTCGCTCATCGCTCGCTCACCGTCACTCGGATTCGTTCGTAGCGGTCCATGCGGCGCGGGTCGTGGCGCAGCTCACCCTTGCCGAGTCGCAGCGTCGTGCAACGTTCGAGCAGGCGGGCGATCGCAAGCTGGGTCTGCAATCGGGCGAGCGGTGCGCCGATGCAGTAGTGAATGCCCTGCCCGAACGAGAGCGACACCATCTCGGGGCGGGTGATGAGGAAGCGGTCGGGTTCCGGCCAGCGCTCCGGGTCGCGGTTGGCGGCGCCGGTGCCCAATCGCACGGTGTGCCCCGCCTCGATCACCTTGCCGCGCAACTCGATCGGCTCCAGCGCGAGGCGCGCCGTGGAGGTCTGCTGGTTGGGGTGGTGGAAGCGCAAGATCTCGCTGACGGTACCGCCGAGCAACTGCGGCTGCTCGCGCAGCAGCGCCAACTGCTCGGGATGTTGCAACAGCAACAAGATGCCGCTCGACACCATGCGCTCGGTGGTGGTGCCGCCGGCCGTGTACAGCGTGAGCAGTGCGGCGAGGATCTCGTCGTTGGTGAGCGTCTCGCCGTGCTCCTCGGCCTGCACGAGCGCGGTGGCCAGATCGGCCTGCGGGCGCGAACGCCGTTGCTCGACGACGTCGGCGATGAACTGCAGCTGCCACACCAGCGCTTCACGGCCCGCGATGCGCTGCTCGGCGCTGGCGGTGGGGTCACCCAACCGTTCGGTGGCCTCGAACGACGCACGGAATTCGTCGCGTGCATCGGAGGGAATGCCGAGCATCTCCGAGGCGATGGTGATGGTGAGCGGGAACGCGAGCTCGGTGACGAGGTCGAGCGACCCGGCGGCGATCGCGGTGGTGAGCAGGTCGTCGACGAGTTGGGTGATGCGTGGCCGTTGCTCGTCGACTGCCGCACGAGTGAACGCCTGCTGCACGAGCTGGCGGATGCGCGTATGGGCGGGCGGGTCCTTCATGTTGAACGAGTGCAACACCACCTGCTGCGCACGGGTGAACGGGTCGGCGGTCTCCGCCACCGTGCGCGCCGACATACCGGGCAGCGAGCCCTTCTTCGACCACTCGCTGCTCAACCGCGAGTCGCGGAAGGCGGCGGCCACGTCGTCGTGCCGGGTGAGCAGCCAGTAGCCGTAGTGGCTGCGGTGCACCGGATCGTGCTGGCGCAACCAGGCCAGTGTTGGAGCCGGGTCTTCCTGGAATTCGCGGGAGTGTAGATCGAGCGGCACGTTCACGGCTTCACGCCCATCCATGGAAGGGTGGTCTCGTAGGTAGCGGCCAGGCGCAGCAGTTCGACATCGCCGCGTGGTCGGCCGACGAGCTGCATGCCCATCGGCAGTCCGCGGTGGTCGAATCCCACCGGCACGCTGATGGCCGGCAGGCCCGCGAAGGTGGCGTACAGGGTGCACTCCATCCAGCGATGGTACGTGTCCATCGGGCGGTCACCAATGTGGTGCGGCCAACGCTCGTGTGCGGGGAACGGCCACACCTGGGCGGTGGGGATGGCCAGCACGTCGAACCGATCGAACAGGGTGACCATCGCAGAGTGGAACACGGTGCGGGTCTCGGCAGCGGTGTTCACCTGGGCCACGGTGAGCGTTCCTGCCTGGTCGATCTCCCACAGCACCTCCGGCTTCACCAGCTCGCGTGCGTCGTCGTCGGTGACGACAGTGGCCAGGCCCGCCGCCACCGACAGGTGACGCAGCACCAGCCACGCTTCCCACACGGCGTCGAGATCGGTGGCGATGGTGGCCGGCTCGACGTGGCAGCCCAACTGGTTCAGCGTGCGCAGGCCGGCGACGCAGCGGTCGATGATGCCCGGCTCCATGGCCAGGCGGCCGTCGAGGTCGCCCAGCCAGCCGATGCGTGTGTCGGTGGGGTCGTCGTCGAGCGCATGTCGTGCGCGGGTGACGGTGGCGAACTCGTCGAGACGACCGCTCAGTGACAGCGGCACCCGCGCGTCGTAGCCGGCCTGCGTGCCCAGCAGCAACGCCACGTCGAGCACCGAGCGGCCCATCGGCCCCTCCACCCCCATCTGCGACAGGTAGGCGTCGCGCATCGGCCAGCCGGGCACGCGGCCCTCGCTGGGCCGCATGCCGAAAATGTTGTTCCACGCGGCAGGGTTGCGCAGCGAGCCCATGTAGTCGCTGCCGTCGGCCACGGGCAGCATGCGCGTGGCCAGTGCCACCGCCGCGCCACCGCTGCTGCCGCCAGCGGTGCGGGTGAGGTCGAAGGGGTTGCGGGTGGTGCCGAACACGTCGTTGAACGAGTGCGAGCCTTTGCCGAACTCGGGCACGTTGGTCTTGCCGATCACCAGGCAGCCGGCGGCCTTCATGCGGCTCACCATCAGGCAGTCGTGCTGCGGGACGAAGTTGGCGAGCAGCCGCGAGCCGGAGGTGGTGGGCAGCCCGCGCGAATCGGCGAGGTCTTTGATGGCCTGCGGCATGCCGTGCATCCATCCGCGCGACAGGTCGTGCGCAAGCTCTTCGTCGCACACGCGGGACTCGGCCAACAGTTCGTCGCGATCGCGCAGGTTGACGATGGCATTGACCGCCGGGTTCTGCTCGTCGATGCGATCGAGGTACGCGGCCATCACCTCGCGGCACGACACGTCGCGCTCGTGGATGGCCTCGGACAGCGAGGCCGCCGACAGATCGGTGATGCTCATCGTCGGAACACCGCCGTGCCGTTCACCCAGGTCTCGTCGACCTGCGCGCCGGGAACCTCGTCGCCGGCGATAGCGGTGATGTCGCGGTCGAGCACCACCAGGTCGGCGCGTGCGCCCACGCGCAACTCGGCTGCCTCGTCGTCAAAAGCCTGGTAGGCGGTTCCCGCGGTGTACGCGTGGATGGCTTGCAGGATGGGCAGCCGCTCGTCGGGCATCCACCCGTCGATCGGCTCGCCGCGCTCGTTGCGGCGGGTGACCGCTACGGCCAACCCGTCGAGCGGGCGATGAGAGCTGACCGGCCAATCGCTGCCGAAGCTGATTCGTGCGCCGGTGCGGGCGAGCGAGCCGATGGGGTACTGCAACGCGCTGCGGGTGGGGCCGAGGCGGGGGAAGGTGAGGTCGAGCTGCGACTCGTCGAGGCACGCCCACAGTGGCTCGAAGTTGGCCACCACTCCGAGCGCCGCGAAGCGCAGGTAGTCGTCGGGGTGCACCAGTTGGGTGTGGGCGATGACCGGGCGACGGTCGCGCGGCCCGTTCATGCGGGCGGCGAACTCGATCGCGTCGAGCGACATCCGTACCCCTCCGTCGCCGATGGCGTGGATGTGGATCTGGAACCCTTCAGCGTCGAACACGCGCACTGCTTCAGCCAGGCCTTCCGGTGACCAGTTCGGCAGCCCGCATGTGTGGTGCGACTCGTCGTGCGCGCTGCCGTGAAGGCCCTCGTACGGCTCGAGCAGGAACCCGGTGCCGGCTTCGATGACCCCGTCGGCGAAGAACTTCACGGTGCGCGCCTGCACCCACGCGCTGGCCACCGGGTCGATATGCAGTGCGTCGCGGGCGGCGATGAATCGCTCGCGCTGGCGGGGCCAGCGGATTGGGTCGGCCCACAGTGCGGCGTTGATGCGGCAGGTGAGTACGCCCCGGCGGGCACCATCGGCGTACACCTCCAGTTCGTCCAAGGTCATCGCTGCTTCCTGCGCCCAGGCGATTCCTTCACTGCTGAGGCAGTGCTGGGCCACGGTGAGCCCGCGGTCGCGGGTTGCGCGGCTCATCGGCGGGATGTGTGTATCGAGCAGTTCCATCGCGCCGTACTCCAGCAGCATGCCGGCCGGGCTGCCGTCGGCGTGACGCACGATGGTGCCCAGCGCCGGGTCGGGCGTGGCGGCGGTGATGCCCGCCGCGGCGAGCGCGGCGGTGTTGGCCCACGACGCGTGGTAGTCGGTGGGGTAGAGCACCACCGGCCTGTCGCTGCACGCCGTGTCGAGCAGTTCCGCGGTGCCCATGCCGCCGGGCAGCAGCGGCGGGTGGTAGCCGTTGCCCACGATCCAAGCGTCGGCGGGGTGAGTGGCGGCCCAATCGCGAACGCGCTGCAGCACCGCGGCGAGCGAGTGGTCGTGCAGCAGGTCGAGCCCGTTGCGATTGATACCGCCGTGCAGCGGGTGCGCATGCCCGTCGCGGAACGCCGGTAGCAGCGGTCGACCGTGTAGCTGCACCACCTGGTCGAAGCTGGTCGACCAGCCGATCGCTTCGTCACCGACAGCCACGATGCGATCGTCGTCGACGGCCAACGAGGTGGCGGGTCGCCCGTCGAAGGTGATGATGGGCCCACCGGTGAACAGGACGCGTGCCATGGTTTCGACAGTAGTTCCGCCGGTTGGGCGCAAATGCCCGACTGCGGCGGCTGATGGGCTGAGTCGTTCGCGGTGTGGCTGTGAAAAGATGGCGGCATGCAGGCACCGCCCGAATCCTCTGACATGCTCGACCAGATGTGGATACCGGTGGGCGTGCCCGGGTTCAGCGGGGACTCGAAGGCTCGCCGGCACGAGCTGCTCGCTGGTCGCTTCGGCGCCGACGGTTGGCGCTATGGCCATTTCGTGCGCGGCGCCATCGTGCCGCCGGCGGTGGCCATCCTCGAGTACGAAGCGTCGTACCGGCACTTCCTACGTGCCCGACCGCATCTCGTGCAGTACCTCGTCAGCGAGTGCGGCAACGTCTACGACTGGGCGCCGTCGAACGTGTTCGACCACGAGTACGAGCAACCGCACACGGCCATGAACCACTACCAGGACATCTCGGTGCGGCGGGTCGTGGCCGAACTGGTCGACGACCCCGAGTGGCCGTGGGTCACCGACACCGATAGCGAGCTCGCTCACCTGCGCGACCTGGGCAGCGGCGAGCTGCACCACCTGCCGCGTGCGCGCGGGTTCCGCGGGCAGGGCCTGCTCGAGATCCGCGGCGCCACCTCGCCAGGCTTCGTACTCAACCCGGCAGTGGTGCCGGTGCACGACCCGCTGCTGCTCGTCACGGCGCCGGGCGCCACCGACTGGTACCTGCAGGAAGGCTGCGCGCACCTATCGGTGGAGGCGTTCTGGCAGATGAGCAAGGTGGTGGAGGTGCGCTACGACCGCTTCCTGGCGCTCGGTGACCAGCGCGAGCACCCGTTGGCCGGGCTGTGAACGACACGACGATGAACGACACGACGATGAACGACACGGCGATGAACGACACGACGATGAACGACACGACGATGAACGGCGCGGCGAGCAGCAGCCTGCTGCTGGGGCCGGCCAGCATCGACCGATACCTCTCGCAGGGTGTGCTGCTGCCTGGAGGTGGCGCGCTGAACATGGCCTACCACTGGAGTCGGCTCGGGGTGCCGTTCCACTTTCTCTCACGTGTCGGCTCCGACCACGCGCCGCTGTTCCTCGACTTCCTGACGCGCCACGGTATTGCCCACTCGCCGAGCATCGTCGGGCATCGACAGTCGTCGTCCATCGACATCGTCATCGAGGCCGACTTGCAGCCGTACATGGACAACTTCGTGGAAGGTGTCTGGCAGGACTTCCGTCTCGACGGTGAGGAGCAGGCACTGGTCGCTGCGGCCGATCGTCTGCACGTGGTGCTGGTCGACGCGGCCGCCTCCGAGGTGCACCGCCTCGGCGCCGAAGGGGCGCTCGCCGGCGTGTCGGTGAGCGGCGATTTCCTCAGCTTCCGCCACTACACCGTCGAACGCTTCGCCGACACCATGGCGCACCTCGAACTGGGCGTCATCGGCTGGCCGGGCGCGCTCGACGACCCGGTGCTGGCCGGCGTGCGGGCCGTGGCGTTCGAGCAGCGCAAACTGGTGGTGGTCACGCTCGGTTCGCGTGGCGTGCAGGTGCTCGACGGTCGCGACGGCAGCGAGCAGTTCGTGCCCGTGCACGCATTGCCGGTGGAGGGCACCACCGTGGGCTGCGGCGATGCGTTCGTGGCGGCGTTCCTGGCCGCATGGTGGCGCGGCGCCGACGTGCTGGCCTCCGTGGAAGCTGGCAAGGCCGCCGGCGCAGCCGCCACGAAGTGGGTGTGCCCCCTTCCCGACACGGCCTACGCCCCCTAGCGTTTCTGGGTCCGAATAGTCCCATTCAGGCTTCTGTGTGCGAATCGTCTCGGAAACCGGGACGATTCCGACCCGGAAATAGAGAGGAGTGGCCACTGCGTTTGCGGGCCGAGGCGATTCCCAATCCTGCTTCTGTGTCCGAATCGTCTCGGAAACCGGGGCGATTTCGACACAAAAGCCTGAATGGGACGTTTCGGACCCAGAAACCCATCGGCTAGTTCGCCGACTTGACGCGGGTCGCCTTCTGGGCTGGAGTCTTGTTGGCGGGGGCCTTCTTCGTTGCGGCCTTCTTCGTTGCGGGCTGCTGGGCTGGGACGGGCTGCTGGGCTGGGGCAGGCTTTTTCGCTGCGGGTTTCTTCGCTGCGGGTTTCTGGGCTGCGGGCTTCGCCTTGGCGGGCGATTTCTTGGCTGGGGCCTTTGCCTTGGTGGGCGACTTCTTGGCTGCGGACTTCTTGGCGGGCGCTGGCTGCGCAGACGCGGCGGCGGGCGCCGCGGCAGCGGGGGCTGGGCGGCTCCGGGGGAGGGGTCGCACGTGGGTGCTGCCGCGGCGCATCGCGGGGGCGGGTTGCGGTACGGCCCACTCGGCGCCGCAGGCGTCGAACAGGCGACCGATCTCGGCGATGTGCATGTCGGCCATGTCCCACACGTCGGGCACCAGTTCGCGAGCAGCGATGATGCCGAAGTCGAGGCGGTCGAGGTAGCTGTGCACGGTGATGTTCAGGCCCATGCCGTCGGTGACGATGGACACCGGAATGTAGGCCTCGAGCTGGGCGGGGCCGAAGTACAGCGGCTGGCGAGGGCCGGGGACGTTGGAGATGGTGACGTTGACCGGCAGGTTCACCCGACTCGACAGCCGTGATGCCAAGCGCAGCGCGGCGGTGGCCACCACCGGCGAAGCGGTTTGGGTGACGTCGATGAGCGTCTCGGCCGGCACCAGCTCGAGCTGCCGCTTGGCGACGGCCATGGCTGCCTTGCACAGAGCGACGCGCTCGAGCGGGTCGGCGCAGTTGGTGGGCAGGTCGGCGATGATGCTCGACACCCGGTTGGTCCACACGTCGGTCTCGGCGCCCGTGCGAATACTGACCGGCACCATCGCCCGCAGTGGCTTGTCGGGCAGCGCGTCGTGCTTGATGAGGTACTCACGCAGCGCACCAGCGCAGATGGCCATGACGACGTCGTTGACCGTGCCGCCGGTGGCGTTCTTCAGCGCCTTGATGTTCTCCAGCGACGTGCCGCGCATCGCGAATCGGCGGTGCGCGGTGATGGGCCGGTTCCAAGGGGTGGCCGGCGCCGGGGTGATCGGCAGTTGGATGCGGCGCTCGTTCTCGGTGAGCCCGCTGGCGCCCACGCCGGTGAGGTGCTTGATGGCGTCGCGCGCGGTCGCGGCCATCTTGCTGACGCTGCTGACGCCGAACACCTCTGCCAGGTTGCGCACCAGCTTCAACTGCAATCGCATGCCCTTCACCGGGTTGCTGGCCAGATGTTGCAGCGTGTGTTGCAGCAGTTCGCTTTGGCTGGGCGGCTGCTCACCCTTCCACTCGGTCGCCTCGGGCATGGGCGTGTCGCGTTCGGTGCTGGTGAGCATGTTGAGCAGGATGACGCCGGCGGCCCCGTCGATGGTGGCGTGGTGGAACTTGGTGAGCATGGCCCACCGGCCGTCGGCGAGGCCCTCGATGACGTAGACCTCCCACAGCGGGCGGGTACGGTCCATCTGGCGACCGACGATGCGCGACACCTGCTCGGTGAGCTGGTCGGCTCCGCCGGGCGGGGCCAGGCCGATGTGGCGAACGTGGTATTCGAGGTCGAAGTCGGCGTCGTCGATCCACCACGGGTGGTCGAGCGAGAACGGCACCTCGACCAGTTTGCGGCGCATCGGCTCGGCGAGGCCGACTAACGCGCCGAAGCGTTCGTAGACCACTGAGTACGGGTCGAACTCCGGCGTCGGTCGTTCGTAGATCGCAAGACCGCACACGTGGCCGAACGTGGTCGCCGTCTCCATGTACAGGAAGCTCGCATCGAGCCCGCTGAGCTGCTTCACGTGCTTCCCCCAGTATCTTCGCCGTGTCCGCCGCCCCACGGCGGACGTCCTCATCATGGCCCATCGCGCACCCGATGAGAAACAGAACCTGAGTTCGTCGGGGTTGACGAATGCAAACAGCAGAGCCACGGCAAGTAACTCTGCTACTTTGCTCGATCGAGCGGAGGGTGGCTGAAATGTCGGAGCTATGGATCGGGCCCATCTCGGAACCAGATCGATATCGGCTCATCGAGCTGAAATCGAGCGGTGGCGAAGGCGCGTTGTGGCGTGCGATATTGCCCGTGGATGGCGCCGACATTCAAGTGGCGTTGAAGGTGATCCATCCCGCCAATATGGGCGAGATCGGCGAGTGGCGTACTCGCTGGCACCGGCAGGCAGAACTGTTGCGCTCGCTCGATCATCCCGGTGTGGTCAAGGTGCGGGAAGTGTTCGAAGGCCCGCTTCCGCACGAACGGAATGCTGCTGACCTTGCCACCGCATCCTTGTACCTGGTGATGAACTGGGTCGAAGGACCAACGCTGGACGAGTGGGTCAGTCGCAACCCAGACCGCACGCTGGTGCAGTCGTCCCGCATCGTCGGCAAGCTGGCAACTGCCATCGACTATCTGCATTCTGGCGCGGCTACGGGAAGTGCGGTACTGCACCGCGACGTCAAGCCGGCGAATGTCATCGTCTCCAGCCGAGGCCCTGTGCTGGTCGATTTTGGGTTCACGCGGGTGCTCTCGAACCAACCGATGACCATGGTCGGCACCCCGTATTACATGGCCCCTGAAGTGATGAACAGTTCCGAGCCCTCCTCTGCAACCGATCGCTACTCGTTGGGCGCCACTGCCTTCTTCGTGCTCACCGGCAAGAAGCCGACACCCGACAATCGACCGGCGATGGAGGCCGCACTGAACGCGGTGCCGGGCACCGAGGCGAACCCCGGCCTGGCCGGCCACGTGTTGGCGATGATGGACCCCGACCCAGCGAGGCGTCCGTCGGGCGCCATTGCCTGGGCACAGCAGTTGGTGGCCGGCACCGTGTCGGCGCCCATCACCAAAGTTCGGCCGGCTCCGCCGCCGGTGGCACCGACCGTCGTCCGCGCCGCGGGCACGACACCTCCACCTCCCCCTCCCGCTGCGACGACCGCTCGTGCTGCCGCCACGCCTGCCCCGGTTGATGCGCCAACTCCTGCACCGCGCCGTAGCAGAAAGATGCTGTTAGCGGCGGTAGCCGTGCTGCTGGCGGCTGGCCTGGGAGCCACCGCGTTCGTCGTGCTGAGCGGCGGCGATGAGGATGAAGCATTGCCGAGCGACACCACGATCGCGAACATCAGTGAAAGCCCGGACACCACCGAGCCCGCGCCGGGCACTACCGACGCCGCCCCCAGCACCACTGCTGAGATGGCCGCTGTCGACGTGAAGGTGCCGTCGGTAGTGGGCAAGTCGCCAGAAGAGGCGCTGGCGCTGCTCGAAGAGGCGGGCCTCGTGGGCGAGGTACAGGAGGTTGCAGGCCCCGGGCCCTACGAGGTCGTCTCGAAGGCTTCGCCGATTGTCGGCAAGACAATCGAGGCCGGTTCCGCAGTGGTGCTCACGGTGCCGGTGCCGCCCGGCACCCTGCCCGATGTCATGGGCTCGGTGTTCGCCAAGGCGAAGCGCGATCTGGAGAGCTACGGAATCGAAGTGACGGTGATCGAAGTGCTGCAGGAAGGCACCGACCAGCAGGTCATCGACCAGGTTCCGAAAGGCGGCGACCCATTCACCACAGCCGTCACGCTGACGGTGAGCCGTCAGCCAGCCATCGTGTTCGTCGCCGACCTGGACACGGTCGACAGTGGCGACATCTACGACTTCGACACCGGCGCAGCGCAGGTGAACGGAACTGTTTACACGCGCAGCGTATTGATCTATCCCTACAACAGTGGTGGCGCATTCGTCGAGTACGACTTGGCCCGGAGGTACCTGAGGTTGCGTGGCCTGGTCGGGCCCGTCGATCAGGTCAGTGCCGAGTCGACGTTCAAGATCGAGATCTTTGTCGACGGCACGAAGGTGTACGACCAGACGCTGGGGCTGGGGCAGACGGCGCCCATCGACATCGACGTGACCAATGTCTTGCGGCTGAGGATTCAGGTAACCCGCCTCAGTGGAAAAGGCGGCGCTGGCGACGTGGCGTTTGCCGACCTGCAGATCCTCGGCGACCCAGACACGGTGCCGGCGACGACAACCGGGTAGCGATCAGATGCCCTCGACGGTTGGAGGGTCGACGGCGACGACGCCGTTGTTCGCAACCTGATCGGTCCACCGCTTGCTATTCCAGTAGCGGTGGCCGTGTCGGCCCGATGGGTCGGACATCCACGCGGGTTGCAATGTCGCCGCTCCGCCGGGCGATCGGAGAGGTTCACCCTTTGCCCCGAATGGATCGGTGGACTGCACGCCATTGTTCGCAACCTGGTCGGTCCATCGCTTTCCGTTCCAGTAGCGGTGAATGTGTCGACGAAACGGATCGCTGAGCCACGACGGTGACTGACCAGCAGCAGCTGCGAACGCGGCGCTGTTGGCCTCGGCCTCAGTGATGGTGTGTGGGGTGCGCGCGGGGGCGACCCGCGCTGCTGTCACGGGCGGCGGCGGAGGCGGCGGAGGCGGCGGAGGCGCCGCCATCGGCTGAGGTGGCGACGGAGCAGCAGGCACCGAGAGTGGCTGGGGTGGGGAAGGGGTGGGCGCTGGCGGAGGGGCGGGGGGTGGCGCGGGGGCGAGGGGTGCACGAGCGACCGTCTGGTCCGGGTCGTGCGATGTTGTATCGATGCTCGGCCCTGATTCGCGCTCGGGCTGGGGCTCCGGCGCCCGACCGGCGGGCTCTGCGGGGAGCACTGCAGCGCCCGTGATCGGCCCGGCGCTGCAGCCGGTGACGGTGCAGCCCCACTCCTCCTCCCAGCACGCACGGTGATGGGGCGAGTTGCAGACCGGGCACTCGACCTCGTCCTCCTGGTCGATGGGCATCAGACAGCCTGAACACAGTTCCCGGTCGTTCTCAGTAGCGGTCATAGCAGCGGCCCACGCTAGTTCAACGTTCCGTCACGCTGCGAAGAATCCATGAAACAGGACACATGGTGGCCTGTTTGGGTGGGCACACTGCTGCACATGACTTCCACTGCGGCCCCGAATGCCGCTCCCTCCATCGAGGCCGTTGGCCTCGCCAAGCAGTACCCC
>Ga0105047_10008842_pt1 | contig 16721 bp, 12 predicted proteins | sample MAT04_FD_78384 | JGI IMG/M metagenome (GOLD analysis project Ga0105047, IMG submission 78384) | Freshwater microbial communities from Lake Fryxell liftoff mats and glacier meltwater in Antarctica - MAT-04 (megahit assembly) | ecosystem: Environmental > Aquatic > Freshwater > Ice > Liftoff...
CTGGGGCATGCTGAAGGGGTTGTGGCTGAAGTCGATCTGCCCGGTTTCCTCGTTCAGCTCGTACATCGGGAAATCGGTGACCCAGCAGAAGCGGTAGGCTTCCGGCTCGATCAGGCCGAGTTCGGTGCCGACGCGCGTGCGCGCCTTGCCGGCGAGCTTCGCCGCATCCTCGACCTTGCCGGCCGCGAAGAAGACGGCGTCGCCATCCTTCAGGCCCAGCGCGTCACGGATGGCGAGGCCGCGTTCGGCCTCCAGGTTCTTGGCGATGGGGCCGGCGGCCGCACCCTCGGCGAAGGTGATGTAGCCGAGGCCGCCCGCGCCCTCGCTGCGGGCCCATTCGTTCATCTGGTCGAAGAAGCGGCGCGGCTGGCTGCCGGCGCCCGGTGCCGGGATCGCGCGGATCACGCCGCCCGAGGCGGCGATCTTTGCGAAGAGGCCGAAGCTCGATTCGGCGAAATGCGCGGTCACGTCGGCGATGCGCAGCGGGTTGCGCAGGTCGGGCTTGTCGGAGCCGAATTCCAGCATCGCCTGCTCGAAGGGGATGCGCGGGAAGGGGGCCTGCGTCACGCGGCGCTCATTGCCGGTCCAGCCCGCGAACTCGTTGAAGACGCCGGCCAGCACGGGTTCGATCGCCGCGAAGACGTCCTCCTGCGTGACGAAGCTCATTTCGAAATCGAGCTGGTAGAACTCGCCTGGGCTGCGGTCGGCGCGGGAGGCTTCGTCGCGGAAGCAGGGCGCGATCTGGAAGTAGCGGTCGAAGCCGGCCACCATCGCGAGCTGCTTGAACTGCTGCGGTGCCTGCGGCAGCGCGTAGAACTTGCCGGGGTGCATGCGGGCGGGCACCAGGAAGTCGCGCGCGCCCTCGGGGCTGCTGGCGGTCAGGATCGGTGTCTGGAACTCGGTGAAGCCCTGGTCGATCATCCGGCGGCGGATGGAGGCGATGACCGAGCTTCGCAGCATCAGGTTGCGGTGCTGCTTCTCGCGGCGGAGGTCGAGGAAGCGGTAGCGCAGGCGCAGCTCCTCGGGGAACTCGGCCTCGCCCGCGACCTGGATCGGCAGGAGCTGCGCTTCGCTCTGGACCGTCAGTTCGCGCACGCGCAGCTCGATGGCGCCGGTCGGCAGCTTCTCGTTCACGGTGTTGCCCTCGCGCGCCACAACGTCCCCCGTGACGGTGATGACGCTCTCGGCGCGCAGCTTGTCGGCCACCTCGAAAACCGCCGAGCCCTGCGGGATCACGCATTGGGTCAGTCCGTAATGGTCGCGCAGGTCGATGAAGAGCAGGCCGCCATGGTCGCGCTTGCGATGCACCCAGCCAGAGAGGCGGGCGGTGTGCCCGGCGTTTTCGGCGCGAAGCGCGCCGCAGGTGTGGGTGCGGTAGGCGTGCATGATGTCCTGCGCTGACGAGATTCCGGCCCCGGTAAGGGCCTTCCACGCGCCCTCATGTCAAGACACGCCCTTGCGCGGCACGTATTCCAGCCCCAAAGGCTAGGGAGATGTCACGCATGCAAGACCCCACCCCCCGCCTGATCACGCAATCCGCCGAGCTCGCCGAGCTTTGCGACCGACTCCGGCGTGAGCCGTTCGTGACCGTGGACACCGAGTTCATGCGCGAACGAACCTATTGGCCGGAGCTCTGCGTCGTCCAGCTCGCCGGTGAGCATGAGGTGGCCGTGGTGGATGCCGAGGCCGAGGGCATGGACCTGGCCCCCCTGGGCGACCTCCTGGCCGACCCCGCGGTGGTGAAGGTGTTCCACGCCGCCCGGCAGGATGTGGAAATCTTCCTGCTGAAGTTCGGCGCCGTGCCGACGCCGATGTTTGACACGCAGATCGCCGCCATGGTGGCCGGCTTCGGCGACCAGGCGAGCTATGACAGCCTGGTCCGCGCCCTGGCCGGGGCCGCGATCGACAAGGCGCATCGCTTCAGCGACTGGTCCGCCCGGCCGTTGTCGGCCGCGCAGATCATCTATGCGGCGGGCGACGTCACCTACCTGCGACAGGTCTATCTGAGCCTGCGCGAGAAGCTTCTCGCCGAAGGCCGGGTGGACTGGGTGGCGCAGGAGATGGACGCGCTGGCCGAGCCTTCCACCTACATCACCGAGCCCGCCGAGGCTTGGGAGCGCCTGAAGCCCAAGAGCAGCAACCGCCGGTTCCTCGGCGTGCTGCGCGCCGCCGCCGCCTGGCGCGAGGCGGAAGCACAGCGCATCAACATCCCGCGCGGGCGCCTGGTGAAGGACGAGACGCTGCTGGAAGTGGCCGCGACCGCGCCAGAGACGCCCGACCAGCTTGCCCGCGCCCGTGGCATTTCCGAAGGGTTCGCGCGCAACAAGTCTGGCGCGGCCCTGCTCGCCGCCATCGCCGAGGTGAAGTTCCTCCCGGAGGACGCGCTGCCCATGCCGCTCGAGGCGCGCCGCGGCGCCGGCGCCTCGCCCGCGCTGGTGGCCCTCCTGAAGGTGCTGCTGGCCGCGAGTGCCGAGGCGCACCACGTCGCCCCCAAGCTGCTTGCCGACACCGAGGATCTCGAACGGCTCGCCAGCGAAACCGAACCCGACATCCGGGCGTTAACCGGCTGGCGGCGCGAGGTGTTCGGGGCCGATGCGATGGCACTCAAGTCCGGACAACTGGCGCTTGGCGTGGCCGGGCGCCGGGTTCGGCTGATCCGCACCGAGTGAGACCATTCGCACCGGAGACGATGACCATGAAGCGCCTTGCCGTCCTCGCCTTCGGACTTCTGCCGCTCGCCGCCCACGGGCAGCAGGTGCAGTGCTGGCTACCCTATCCGGGCTTCGAGGAGCGCATCCCGCATCTCGACATCGCGCGCTGCCCGGGCGACGACCCCGCGCCCGCCGATGGGCACTGCCGCATCATGCTCGATCGCGGCGACGTGCTGGTCTATTTCTTCCGCAACGACCCGGCCGCCGGGATGCCTTGCCTGGTGCGGATCCTTCGGCAGGACTTCAACAGCTTCGTCGCGATGAACGGCACCACCTACCGGGAGCCGTAGCCACCGCCACCGGGCGTGCGGATGGTGACGCGCGTGCCGCGCTGCAGCGTTTGCTGCGTGCGTGTGTCGGCGGGCTTCCCATCGATCAGCACTTCCCCCGGCGCGCCTGGCCCGCCGCCGAACAGGCCAGGGGCGGGGAAGCGGATGCGCTCGGTCACGAAGACGGCCGCGATGTTGTCCGCCTCGCATTCCAGTTCCGTCTCATGGCCGAGGCCGCCCTGCTGCGCGCCCACGCCGCCCGAACCCGCGCGCTGCACCTTGCGATGGATGAAGACGGGTGCCGTGCGCTCCGCCACCTCGACGGGCGTGGCCGAGATGTTCGACGGCCAGGAGATCGAATCCGCGCCATCCTGTGCCGCGCCCGCGCCCGTCCCGCCGTTGAAGAACAGCGTGCCCGCATAGGGCTGCCCCGCCTGGTCACGGCCGGCGAGGCTGAGCATCCATAGAGGGCTGCCCGGCGCGGCGCGCACCTTGTGGGGCAGCGCCTCGGCCAGCGCGCCGAAGATCAGCACGGGCACGTAATGCCCCGTCGCGGCCCTGCCGCCGACCGAAGCCGGTTCTCGCGGGTTGAGGATGCAGCCTTCGGGCGCGATGATGCGGATCGTGCGGAAGATGCCCTCGTTGCTCGGGAGATCGGGGAGCAACATGGCCTTCAGCACGAACCACGTCATCGCCCGCGTGTAGGTGAAGGGGCAGTTCACCGAGCGCGGCTGCTGCGGGCTGCTGCCGGTGAAGTCGGCGAGGACCTGGCCGTCCTTCACCGTGACCTGGACCGTCAGATGGAACGGCTCGGCGAAGCCGTCGGTCTGGATGGAATAGGTCCAGCTTCCCTCCGGCACCTCGCGCAGGCGCGCGATCATTGCCGCCTCAGAGCGGTCGAAGATCTCGTCGGCGACGGCGGTGAGGTCGTCCAGCGCGTGATCGACGAGTGTGGCCACCGTGCGGTTGTCGATCAGGGTGATGGCGGCGGCCTGGGCCCAGATGTCGCCCTCGGTCTGGTCGGGCGTGCGGATGTTGGTGCGCAGCAGCCGGATCAGCGTGGCGTCCGCGACGCCGTCGCGCAGCAGGCGCATCGGCGGGATGTGGAAGCCTTCCTCGAAAAGCTCGCGCGCTTCGGTGCTGCGCAGCCGCCCGCCGATGTCGGGCACGTGGCTCGTCGTCGCGCCGAATGCCACGATGCGGCCGCCATGGAAGATGGGCCGCACCAGGCACACATCGTTGAGATGCCCCGTGCCGATCCAGGGGTTGTTCGTGATGTAGATGTCGCCCGGCTGCATCTCGGCCGGCGGGATGGCGGCGCAGATGGCGCGCACCGTGTTGGGCAGGGTGCCGATGAAGCTCGGGATCGAGCCGGTATTCTGCGCGAGCGACCGGCCCGCCGCATCCGTCAGCACGCAGGCGAAGTCGTTCGCCTCGTTCGACAGCGTGGAGAAGGAGGTGCGGACGATGGCCTTCGCCGCCTCGTCCACCGCCGAGATCAGCCGCGTCCAGACCAGTTCGAGCTTCACGGGATCGAGGCGGGGCATCACGCGACCTCCATCAGGATGTTGCCTGATTCGAGCACGGTGAACCTGCCGCCGGCCCCGATGACGAGCGTGGAGCCCGCCTCCTCCACCAGGGCGGGGCCGGGCGCCGCGAAGCCGGGCAGCAGGCCGCGGCGGCTGTAGATGTCGGCCATCATGTGTCGGCCATCGCTGACGATCGCCCGCTGATGCGCCTGGGCAGGGCCGCCCCATCCGGGGCTGGAGGGCAGGTCGACGCTACCCTGCCGCTCGCGCATCACGACGCGCGCATGCACGAGGTCGATCGCGACGGCGGGCGGCGGGCGATGGAAGCGTCGGAGGTAGGTGGCGTGGAAGGCCTCGGTCACCAGGGCATGCAGCCCTGCGTCGTCTTCCGGCCAGGGCGTCGGGGGCAGCTCCACGGGCATGTGGGCGCCCTGGCCCACGCAGCGCGCGTCCACCAGGCGTTGCACCACGGGCTCGGCGTCGGCCCAACCGCCGCGGGCCATCACGCCGCGGGCATCGGCCTCGAGTTCGGCGAAGGCCGCCTCCAGCATGCCGGCGGAGCTGGCGAGCAGGCGGCGGCCGAGCGTCGCAACCCGGTCCACCCGCGGCGGTGCCGTCAGCATGCCCAGCGCCGAGGCGACCCCCGCCTCGGGCGGGACGATGAGGCGGCGGATGCCGAGCTTGCGCGCCAGGTGATAGCCATGCACCGGCCCACCACCGCCGGTGCAGACCAGCGTGAAGCCCGACGCATCGCGCCCGCGCTCGGCCAGGTGGGTCCGCGCGGCCCCTGCCATCGCCTCGGTCACCACGTCGTGGATGCCCCAGGCCGTCGCTTCCGTGCTGATGCCGAGACGGGTGGCGAGGCGTTCGATCGCCGCCTGCGCCGCGTCGCGGTCGAGCGGCAGGCGGCCACCGGCGAAGCGCGCGGGGTCGAGATAGCCGAGCAGGAGGTTCGCGTCCGTCACCGTGGGCTCGTCGCCGCCGCGGCCGTAGCAGGCGGGGCCCGGCTCGGAGCCGGCGCTGTCGGGGCCGACCTTCAGCAGGCCGATCGCATCCTGCCGGGCAATGCTGCCACCGCCCGCGCCGATTTCCATCAGATCCACGGCGGAGATGCGGATGGGCAGGCCGCTGCCCTCGATGAAGCGCGCCTGGCGCGCCGCCTCGAAGCCGAAGGTCACCTCGGGCTCGCCATTCTCGACGACGCTGAGCTTGGCCGTCGTGCCCCCCATGTCGAAGGCGAGAATGCGCGCCTCGCCAGGGCCCGCGAGATGCGCGGCGGCGAGCGCGCCCGCGGCGGGGCCGGATTCAAGGAGTTGGACGGGTGCGCGCCGCGCCTCGTCCAGATGCGTCAGTCCGCCGTTCGAGAGCATCAGCAGGAGCGGCGCGGTGATGCCCATCGCGGCCAGTTCGCCACCCAGCCGAGCCAGGTAGCGTTCGGCCAGGGGGGCCACGTAGGCGTTCGCCGTGGCGGTGGAGCCACGCTCATACTCGCGCACCTCGCGCACGATGGCGTGCGACGCGGTGACGGGCAGGGACGGGTGGCGCGCACGGATCCGCGCGGCCGCCGCGGCTTCATGCGCGGGGTGAAGGTCGCTGTGCAGGAAGAGGATGGCCACCGCCTCGGCGCCCGCCGCCACCGCTGCGTCCGATGCCGCATCCACGGCTTGGAGGTCGAGCGGGATCAGCACGGTGCCGTCGGCCTTCACGCGCTCCGGCACTTCGAGGCGCATCGCGTCCTCCACCAGGGGCGCGGGCGGGCGCAGCTGGAGGTCGTAGAGCTCATAGCGCCGCTCGCGGCCGATCTTGAGCACGTCGCGGAACCCCGCCGTCGTGATCATGGCGATGGGCGCGCCCTTGCGCTCGATCAGCGCATTGGTGAACAGCGTGGTCGCGTGCACCACGCGCGAGATCTCCGACGCTTCCACGCTCACCTCCGCGAGGAGCCGACGGATGCCCTCCAGGATGCCGAGCACGGGATCGCCATGCGTGGTGAGCACCTTCAGGCTACCGCTCCGCTTCTGCCCGGCATCGTGCAGGACGAGGTCGGTGAAGGTGCCGCCGATATCGATGCCGAGCGAGAGTGAAGGCAATGGGGATTCCTAAGGATGGCTGGGGATCGTGATGCCGCGGCGGGGGAGAGGGGTAAGTCAGGACAAGATTGCAGTGGGCGGAAACGGGCCGGCCGGCGTCGGAAGCGGGCTGCCGGGTGTCTACTTTTTCACTGAATGCCGATTCGCGGGAATAATGCCGGGAATGCCCGTGGGGGGGAACATTTGTTACGTTCGCACCCGTTTCGCCTCCCCGACTGAATCGACCAGCGAAATCATGGTCCGTTGAGTGAAACTATTGATGAGATCTGTCAACAATTCGGTCGATGATGCTTGAAAATCCTACGTTTGTAGCCGGCGACGCGATAACTCTGTTGACGAGGCATGTGAAGAAATTCTCGGCGCATGGCATACGTTTAATCTGTGACAGGTCGCGCCCGTGGATTCGCCAGAACCTTCCGCTACCCCCTCACGGCGCCGCATTGGCGTCACCGCCATGGAGCGTGGCCTCTCGATTCTCGACGCCTTCCTGGGCGCCGGGGACAGCAGGGGACTCGCAGAACTCGCGCGGGCGACGCATCTGCCAAAGCCCACCGTCCTTCGCAGCCTCGCTTCGATGGAGCGCATGGGATACGTCGTCCGCCTGCCGGACCGCCGCTACAAGCTCGGCGCGCGACTCCTGCAGCTTGGAGACGCCTATCGCGCGCGGTTCCGCCTCGATGACCACGTGCTGCCCGTGCTCAACGGGGTGGCGCACAGCACGGGGGAAAGCGCCTCCCTCCACGTGCGCGAGCGCGACAGCCGGCTCAACCTGTTCCGGATCGAGGGGCCGCAACTCGTCCGCGACGTGCAGCCGGCCCATCCGCAGTTGCTTCCGCTCGACGGGACCTCGATGAGCCAGGTGCTGACCCACTCGAACTGGGCGGAGGAATGCGCGCGGGGGCAGGGGTGCGTCTATTTCACGGCCGGCCTCATCAATCCGCTCACCGCCTCGCTGTCCACAGCGGTGTACGGGGTGGAGGGTCGCCTGGTGGGCGCGCTTTCGCTCAGCGGGCCGGTTGAGCGCCTTGGCATGGCGGACCTTCCCGCCCTAGCGAAGCAGTTGCTGGACGCGGCGCGCGGCCTTTCGCGCAAGCTGGGCGCGCTGCCGGTGCCGGGCAACGACGTGCCCGAACTGATCCGCCCGCACGCCGGGAACTGACCCCGCTCACCCCTGCGCGGACGCGATCAGTCCTGCCAGCACCGCGCCGCGCGTGACGATGGAGGGCACCTCCACCCACTCGCGCCGGCTGCACGTCTCGTGGGTGATCGGGCCGAGGCCGTCCAGCGTCGGCACGCCAAGTCGCGCCGCGAAGCTGCCGTCCGAGCCGCCGCGCGAGACGACCGCATGCACGGGGATGCCCAGCTCCGCGCAGAACCCCTCCGCCAGCGCATAGAGCGCCTTCGTGCCGTCGAGCGTCGGGAAGGCCGGGCGCGTGAAGCCGCCGCGGAAGGCGATGCTGACGCGGGCATCGGCCGGCGGCCGCAGGGCGATGGCGCGCACCTCCTCCAGCAGCGCCTCGCCCGAGGCGTCATCGGGGGCGCGCAGGTCCAGATGCAGTTCGGCCGAGCCCGGCACCACCTGCCGCGCCTCGCCGCCGCGCAGGATGCCGACCGTCGCGCAAAGGCCCGATGGCGGATCGCCCAGCGCCTCCAGCGGCGCCACCAACGCGGCGAGGGCCGCAATCGCGCTGGCTCCCTTCTCGCGTGCGGAGCCGACATGCGCGGTAATGCCCGTCGCCGTCAGGTAAACCGCGCCGACGGCGCCACGGCCGACCACCATGCCGCCCTCGGGCCGGCAGGGTTCGAGCGTGAGGCAGAGGTCGGCGTTGCGCGACTCATCCTCGATCCAGGCGCGGCTTTGCGGGCTGCCGATCTCCTCGTCGGGCACGATGACGAATGTGATGGAGGCGAGGCCGCCGAGTGCGCCCTCGGCCAGCAGCATGCGGATCGCGTGCAGGGCCATCACCACGTTGGTCTTCATGTCGCCGACACCGGGGCCGGTGATACGGTCGCCCTCGCGCGCGAAGGGCCATTCGGCCGCGATGCCGGCAGGCCAGACGGTGTCCGCATGGCCCAGCACGAGCAAGCGCTTCCCGTTGCCGCCGAGCGAAAGCCGCGCCGTCATCTGGTCGCCGCGCCCGGGCAGCGGCTTGCGCTCGACCGTGAAGCCCATGCCAGTCAGCATCCCGGCCCAGACGTCGATCACGGCATTCACACCGTCGGCCAGGTAGCTGCCGCTGTCGATGTTCACCACCCGCTCGGACATGGCGAGGATCTCGGGCAGCATCGCCTCCATCCCGGCGGCGAGGCGCGTGATTTCGGTCATCGGGTGCTCCTTGTTTGACGCCCCAGCCTAGACCCAGGCGGAAGGGCGCGTCACGCTGCGTGGGTGACAAGGGATGCTGCGATGCTGGATGCGCGTGTGATCGAGGCCGTGCTCGGCCGGATCTGGGGTTCGACCCAGCTGGCCGAGGACTTCGCCGCCATCTGCGCCACCGGCGGCCGCTTCTCCGGCACGGCGAGCGAACGCGCGGCGGTGGAACTGCTCGCCACGCGCCTCGCCGAGGCCAGCGGTGCAGCGGTGCAGCGCGAGGCCATCCCCTATCGTGGCTGGACGCGCATCGGCGCGCAGGTGACCGACGCGCGCGGCACCGCCTGGCCGGCCGAGGCGCTGGGCCGCTCGCCCGCCACGCCGCCGGGCGGGCTGGAGGCGCGGCTGCTCGACCTCGGGCGCGGCACGCCGGAGCAGATCGCGGCGACGGGTGACGCGGTGCGCGGCGCCATCCTGCTGGTGCGGCACGAGTTCATGGTGGGCACCGGCCATGTGCATCGCCGCAAGAAGTTCGAGACGGCGCGCGCCGCGGGGGCGGCGGGCTTCCTCATCGCCTGCCACGAGCCGGGGTTGCTGCCGGTGACCGGATCGGCCGGCGATGGCGCGCCGGGCAACATCCCCTGCGCGGGCCTCAGTTATGAAGCGGGTGCCGCGCTTGCAGCGCAGTCGGGCCAGCGCATCCGCATGGTTGTCGAGGGGCGATTCGAGGATCGCAGCGCGGAGAACCTCTTCGCCACGGTGGACGGCATCGGGCCCGGCCTCGTGGTGCTCTCCGCGCATATCGACGGGCATGACCTCGCCTGTTCGGCGATCGACAATGCGAGCGGCCTCGCCTGCGTGCTGACCGTGATGGAGGCGATCCGCGACGTCGTGCCGGACCTGGCGCGTGGCGTGCAGGCCGCCATGTTCAACATCGAGGAGTGGGCGCTGCTGGGCTCCGCCGCGCATCTGGCACGGATGGCGCCGGCCGAGCGTGCGCGGCGGGTGATCAACATCAACCTGGATTCGGTGGCGGGCGCCGAAGGCATCACGGCGCTGACCAGCGGCGTGCCGGGCATGGCCTCCTTCATCGCGGAGGCACTGGCGCCGGCGGGGCTTTCGGTCGGCGTCATCGAGCCGTTCTTCGGCAATTCGGATCACGCGAATTTCCTGCGGCACGGCATTCCGGCGCTGCGCCTCTGCGCGGGATTCGACCGCCCGCAATCCAACATGCGCTTCCTGCTGACGCCGGCCGACACGCCCGACAAGGTGCACCCGCATCAACTCAAGCTCGCCGCCAGCATCGCGGCCCTGTTGGTCCTGGCCGCCTGCGCCAGCCCGGATGCGCCCGTGCCGCACCTGGAACCCGAGGCGGCGCGGCGCATCACCGGTGGCTGAGTGGTGGGCAGGATGGCGCGGCTTGCGGCAGGGCCGGCGCTTTTCATTGGACATTCGGGCCGCCAGGGCCGTGACATGATGCACAAGCGGAGTAGCCTCGCCCCATGACCTATTCCCTCCTCGGCCGGTGTGCGCGCACCGGCCAGATCGGCGCCGCGGTGACCACGTCGAGCCTCGCCGTCGGCTCGCGCGTGCCGCATGTGGCGCCCCGCATCGGCGGCATCCTGACGCAGCACCGGACCGACCCGCGCCTCGGCCCGCGCGGCCTTGAACTCATGCGCAGCGGCTGCACGGCGGAGGAAACGCTGGCGGCGCTGGTCGCCAGCACGCCCGATCACGGCTGGCGGCAACTGGCCGCCATCGACGCGCAGGGACGCACCGCGCATTTCCACGGCAAGCACGTGAAGCCCGCGTTGAACGCCGTGCACGTGACCGACTGTGTGGCGCTCGGCAACATCCTCGCCAATGACCGTGTCCCGGCCGCCATGGCCGCCGCCTTCACCGCGAGCGCCGATCAGCCGCTGGCCGAGCGGCTGGTGCGTGCCATGGAAGCGGGCGAGGAGGCGGGCGGCGAGGGCAAGCCCGTCATCTCGGCCGCGCTGCTGGTCATGGAGCGCGAGGTCTTCCCGCTGGTCGATCTGCGCGTGGACCTGGCCCCGGAGGCCATTTCCGCGTTGCGCGCCCTGTGGGACGCCTATTCCCCCTCGGTCGAGGTCTTTGTGACCCGCGCCGTGGACCCCGACAGCGCCCCTGGCGCAACCTGAAGGAGAGACCCCCATGCTGCTCCCCCGTCGTTCCGCGCTCGCCATCCCCGCACTGGTCGGCGCCGTCACGCTGCCACGCCCTGGCGCCGCGCAAAGTAGCGGTGGCGGCGGCGTGCTGCGCATCGCGATGAGTTCGAACCTGCGCAACCTCGACCCCGCCAAGATGACGATCGGCGAGGAGTTCATGTACGCCGTCTTCGTCTTCAACGGCCTCGTTCGCATGAAGGAGGACCAGTCGATCGAGCCGGAACTGGCCGAATCCTGGACCTATTCGGATGACCTCAAGACCTGGGAATTCAAGCTGCGCCGCGGCGTGAAGTTCCACCATGGCCGCGAGATGACGGCCGATGACGTGATCACGACCTATCGCCGCGTGCTCGACCCCGCGACCTCCTCGCCCAGCCGCAGCAACTACGAGATGATCGAGCAGATGGAGGCGCCCGATCCCTATACGGTGATCTTCCGCCTCTCCTACCCGTATGGCGGCTTCGCCGACATCCTCTCCGACCGCCAGGTGAAGATCATCCCCGCCGACCGCATCGACGACCTGGCGACGCGCCCCATCGGCACCGGCCCCTTCACCTTCCGCAGCTACACCCCGGGCGACCGCGTGGTGTTCGGCCGCAACGCCGACTACTGGGAGACGCCGCCGAAATTCGATGGTGTCGAGATGCGCATCCTGCCCGAGATGTCGGTGCGGATCGCCGCGCTGCAGGCCGGCGACCTCGACGTGGTGTGGGACCTCGGGCCCGAGAACATCCGCGCGCTCCGTGACGTGCGGAACGTGCGCGTGGAAAGTGTCGCCACCGCCTCCTGGGACGGTGCTATCCTGAACAACACCATCGCGCCGTTCAACGACGTGCGCGTGCGGCGCGCGTTGCATCTGGCCGTGCCCAAGGCCGATGTGGCGGAGGTGGTGCTCTTCGGCGAGGGCTCGCCCACGCACAGCCCGATCGCGCCGAGCCATCCCTTCTTCGCGAACGACATTCCCTTTCCCGCCCGCGCCGACGCGGCGGGTGCGAGGCGCCTGCTGCGCGAGGCGGGCCACCCCAACGGCATCCGCGTGCCGCTGGTGATCCCCGTCGGCCGCCCGGTGCGCGAGCGCCTGGGCGTGACACTCCAGCAGATGGCGCGGCCCGCCGGCTTCGAGTTCGAGATCCAGCGCGTGCCCTTCGCGCGCTATGCCGCAGAAGTCGCCGGCAAGGTGCCGATCTACGTCGATGGCTACTTCGCCCGACCGACGATTGACACCTCGACCTACCCCTTCCTGCACACGCGCGGCAGCCAGAATGCGCGCCTGTGGATGTACAGCGACCCGCGCGTGGATGCCGCACTCGACGCCGCCCGCCTCAGCGGGGACGTGAACGTGCAGAAGACGCATTACCTCGCCATGCAGCGCGCCATGGTGGACAACCCGCCCGGCTATTTCGCCTACGCGCAGAAATTCGCCTGCGCCTATCGCACCGCCGTGCGGGACGTGAAGACGCACCCCATGCGCTGGTTCGATCTGCGGGCCGGATCCATCGGCGCCTGATGCCAAGCTTTCTCCGATGACGGGGTTTCTCGTCCGGCGTTTCGCCTCGGTCGTCTTTGTGTTGTGGGCGATGACCGTGGTGGTCTTCGCCATCGTGCATGTGCTCCCCGGCAGCGTGGCGCACATGATCCTCGGCGAATACGCGACGAACGAGGCCATTGCCGATCTCGAACTGCGGCTCGGCCTCAACGATCCGCTCTACCTGCAATACTGGCGCTGGTTCACCGGCCTGCTGCAGGGCGATTTCGGCAACTCCCTGACCATGGACCGCCCGGCCGCGCCGCTGATCCTGGAGGCGCTCGGGCGTTCGGCCATCCTCGCTTCCATCAGCATCGTGCTGGTCGCGATCATCGGCATCGGGCTCGGCATCCATTCGGCGACGCATGTCGGTTCCTGGTCGGATCGCGCGCTGACGCTGATGCAGTATTTCTTCATCGCCGTGCCCGAGTTCTTCTGGTGCATCCTGGTCATCATCTTCTTCGCCGTCTGGCTCGGATGGCTGCCGGCGACAGGCTATTCGCCCATCGCCGAGGCGGGCCTGCTCGGCTGGGCGAAGCACCTGATCCTGCCTGTCTCGACACTTGTGCTGGGGCTGATCGCGCATGTCTCGCGCCTCGTCCGCTCCTCCATGCTGGAGGCGATCGAGAGCCGCTACGTGCTCGCCGCCCGCGCCAAGGGCCTGCCCGAGCGCCTGGTGCTGCGCCGCCATGCGCTGCCCAACGCGCTGCTGCCGGCGATCACCGTGCTGGCTGTCGATGTCGGCATCCTGATGGGCGGCATCGTGGTGGTGGAGAGCGTCTTCGCCTTCCCCGGCCTCGGCCGCATGTTGATCTACGCGATCGAGAACCAGGACATCCCGCTGATGATGGGCGGCATGATCGTGATCACCGCGGTCTACGCCATCGCCAACTTGGTGGCCGACATCCTGTATGCCGTGCTCAACCCCCGCATCCGTGTGAGCGGTTCGGCGGGATGAGGCACATCCCGCGGACGCTGTGGGTCGGTGGCACGATCGTCACCGCCATCTGCATCCTGGCCGTGCTCGGCCCCTGGATCGCGCCCTTCGACCCTGACGCCTTCGCCGTCCGCTCGCGTCTCGAACCTCCCTCTGCGACACATTGGTTCGGCACCGACGAGTTCGGGCGGGACGTGTTCTCGCGCGTGCTGGCCGGCGCGCATCACTCGCTGCTGATGGGCTTCGGTGCCACGCTGATCAGCCTCGTCATCGGCGTGCCGCTCGGCCTCATCGCCGCCTTCCGCCGGGGCTGGACGGAGGAGACGATCATGCGCGGCGTCGATCTCATGATCTCCATCCCGCCCGTGCTGCTCGGCCTGCTCATTCTGGCCGTCAGCGATCCGGGGCTGTTCAAGACGATCCTGGCCGTGGGGCTCGTCTACGTGCCGATCATGACGCGCGTCTCGCGCGCGGTCGCGCTCGACCTCCTGGCCGAGGATTTCGTCGAGGCGGCACGCGCGCGCGGCGAGGGCGGCTATCACATCCTCGTGCGCGAGATCCTGCCCAATGCCTGGCCGCCGCTCATCGTCGAGACGGCGCTGCGCATCACCTTCGCCATCCTGCTCGGCTCGGCGCTGAGCTTCCTCGGCCTCGGGCCGCAGCCGCCGGACAGCGAGTGGGGCCTGATGATCGCCGAAAGCCGCCCCTTCATCAGCGAGGCGCCCTGGATCGGCCTCGCGCCCGGGCTGTGCCTCTGCCTGCTGCTGATCGCTGTGAACGTGGTGGGGGAGGGGCTTCGCGACCTTCTCGACCCGCGCCTGAGGGGACGCGGTCATGGCTGAGCCCCTGCTGAACATCGAGGGCATGTCGCTTGCGTATGCCACCCAGCGTGGGCCGGTGCATGCGTTGCAGGACGTATCGCTCGCCATTCCGCGCGGCGGCGCGATGGGGCTGGTGGGGGAGAGCGGGTCCGGCAAATCCTCGGTCGTGCTGGCGCTGCTGGGGCTGCTCGGGCCAGGGGCCACGCTTACCACATCGGCCATGCGCTTCGACGGCGAGGATCTGCGCGCGGCGGCCGAACGGCTGCGAGGGCGGCGCATCGGCGTCGTCTTCCAGGACCCCGCCGCGGCGCTGAACCCCGCACTCACCGTGGGCTTCCAGGTGTCCGAACCGCTGGTGCAGCACCAGGGTCTCTCGCGCGAGGCGGGTTTCGCGCGGGCCGAGGCGCTGCTGGCCGAGATGGGCATCGCCCGCGCCGGTGAGGTGGCGCGCGCCTATCCGCACCAGCTTTCGGGCGGCATGAAGCAGCGCGCCGTGATCGCCACCGCCCTCGCCTGCGAGCCGGAACTGCTGCTGCTGGACGAACCCACCACGGCACTCGACGTCACGGTCGAGGCACAAATCCTGGACCTGCTGGAGAAGCTGCGGCGCGAGCGCGGTGTGTCGATGCTGCTGGTCAGCCACAACCTCGGCATCGTCGACCGGCTATGCGACGACCTGACCGTTCTCTACGCCGGCCGGGTGGTCGAGCAGGGGCCGTGCACGGATATCCTGGGCGCGCCAAGCCACCCCTACACGCGCGGACTGCTCGCTGCCCTGCCGCGCGTGGACCGTGGCCGCCTGGCGCGCCTGGCCCCCATCCCGGGCGGCCTGCCCGACCTGACGCAGCCCATCCCCGGCTGCAACTTCCAGCCCCGCTGCCCCTTTGCCGTCGAGGCCTGCGCGCTGCCGCAGGCCCTCCTCGTGCAGGGCCCGCGCGCCACCCGCTGTCATCGCGTCGGGGAGATCGCGGGCGTGCCATGGCCGGTGCCAGAAGCGCCGGAGGAAAGACTCCGCAAGCGCCACCCGGAGCCCCTGCTGCGCGCCGAGGGGCTGACGCGAAGCTTCGGCGGTGGCGGGCTGTTCCGGAAGCGCGCCGGCGTGCTGGCCGTGGACGGCGTTTCGCTCACCATCGGACGGGGTGAGGTGCTGGGCCTGGTGGGTGAATCCGGTTGCGGAAAATCCACGCTGGGCCGCCTCGTTCTCCGTCTGCTCGATGCCGATTCCGGCACGCTCGCCTTCGACGGCAAGAACATCCCGGCCGGCGCCTCCACCGAGTTCCGAAGGCGCGCGCAGATCGTCTTCCAGAATCCGGACTCTTCGCTCAACCCTCGGCAGAACGTGGACGAGGCGCTACGCCGCCCGCTCACGCGCTTCGGCATCGCGGGCGGTGCGGAAGCCACGCGCGAGGTGGAGCGCCTGCTGGAACTGGTGCGCCTGCCGCCCAGCTACCGCAGCCGCTACCCGCACCAGATGTCGGGCGGCGAGAAGCAGCGCATCGGCATCGCCCGCGCACTCGCCAGCCGGCCGGATTTCCTGGTCTGCGACGAGGCGGTCTCCGCACTCGACGTGTCCGTGCAGGCCGCCGTGCTGAACCTGCTGACCGACCTGCGCGACAGGCTCGGCGTCGCCTACCTGTTCATCTCGCACGACATCGGCGCGGTGGCGCATGTGGCCGACCGCATCGCCGTGATGTACCGCGGCGCCATCGTCGAGCAAGGGCCGGCCGCGCAGGTGCTGGCGCCGCCCTATCATCCCTACACCGAGGCGCTGCTCTCCGCGGTGCCGGTGGTGGGCGTGCATGGCCGCGCCGCCGGACGCATCCGCCTGAAGGGCGACGTCACTTCCGCACCGACCGAAGCCGGCTGCCGCTTCGCGCATCGCTGCCCGCGCCGGATCGGTGCGATCTGCGACACCGTCACGCCGCCGGTGCGCCGCTTCGGCGCCGATCACCGTATCTCCTGCCACATCGAACCCGCGGAACTGGAGGCGATGCCCGCCGCCCTGGGTGAGGTCGCCTGATCAGGCCGGCCCGCGCACCATCAGGCGCGCCGCCTCGCGCCGGTCCGCCACCAGGCCGCGCGCGGCCTCATCGGGCATGCCGAGGTCGATCAGCAGGGCTTCGCCCATCTGGAGGCTCGCTTCCGTCATCTCCAGCGTGACCTGGGTGGCGCCGGCCTTGAGCAGGACGCGCGCGTGTTCCTCGTCGCGCACGCGGACATGGATCGGCAGCCGGGGCCAGGCCTCGCGCGCCGCACGCACCACCTGCTCGACCACTTCCGGCCGGTCCATGGTGACGACGAGCGCCAAGGCGTGTTCGGCGCCGAGCGTCGTCAGCAGC
>Ga0105047_10008843_pt1 | contig 16716 bp, 10 predicted proteins | sample MAT04_FD_78384 | JGI IMG/M metagenome (GOLD analysis project Ga0105047, IMG submission 78384) | Freshwater microbial communities from Lake Fryxell liftoff mats and glacier meltwater in Antarctica - MAT-04 (megahit assembly) | ecosystem: Environmental > Aquatic > Freshwater > Ice > Liftoff...
AACCGCATCGTCGCCATCAATCCGGCGTTCACCGCCACGACCGGCTACAGCGCGGCGGAAGCGCTTGGCCAAACTCCCGCCCTGCTCAAATCAGGCCGTCATCCAGCCGCCTTCTACCAGGCCATGTGGCAGTCGCTGAATACCACCGGCCGCTGGCAAGGCGAGATTCTCAACCGGAAAAAGAATGGCGAGATCTATAACGAGTGGCTGACGATCAGCACCATTTACTACGCAGACAGCCTGCCGCAGCGCCGGGTGGCGATGTTCTCCGACATCACCGAGCAGAAGCGCGCCGAAGCCACCATCTGGCGGCAGGCCAACTACGACCCGCTGACCGGCTTGCCCAACCGCAATCTGTTCCGCGACCGGCTGGAACAGGAGATCAAGGGCTTGCGTGGCCAACAAAACCCGCTGGCGCTGTTGTTTATCGATCTCGACAATTTCAAGGAAATCAACGACACCCTCGGCCACGATCATGGCGACTTGTTGCTGGTTGAGGCGGCCCGGCGCATTGGCGGCTGCATGCGCGAGGGCGATACCGTGGCGCGCCTGGGCGGCGACGAATTCACCGTGATTCTGCCCGGGCTCGACGATGCCCCGCGCATCGAGCAGGTGGCGCAGATGATCTTGCAAGAGGTCGCCCGGCGCTATGAACTGGGCGCGGAGATCGGCCATATCTCGGCCAGCATCGGCATCACGCTGTTTCCGGCCGACGCCACGGATAGCGAATCGCTGCTCAAGCACGCCGACCAGGCCATGTTCCAATCCAAGGCGCTGGGGCGCAACCGCTACAGCTACTTCACGGCGACCATGCAGCAGGTGGCGCAGGATCGTCTGCAACTGAGCAACGAGCTGCGCGGCGCGCTGGCCGCCGGCCAGTTGATGGTGTATTACCAGCCGATCATCCGCCTGGCGACCCTGCGCTGCGTCAAGGCAGAAGCGTTGCTGCGCTGGCGCCATCCGCTGCGCGGCATGGTCGGGCCGGCCGAGTTCATTCCGCTGGCAGAACAGATCGGCCTGATCGGCGAGATTGGCCACTGGGTGTTTTGCCAGGCGGCCGGCCAGGTCAAGCAATGGCGCGATCTGGGCACAGCGTGCGTTCAAGTCAGCGTGAACAAGTCGCCGCGCCAGTTTTTCGATGTCGCTGACCACCATGACTGGTTTGAGCCTCTGCGCGCGCTCGACTTGCCGGCGGCGAGCATCAACATCGAGATCACCGAGGGCCTGCTGCTCGACGCCCGCGCCTCGGTGAAGGAGAGCCTGTCGCGCTTTCACGCGGCCGGCATGCAGATTTCGCTCGATGACTTTGGCACCGGTTACTCGGCCTTGTCCTACCTGAAGAAGTTTCCCATCGATTACCTCAAGATCGACCAGTCCTTCGTCCGCGACATGGTGAGCGATCCCACCGATCAGGCGATCGTCGAAGCCATCATCGTCATGGCGCACAAGCTCGGCATGCAGGTGGTGGCGGAGGGCGTGGAAACCATTGAACAACGCGATCTGCTGGTGGCCGCCGGCTGCGACTATGCGCAAGGCTATCTGTTCGCCCGGCCGTTGCCGCAGGATGAATTTGTGACGTATCTGGAAAACGACATGAAGGCGTGTCGGCCATGAAACCGACTTATCCACCGCAGCAGCTGGTCGATGAACTTGCGGGTACACCAGATCGAGCTGGAACTGCAGAACGAGCAACTGCAAGCCGCCCGCAGCGAAGCCGAAGCGACGCTGGCGCGCTACACCGATATTTACGACTTCGCTCCGGTGGGCTACTTCACGCTGCAGCGCTTTGGCGAGATTACCCAGACCAACCTGGCCGGCGCGCGCCTGCTGGGCGTGGAACGTGCCTTGCTGACGGGCAAGAGGTTTGGCCGGTTCGTTGCCGAAGCCGATCTGCCCGCCTTCAACACCTTCCTGCTGCAGGTGTTTGTGGGCGAATTACCGCAAACCGGCCAGCAAAATTGTGAAATCGAGTTGATGAGAGCCAACTAGCCGCCGCGCGTTGTGCTGATCAAGGCTGCGCTTTCCGCCGATGGCCAGGAATGCCGCTTGGTGGTGGAGGACATCACCGCACGCAAGACCACCGAAGCCGAACTGACGAAATACCGGGAGCACCTCGAACAACGGGTGGCAGAGCGTACTGCGGAACTCTCTATCGCGAAGGAAGGCGCCGAAACCGCCAGCCGCGCCAAGAGCACTTTCCTCGCCAACATGAGCCATGAAATCCGCACGCCGATGAGCGGCATTCTCGGCATGGCCCATCTGCTGCGTCGCGGTGGTGTTACGCCGGCGCAGGCGGCAAAACTCGACCAGATTGACGCCGCCGGCCAGCACCTGCTTTCCGTCATTAACGACATCCTCGACATCTCCAAGATCGAGGCCGGCAAACTGGTGCTCGAAGACATCCCGGTCAACATCAACGCCCTTGCCGGCAACGTGAGGTCCATGCTGTTCGAGCGGGCGCAGGCCAAGGGGCTCGCGTTGGCGGTCGAAATATCGCCGCTACCGCCTCACCTGCGTGGCGACCCGACCCGGATCCAGCAGGCCCTGCTCAACTACGCTACCAACGCCATCAAGTTCTCCGTGGCCGGCACCATTACCCTGCGCGTTCGCAGCGAAGAAGAAACCGCCACCAGCGTGCTGCTGTGCTTCGAGGTGCAGGACGCCGGCATCGGCATCACGCCCGAGGTCCGTGCCCGACTGTTCTCGACCTTCGAGCAGGCCGACAATTCGACCACGCGCAAGTTCGGCGGCACCGGCCTGGGCCTGGCCATTACCCGTTACTTGGCCGAACTGATGGGTGGGGGCGCCGGATTCGAGAGCACGCCCGGACAGGGCAGTACCTTCTGGTTCACGGTACGACTGCCGATAGACTCGGCGGCCACGGCACTACCCGCCGGGATGCTGAAAGGCGATGCCGAACGGATGTTGAAGCGGGATTACGCCGGGCACCACATCCTGCTGGTCGAGGACGAACCGATCCTTCGCGAGATTGCGTTGATATTGCTTGAAGAGACCGGGTTGGTGATTGACGCCGCCGAGGATGGCGATATTGCGGTGGAGATGGCGGCACAGAATGACTATGCGCTTATCCTGATGGACATGCAGTTGCCGAAGATGGACGGCGTGGCCGCCACGGAGGTCATCCGCAGGTCAGCAACCGGGAAAATAGTGCCTATCGTCGCGATGACGGCAAACGCCTTTGCCGAGGACAGAAAGCGCTGCATGGACGCCGGGATGAACGACTTCATCTCCAAGCCATTTATGCCGGACGATCTGTTTGCGATGATTCTCAAGTGGCTGGCGCGGGAGAATTGCTAGCAACCTGTCGGACTTTCCCCGCTTGTACCCCGCGGGACTTTGCAGCCGACGATTCCAAAGTCCGACCATTGGACCAGGGCCCCTTTAAATTGAAACAAGCTCACGGCTCAGGGCGACCGGGCTGTGTGTTTCACGTTAAAGGTAGCGCCATCACAGCCTGGCGCTTAAATCACCAAATCAATGTGCGATGGCGTACAGAGTGTTGCAGTTGTATCGGATAACGTGGCAATCGGTGATTGGTGAATCGATTGATAAATTGTTCTTTACCGCCAATCCGGTTGTTTAACCCACACAGAAGGCAATCTCATGAACAGCATCGTTTATATCGTCGGCTTGGTCGTCATCATCTTGTTCGTCCTGGGGTTTTTCGGGCTACGGTAGTTATTCCCAGCACCAGGATCAGTTGATGGACAGATAGGTCGATGAGTACAACATCAGAAACTGTCCCAGCGTCTGGCGGACAAAATGTCTGCTTGGTCATGGCTGTTTCTCTTGGTTGAGCGGGTACCAAACGCAGTACCTTCGCGGTCATCTCTCGGACTGTCTGACTCTGCCAGGTTAACGTGAAACACACAGTTCCGTTCGCCTTGAGCTTGTCGAAGGGCACTTCGATCGTGGGGTCCTTCGACAAGCTCAGGGCGAACGGTTTCATGATTTGGGGTGACGACCCACGCCATGAAAGTTAGCCGGCAAGCCAATCAGACTTTATTTAGCTCGGTGACCCAGACTCCCACGTCGAGGCTTGCGCCAAGTGGGCCGACGAACGAGCCGGCTACAGGCGGTACAGACTCTGGCAAGCGAGCCACGGCGACAGCGGTGTGATCGGTTCCAACGATTTTTCCGATGGTGGGATCAAAGCCTTTCCAGCCCGCGCCTGGCAGAAATACCTCGGCCCAGGCATGGGTTGAGCCGTAATTGGCGGACGACGGCTCAGCGTAAAGGTAGCCGCTGACAAAACGCGCGGCGAGGCCCAGGTGACGTGCGGTTTCCATGAACAGATTCGCAAAATCGCGGCAGGAACCGGTACCGCGAGACAGGGTGTCCGCGGGCGTTTGAACGCCGGGTTGCTCGCGCGCCTGATATGCAAAAGACTGGTTGATGTGAACGCACAGGCGTTGCAACAGGGCGTAGGTCTGGATGGGCTCGCCTGTCCGCCACAAACTGGCAAGCCATTTGGCAAGCGGCCCAGAGGCCTGCCGTGTGGCAGTCAGCATGTAGGGAGTCAATACGATGCTGTCTTCCGCACCATAGGCAAACGGATAGTCTGCCGCGTAAGCGTCCACCAGAAAATCGAGGGGGGATTCGTTGAATTGCTGAATGATGATTTCGCTCTCGATCACCAGTTGTTGGGTCGGCGTGTCGAAGGTCGCTATCGCCACCGAGTTGTCTTCCACATCGTTGTGCCACCGCAGGGTGGCTGCCGGCGTGATGTCCAGCGATGAGGATTCGATGCGCAGTTCGTGGCCCTCTTTTGGCCGCAGGCGCAAGGCGTGCGGTTCAAGCCGCACCAAGCCGGAAAAATTGTAATAGGTGCGATGAAGGATTTTGAAGCGCCGCATCTTTTGTTAACTCTCTCGATTTCTGCGGTGCCCCCGCACGGCGGCACCCACATAAGTGACTCAATTTGGAAGGATAGGAAATTCAAGTGCACTTACGGAAGTATCCGGGCCGGGTCGGCGTAGTCAATCCGGGATTTCGTGCGGCCGGAACTTGCCCCCTGCGAACATTCCTTGATCAGTCAGGAACTTTGCCCGCAACCAGTGTCCGTTAGGCGTCGCAGAACATGCCCATCCTCCTTTGGCATAAGAAAAAAATCCCGCCATGGACCTCATCGCGCATGGTTTATGGGCTGGATGGGGGTCGGCTATCGCAAACGATGAACAGTGGCTTCGGTCAAGTGAAGTTTCAGTTGCCGTCCTACCGGCGAAAGCCGGTATCCAGCGGTGGCGCAGACAAGTTCCACTGGACCCCGGCTTACGCCAGGGTGACGGTTTCAAATATATTCAGGCCCGATCAAAAGGTTCAACGGCGGACGCGCGGCCGCAATGCTGGTTTGGTCTCACGCGGTCTGGCCGGGCTGGTGCGCACGACAGGGGCATCGCTGCTGCGTGTCAACGTGAAATCCCCGCTACCTTCGATGCCGAGGGTTTTCGCTAGATAGGGCAAGCATTCGCGCATCCTGTCGGCCAGCGTCCAGGGCGGATTGACGATGAACATGCCGCTGCCGTGCATGCCGAAGCCTTCCTTCGATGGCGCGCTGATACTGAGTGTGGCGTTGAGCCAGTCAACGCCTTTAAGCCGGGCGAAGCGTTCGGCCAGTCGCTGTGCTTCCTGGCGTTGCAACAACGGGTACCAGATCGCGTAAACGCCGGTGGCGAATCGTTCCAGGCTGTCGGTGAGCGCCTGGAACACATGCGGGTAATCGGCTTTGTCTTCGTAGGAAGGGTCGATCAGCACCAGCGCGCGGCGGGATGGCGGCGGCAGCAGGGCTTTCAGGCCGGCGAAGCCATCGCCGCGGGTGACGATGATCTTGTTGCCGGCATCGGGAAAGGTCTTGCCGAGCAGGTCGACATCGGTCGGATGCAGTTCGAACAGGCGCATGCGGTCCTGTTCGCGCAGCAGCTTTGACGCCAGATAGGGGGAGCCGGGATACAACGTGAGATTGCCGGCCGGATTGATCGCCTGGATCACGGCCAAATATTCCGCCAGCGCCGGCGGTAGATCGGTCTGCCGCCAGAGCCTGGCGATGCCGGTTTCATGTTCGGCGTTCTGGCTGGCGTAACCCGCATCCAGCCCGTAAGCGCCGGCGCCGGCATGGGTGTCGATGAACCAGTAGGGCTTGTCCTTCTGCGCCAGATAGCGCATCAGGTTGACCAGAATGCAGTGTTTCAGCACATCGGCATGATTGCCGGCATGGAAGGCGTGGCGGTAGCTGAGCATGGGTAGGTAAGCCGAAAATGGGGAGCCCGGCGATTGTCCTTTATGGCATGGCGAACTGTTGCTGAAATAGTCTGGCTATGAGATCACGCAGGTCCGGCGCGGCGCATTCCAGTTTGATTGCGCTGTCCCAACTGCGCAGCCAGGTCAATTGCCGTTTGGCCAGTTGGCGCGTGGCGGCGGCGCCTTGTTCGTAAAGCGTGGCCGCATCGATTTCTTCATCAAGAAAACGCCAAGCTTGACGATAGCCGACGCAGCGCATCGAAGGCATGCCGGGGTGGAGTGCATAACGCACGCGCAATTCACGCAATTCTTCGACCAGGCCTTGTTCCAGCATCTGGCCAAAACGCAGGTTGATGCGCTGGTGCAGCCAGACGCGGTCGGCCGGGAAGAGGGCGAATTCGAGCCAATTATCTTGCGCGACCGGTGTTTGGGCGATGAACAGCGCTGACATCGGCCCGCCGGTGGTCAGACACAGTTCCAGCGCGCGCTGGATGCGTTGCGAGTCGTTCGGTTGCAGGCGGGCTGCGGTTTCCGGGTCGAGATCACGCAGTCGCGCATGCAAGGCCGGCCAGCCCTCGATGGCGGCTTGCGCTTCCAGTTCGGCGCGTATCGCCGGGTCGGCCGGCGGCAGATCGTCGAGGCCGCCGCGCAGCGCGCGAAAGTACAACATGGTGCCGCCAACCAGCAGCGGCACGTTGCCGCGCGCGCGTATCGCGGCCATCACCGCCAGCGCATCCTGTTTGAAGCGACCGGCTGAATAGGCCTCGGTCGGGGGCAGCAGGTCGATCAGATGATGCGGCGCTTGCGTCAGCGTCGCCGCATCCGGCTTGGCGGTGCCGATGTTCATGGCGCGGTACACCAGCGCCGAATCAACGCTGACGATTTCCAGCGGAAACCGCTGGCACAGCCAGACCGCCAGATCGGTCTTGCCGCTGGCAGTGGGGCCCATCAGGCTGATGGCGTACGGGGGCATGGGTCGGGTGAATTACAACGGGAGGCTATTGATACGTTGGAGAAATGTTTAAACGGCCCCCCTCTCCCAGCCCCTCCCCCGCTTGCCGGGGAGGGGCTGGGAGAGGGAGTCGGAGTCGATGCAACATTATCTGGCCGCTTCAACAAATGCCGGTATCGGCATACAACTCGGCAATCGGAATCTGCACATCGACGCAGGCCAACTGCACGGTTTCGCCGGCTTCGTAGATGTCCTGCATCCACCCCGCCGGGGTGCGACGAAAGACTTCGACCCAGGCCTTGTTCTGGTCGATCAGTACATATTCGATCAAGCTGGACACGCGCCGGTAGGACAACAGTTTTTCCCTGCGATCCACCGTTTCGGTCGAGTCGGACAACACTTTGACGACCAGTTTGGGCGCTTGCAAGAAATCCTTCGGCGCGTCCGGACTCAGATCGGATGCATCGCAGGTCGCCACGACATCCGGGTAGTAATACGCGGAATCGGCGTGGACCCGCACTTTCATGTCCGCCATGAACACGGCGCACGGTTGGCCGCGCAGCCCCTGGCGCAAGGCGATTGCTGCATTCAATGCCAGCGTGCCATGCCGCTTCGAAGCGCCGGCCATGGCGAACACTTCGCCAGCGACATATTCATGCTTGTTTGCCGATGCGGCTTCGTTGTTGAGGTAATCGGTTTCGGAGTAAAAGGCGACGGTTGCGTGTTGCATGGTGGTGCTCCTGCATAAGATGGCGTGATTATCCTGAAAATCGCGTTGAAGTGATCCCGTCGGTGCGCATGGCGCACCCTACACGTTTCTAGCCCAGCACCGTCAGCCGGCTCTGCCCGCCGGATTGCGCTTGCACCTGAATCTGCACGCCGATGCGTTCCGCCATTTCATGCACATGCGAAATGACACCAACTTTGCGGCCGAGGGTTTGCAGTTTGTCGAGCGCGTCCATCGCCATGTTCAGGGTATCCGCGTCGAGGCTACCGAAACCCTCGTCGATGAACAATGACTCGACCTTGACGCTGTGCGACGACAACGAGGCGAGGCCGAGCGCCAGCGCCAGCGAGACCAGAAAAGATTCGCCGCCGGACAGCGAATGCACCGAACGCTTTTCATCGCCCATGTCCTGATCGACCACCAGCAGGGTCAGGCTGTCGGTCAGGCGTTCGAGCCGGTAACGCCGCGACAGGTCGGCCAGATGCCGGTTGGCGTAGCCGAGCAGCACATCGAGCGTGTATTGCTGGGCGATGCGGCGGAATTTGCTGCCGTTGGCGGAGCCGATCATTTCATTCAGCCGCGCCCAGATTTCCAGGCGGGTGGACTGTTCGCGCAACGCTTCGAACAGGCCGGCGGCTTTCAGACGGCGCTCGTCGTCTTGGCGCAGCGCAACTTCTTTCTCAACGGCGGCGGCTTTTTCCTGTGCCAACACGGGCAGGATTTCAGCCCATTTCGCCTCCAGGCTGGCAGCCGGTTCGTTGCCAGCGTTGTTGGTCAGATGCACGGTGAGATGCGCCTGGCGTTCCTTCAGCACGGTCAACTCGGTGTCGACGGCTTTGTCCAGCCCGGCCAGTGCGTTGCGCTCGGCATTGAGCCATTGCGCGTCGATCGGCAACAGCGCAAGCAAACCGGCCAGATCGAGCGGCGCCTCGCTGTCCGCATTGAACGCGATCAGCCATTGGGTGCGCGCAGCGTCGGCTTGCTCGACCCGCGCTTGCAGTTCGGCCAGATGTTTGGCGCTCAGCGCGCAGGTCGTAATCGCCTGGGTAGCGCGGGTGCGGGCGTCATGGGTGGATTTTTCCTGCGCCGTGACGGCGGTTTGGGCGGCTTCCAATACACGCGCCAGTTCGGTTTCCAGGGTGACAGCCGGCTTGCCGCCGAGCAGCAAAGTGCGGCCCTGTAGCTTGCCGTGCAATTCGGTGGCCTTTTCATTTGCCGTCTCGCGCAGCCGCGTTGCCTGCTCGCCGAGTTGGGCAAGCAGGCTGGCGGCGGCGCTGATCTGGCCGCTCAATTCGGCCAGTTTGCGGGTCTGCACCTCTTGTGCGTTGTGCTGCTTTAGCCAGGTCGCGGCGTCGGCTTGGCGAGCCAAGCGGAAAGCTGCCGGCCCGCGCTGCCAGTCGTCGTGCCAGTCTGCAGTGGTTGGCACGGTATCCAACACCGCATCCAGTTGATCCAGCAAGCCGGCCAAATGGCGACTGGCTTGTTCAAAACGCTGCTGCGCGGCTTGTACGGCGTGCCCGGCAAGATTCAACGTCTCGCGCGCTTTCAGGCTGGCTTCCCGCGCCAGTTGTTCGGCGACTTGCGCCTTCGCCAGCGTGGCCAGTGCGGTGTCGCGCGATTTCTGATCACTGCGCAGTTCGGTTTCCTGTGCCGTCAGCTTCTCCAGGGTGCTCGCGTTGGTGCGGATTTGTTCGGCAAGCTGAGCCGCGAGTTGCACCACAGCATCGGTATTTTCGATCAGGTCAAGTCCGCTTGACTTGGCCGCGGCCTGCCAGAGGCCGGCGGCTTCGTCGCGGCGGCGGCTCAGTTCGAGCAGGCGGGCAGCGAACGTTGTCAACTGCTTGTCCTGTTCCTTCAGCGTCGCAGTCTGGGCGGCCTCGTCTTTGGTCAGCGCCTCCAACTGGCGGCGTAGTGCCTCATGTTCGGCCTGTTGCGCCGAGTGCAGTTGGTGCAGACGATGTGCGCCATCGGATTCGGCATACGGGTGAACGGTCGCGCCGCAGACCGGGCAGGCTTCATCGCTGACCAAGGCTGCGCGCAGCGCGTCGACATCCTGATTGCAGGCGGCCTGCAGGCGTTGCAACGCACGTTCGGCCTGCTGCAACTGGCCGGCCAGGCCGGGGCGTTGCAGGGTCAGTTGCGCCAGAGCGGTGGCGCCGGTTTGCTGTGCTTGGCGCAAAGCCGCCGCGTCCTGCCCCACGGCTGCCTGTTCGCGTTGGCGTTCCTGCCAATGCGTCCAGCAGGTTTGCGCCTGTTGCAGCCGGCCGCGTTGCATTTCGGCTACGTTCTTCTGTTGCGCCAGCGCGTCCGGATCGATGCGGGCGCAGCGTTCGCTTGCCGCTTTGGCGGCTACATCGGTCTGTTCGCGTGTCGTGATGGAGGTGGTCAAGTTGGCCGCCTGACGCTCGGCATCGGCACGGGCGAGGCTTTCGGCTTGCTGTAAACGTTGCAGGTCGGCGGCGGCGGTCTGCTTCGTCGCGGCCATTTTTTCCGCGTCGAGCAGCAGATATTCCGCGTGCTTCCAGTTTTCGGCCAAGCTGGCGTGTTGCTGGTGCGCGGCCAGCCAGACGTTGGTTTCGGTGCGTGATTTTTCGGTGTGTGCCTGTTGTTGGTTCAGCGTCTGCTGCAGTTTCTGCTGCGTGACGACATCCTTGCCAGCGGCTTCCAGCGCGTGTTTCGCCGCCTGGCATTGCGGCGCCAGCAGCGCGATTTCGGTGTCGAGTTTCTTCGCGGCGTCGATCTCGGGTTGCTGTTGCTTGAGTGCCTGGCGGGCCTGAACGAGGTCTTGTTGCGTCTTGATCAGCGTGGTTTCGGCCAGCGTTGCGGCCTGTTCGGCGGCAAGCTGTTCGGCCGCCTGGGTTTGCAGTGCCTTGGCGGCTTGCTGTGTGTCCTGTTCCAGACGCACACATTCCGCCTGCAGCGGGCGCGCCGGTTCAACGGCGGTGATGCGGGCCCACTGCGCGCGTCGCTCGACGGCGGCTTGCTGGGCCAGGTTGGCCTGATCCAGCTTGGTTTGTGCCTGCGCGATGTTCACTTCCAGTTGCTTCAGTTGCTGGTGCCAGCGCAGCGCGGCTTCCAGCTTGAGCTTGTCCTGTTCGCGCGCGGTAGCAGTGGCTTGCGCCTGTTTCAGCGCGGCTTCCAGTTCGGCGCGAACGGTATCTTGCAGCGGCGGCGCATCGGCCAGTTGCCGGTTCAAGCCGTCCAGCGCCTGCTTTTCCAGGCCGTAACGCTCGAACACGCGGATCGACAGGCGCTCGAAACGCTCGCTGCCGGTCAGCGTTTGCAACAGTTCGGCGCGGGCGTTGTCGTCGGCTTTCAGGAAGGCGGCGAAATCGTTTTGCGCCAGCAGGACGGCGCGGGTGAACTGAGGAAAGCTGAGGCCGATCAGGCGCACGATGGCAGCATGCACTTCATTCTTCAACGTGCCGCCGACTGGTTGCTGGTCGGCGATCCGGCTCAGCAGATAGTCGACATTCTGCAGCTTGCCGTTGCTGCGGCCGCGCGCCCGCCGCACCGTCCAGCGAGCGCGGTAGGCGATGCCGTCGATGCCGACGAAATCGACTTCCGCGTAGCCATCGCCGCAACCCCGGCGCAGCAGGTTGCGCGGGTCGGACGGCGTGACCTGATCGGCATGCACATCGGGAATCTTGTCGCCGGCGGCGTGCGTCAGGCGGGGCGTGTCGCCGTACAGTGCCAGACAGAGCGCGTCGAGCAAGGTGCTCTTGCCCGAGCCGGTGGGGCCGGAAATGGCATACAGACCGGCATTGAGGAGTGGCTCGCGGCTGAAATCGACTTCGAACGGGCCGGCCAGGCTGGCCAGGTTGTTGCCGCGGATGGCGAGGATTTTCATGCTTGAACCTCGTCCGGAAGATTCAATATTTCGTTGAACGCGGCGAGCAGGTCGGCCGGCGGCACAGCGCCATATTTCGCCACATAGGCATCGTTGAAGATCGCCAGCGGGTCAAGTCGGCCGAGTTCGTCGAGCGAGTTCGGCGCGCTGCCTGCTGCGCTGTCGCGCTTGACGACGCGGGCGTCGATGCGCGCCAGTCGCACCGGCTTGCCGGCCAGCGCGGCCTCGATGCGGCTGCGCAGGCCGGGCTCGGGCTGGTCGAGTAGAACGCGGACTTCCAGATACGGCTGCGCCGGCGCTTCGACGGCTTCTATTTCCAGCGCCGCCAATGCGGCTTCGACTTCGGCCAGCTGCGCGGCGGCTTTCGGTACGCGCAACAACGGTACCGCGCGTGGTACGGCAATGGGGTTGACTGCGGCCAGTTCCTCGCCGTCGAGTTCGACCTGGAGCACTTGATGCGGATAGTCGATTTCCGCAAACGATAGCGGCAGCGGGCTGCCGCAGTAACGGATGCGTTCCTGGCCGCCGACCTTCTGCGCCAGATGCAGATGGCCCAGTGCGGCGTAGGCGATGTCGTCATCGAACAATGCGCTGGACAGCATTTCCGCGCCGCCGATGACGATGCGGCGTTCGGAATGCTCCGACACCTGACCGCCGGCCATGTGGCAGTGGCCGAGCGCGATCAAGGCCTGGCCGGGTTGGCGCAACTCGCTGGCATGCGCCTGAACTTGTCGATACAGCGCGGCAATGCCTGCCAGATAGGCGTCGCCTTCCGTTTCAAGGCGCGGCACGTCGCTCAGGCGCAGGAACGGAATCGCCAGACACCAGGCGGCGATATTGCCTTGGCGGTTGCGCAGTGGCACAACCAGTTTTTCGACATCGATTTCACCTGCCATGTCGCGCGCAACAATGCCGATCACGCGCGCATCGAAGCCTTCCAGAAACGGCGCCGGCGCTTCCAGGCGGCCGGGCGAATCGTGATTGCCGGCGATCAGCACGATGTTCAGATGCGGAACCCGCATTCGCGCAGCGGTGAGAAAGCGATACAACATGTGCTGACTGGCTGCCGACGGGTTGGCGTTATCGAAAATATCGCCGCTGACCAGCAGCGCATCGATGTCATGTTCGACCAGCGTCTCGAGCAGCCAGTCGAGAAACTGCTGGTGCTCCCAGCCGCGTTCATGACCATGCAGGGTCTGGCCGAGATGCCAGTCTGAAGTGTGGAGCAGGCGCATGGCGGCGAGTTGGGTTCGAGGAAGAAGGCGTGATTCTAAGCTGCGGGGCAGGCAAGCAAGGGACGCAACGCCAGAACGATGCTGCAGCCATCACGGGAGTCTCTATAGTTCAGCCATTATCATTTTTTGATTGCGCATCATGATCTGGGAAGCCTGGCTGACGCTTGCTGTCGTCGCACTCTGCATTGGTCTGTTGGCGAGCAATCGTTATCCGCCGGATATCGTCATGCTGGGCGGCCTGACCTTGTTGTTGCTGAGCGGCGTGCTGACGCCGACCGAGGCGCTGGCCGGCCTGTCGAACGAGGGCATGGTGACGGTGGCGGTGCTTTACGTGGTGGTTTCCGGCTTGCAGGAAACCGGTGGCACCGCCTGGGTGTCGCAGTCGCTGCTGGGTCGGCCGCGTTCGGTGGCGCATGCCCAGTTTCGTCTGATGGCGCCAGTTGCCGCGTTGAGCGCCTTCCTCAACAACACGCCGGTGGTGGCGATGTTCATCCCGGCGGTGCAGGACTGGGCGAAACGGCATGGCATCGCGGCGTCGAAACTGATGTTGCCGCTGAGTTATGCCGCCATCGCCGGCGGCACACTGACGCTGATCGGCACCAGCACCAATCTGGTGGTCAACGGTTTGCTGGTGAAACAGCCCGATCAGCCCAGTCTTGGACTGTTCGAGATTGCCTGGGTCGGACTGCCGACCTTGCTGTTGACCATTGGCGTCACCATGCTGTTCGGCAGGAAGTTGCTGCCGGATCGCGGTTCCTTGCTCAGCCAGTTGCAGGACGCGCGCGAGTACACCGTGGAAATGCTGGTCGAGCCGCACAGTCCGCTGGAAGGCAAGACCATCGAGGCGGCCGGTCTGCGCCAGTTGCCCGGCATGTATTTGGTGGAACTCGATCGCGATGGCCAGTTGATGCCGGCGGTGTCGCCGCAGCAGACCTTGCGCGGCGGCGACCGGCTGCTGTTTGCCGGGGTGGTCGATTCGGTGCTCGATCTGCAGAAGATACGCGGCCTGAAGCCGGCCACCGACCAGGTCTTCAAGCTGCAATCGCCGCGTCACCAGCGGTGTCTGGTCGAGGCGGTGGTCTCCGAGAGTTTTCCGCTGCTCGGCAAGAGCATCCGCGAGGGGCGCTTCCGCACGCTATATCAGGCTGCGATCATCGCGGTGGCGCGCAATGGCGAGCGCATCCAGCGCAAGATCGGCGACATCGTGCCGCGCCCGGGCGACACGTTGCTGATGGAGACCCACCCGAGTTTCCTTGAACGCTATCGCAACACGCGCGACTTTCTGCTGGTCAGCCGGCTCGACAATTCCGCGCCGCCGCGCCACGAACGCGCCGGTATTGCCGTTGCGATCATGGTCGGCATGGTGGTGTTGGCCGCGACCGGCTGGTTGAGCATGTTGCAGGCGTCGATGCTGGCCGCCGGTCTGATGCTGCTCGGCCACTGCACTTCGGCCGGCGTCGCGCGGCGCTCGGTGGACTGGCAGGTGCTGCTGGTGATTGCTGCGTCGTTCGGCATCGGTCTGGCGCTGGAAAAAACCGGCGCCGCCGGGCTTGTCGCCGGCGGTCTGGTCGGCATGGCCGGCGACAGCCCCTGGATGGCGCTGGCCCTGTTCTTCATTGCTACTTCGTTGTTCACCAACCTGATCACCAACAACGCCGCCGCCGTGCTGATGTTTCCGATTGCCCTGGCCGCCGCCGAGCGGTTGGATGTCAGCGTGATTCCGTTCGCCATCGTGATCATGAAAGCCGCTTCGGCCAGCTTTGCCACACCGATTGGATATCAGACCAATCTGATGGTGATGGGGCCGGGCGGTTACACCTTCGCCGACTACCTGCGCCTGGGCGTGCCGCTGACCTTTCTGACCGGTGTGCTGACCGTGTTGATTGCGCCGCTGGTGTGGCCGTTCTGAGTTCGGTTGCCGCCTCTTGGTGATTCGGAGTGAATCAGTTTGAAGTCGTCACCCCGGCGTAGGCCGGGGTCCAGAAGCTTTGTCAGCGCCGCCACTGGATACCGGCCTTCGCCGGTATGACGGCAACTTCAAACTTCACTTGGCCGGATCAATAGTGGATTTGCCTGAGTTGAACACCGCTTAGAATGGGGCACGAATTTGTCCGTCATGTTGGACGGGAAGGCCACTCTCGCCATTTTTTGAATTGTTGAAGTCAGTTGAGGTCACACGATGCGCTGGTTGATTCTGTTGAGTTGTCTGTTGCTGACGGCTTGTGCCAATACCCATTTTGGCGTGCCGGAAGATGTTTGGGGGCAGATGAGCGAATCCGAGCGGATGGAGGCGATACGTGGTTACAACGAGCGCAAGCGGTTGCAGGATGAGGCCTACCAGCGTGATACGGAGACGCGGCGGATTGCCCAGCATCAGGCTGCTTTGGCGCGGCAGGAGGCGGAGCTGCGCGAAGCCGCCCTGGCGCGGGAAGCCGCACGCATGCAGGAGGAGCGAATCCGCGATATTCATGAGGGGCGGGGGCGACCTGGCGACCTGATTCGGGTCAGTTTGCAGGGCGGCCAGATGTTCATCGTTGGCAAGCACCGTGACTATGCGCCGATGGCTTTTTCCCTGGCCTCCGGCGAAAGCCGGTATATCGAGCTGGAAAGCGACGAAAGAAGGCAAGCGCCGTATCGGGCCCGCTTGCTGGTGACCTATTCGGACGGCTTGCTGCTGATTGATGGCAACGAACGCCGGCGCGACAGCCGCGCCGTGCGACTGACCTATCAAACCGAATGGCGGCATGGCATGCGCTATCGCCTGAATAGCGAAGGCCCGCTGGCATTGCGCGACGTGGAAGTCATGGTGAGCACGCCGCTGCCGGATCGGCGTCGATAAGGGGCCGTAAATGAATAACTTGGACGATGATGGGCGTGCTGGCGGGATGTGCTGCAAGGCGCCGGACACGCAGCATGGCCATTCCCTGCAAGCGACCGGCAACGCAGCAGCACGCCCGCCAACGCGGCCAGAATGTTCTAGTTAATCTTTTGCGGCCCCTAAGTTCGCGCCATTCTGGCGCCCGGTCTTCGCCAGCAGTTGATCCATCGGGTCGCCCTGAATGAATTTTGAACGAGTTTTCCCATCTCCATTCCGGTTGCCTACATTACCGTCATCCTGATCTGGTCCACCACGCCGCTGGCGATTCAGTGGAGCAGCCTGGATGCCGGTTTCAGCTTTGCAGTCATGGCGCGCATGCTGATTGGCTTGGCGCTGGCCGCGATGTTGCTGCTGGTAGGGAAAATCGGTTTGCCGCTGCATCGCAAGGCGCGCCTGAGTTATCTCGCCGGCGGGCTCGGCATGTTCGGCGCGATGCTGTGCACTTACTGGGGTTCGCGCTACATCTCCTCCGGCTTGGTTTCTGTGTTGTTCGGCTTGGCGCCGCTGGTGACCAGCGTGCTGGCGGCGTTCTGGCTGGGCGAGAAGGCGCTGGTGCCGTTCAAGCTGGCGGGCATCGGCTTCGGGCTGGTCGGCTTGCTGGTGGTGTTCGGCGCGCAACCGGCCGATTCCACGCATGCCACCTATGGCATCGCCGCGCTGCTGATTGCTGTGCTGATCTATTCCTCCAGCCTGGTCTGGCTGAAACGCATTGGTGACGACAGTCCGCCGCTGGCCACCGTCACCGGCACGCTGGTTGTCGCGATGCCGCTGTTCATCGCTGCCTGGTGGCTGGCCGATGGCAGCATCCCGGCTGCG
>Ga0105047_10008845_pt1 | contig 16714 bp, 19 predicted proteins | sample MAT04_FD_78384 | JGI IMG/M metagenome (GOLD analysis project Ga0105047, IMG submission 78384) | Freshwater microbial communities from Lake Fryxell liftoff mats and glacier meltwater in Antarctica - MAT-04 (megahit assembly) | ecosystem: Environmental > Aquatic > Freshwater > Ice > Liftoff...
ATCTAGCGACGACGCCCGTGGTTCTTTTCGGTGAAGGCGGCCGCAACCATGGTGGCCAGGGCCGGATTGCGCAGGAAGATCCAGCCGCCCGCCAAGGCCGCGACCGTGCCCAGTATGGGCCGTTCCCGGAACAGCATGAAGGCGCGCTGTCCCAGACCGGTCGGCGGCTCGTCCTCGACGTCGTCGCCTTTATCGTCCGAGGCCATGAAGGTCAGGGCGATGCCCAGGGCGACGACGGCGAACAGCAGGGTGGTGATCGCAGCGGCCGCCAGCGGCACGACGACCAGCTGGAGCGCGTAGAAGATGGTGGCCCCCAAGGCGATGATCGCTACCAGGGCGGCACCGGCCGCCACCGAGGCGGCGACGGCCTTCCGGACGAGGCCCCTGGCCAGTCCTGCTCCCAGCATCAGCGGCGACGGCCGGCGAGCAGCAGGCCCAGAACCACGCCGACGCCCAGGGCGATGGCGGTCGACTGGACCGGGCGTTCCTGGACCCGCTCGACCAGATAGCGCTGGGCCTCGTCGAATCGCTCGGTGGCCTCGTCGTAGTATTCCTGACCGCGCACCCGGGCGGTGTCGTAATAGCCCCGGGCCCGCTCGCGCACGACTTCGGACTGTTCACGCAGTCTTGCTTCTGTCTCGGCGGCCTTGGCGCGCAAGCGAGCCTCGGCGGACGCCGCTTTTTCGCGCAGCCGCGCCTTTTCCTCGGCGCCCAGCGCCTTGAGGTCGTCTTTGAGTGTGTTGATGTCGTCCTTCACGGCTTCCCGTGCTGCCTTTGTGGTGGCCATGATGCGCGCTCCGTTCTTCAAGCTTGACGGTTAAATAGAGAACCCTGGGACGGAACGCCACTCCGCTTTCGTGGTTCCCGCATTGCAGCAATCCGCCGCTTCGCGCGCTGGCGAAACGCGGCGTCCGGTTCTAGACAGCACGGATGACCGACTGGCTGTTTCCCCCCGCTCCGACGCCGTCCCTGCCAATCGAGGGACGCGGGGAACGGTTCCCGGTGCGTCGCATCCTTTGCGTCGGCCAGAACTATGCCGCCCATGCCCGGGAGATGGGTCATGCGCGGGCCGAACCTTTCTTTTTCTCCAAGCCGGCGGACGCCCTGGTCAGCGACGGGTTTGACCCGGTCTATCCGACCGCGACGGCCAATCTGCATCATGAGGTCGAACTGGTCTGCGCCATCGGCCCGGACGGAGGGATCGTAGGCTGGGCCGTGGGCTGCGACCTGACGCGGCGCGACCTTCAGGCCGCAGCGAAGGACAAGGGCCGGCCTTGGGACGCGGCCAAGGGCTTTGACCAGTCCGCGCCCTGTGGGTGCATCACACTGGGGGGGTTGCCGGATCCGGGTGCCACGATCACCCTGATCGTCAACGGCGAGGTCCGCCAGTCAGGCTGGCTGAACGACATGGTCTGGAATCCCGACGAGATTCTCGACAAGGCGCGCGAACTCTGGGACGTGCGGCCCGGCGATCTGGTTTTCACCGGCACACCCGAAGGCGTCAGTCCGCTGCAACCCGGCGACCGGGTTGAGGCCCGGATCGGCGGGCTCGAACCGCTCATCTTTACGGTGAAACCGCGATGATCCTGCACGGCTACTGGCGCTCGGGCGCGGCCTATCGCACCCGGATCGCGCTGAACCTCAAGGGTGTGACCTACGACCAGCAGGGCGTCGACCTGCGCACCGGGGTCCAGAAGTCCGACGCCTTCGTCGCTCTGAACCCCCAGGGCATGGTGCCGGCGCTGGAAATCGACGGGGCCGTTCTGACCCAGAGCCCCGCCATCCTCGAATGGCTGGAGGAGACCCATCCGACCCCGCCGCTGTTGCCGGCCGACCCGATCGAGCGGGCGTCCGTCCGGGCCATGGCCGCCTTGATCGGCTGCGACATCCATCCGCTCAACAATCTGCGCGTCGGCAAGGCCCTGCGTGAGGGCTTCGGGGCGGACCAGGCCGCCGTCGACGCCTGGGCGACGCGCTGGATCCTCCCCGGATTCACGGCGCTGGAATCCCTCGTCGGTCGGGACGGGGCGGGCTGGTGTTTCGGCCGGACGCCGACGCTGGCCGACTGTTATCTTGTGCCGCAGATCTATTCCGCGCGGCGTTTCAACGTCCCGCTGGACGCCTTTCCGCGCCTGCTGGCCATCGAGGCCGCAGCGGCGGACCACGCCGACTTTGCCGCCGCCCATCCGGATCGCCAGCCCGACGCCGACTGAGGCTCAGGCCAGGAACCGGTCGACGGCGGCGAGGAACCGCCGCGGCTGGTCGATCATCACCATATGTTCCGCCCCCTCGATCCGCTCGAAGGTCGCCGGTCGGTTCAGCCGGCCATAGGCCGCGCGGAACAGGCTGTCGGTGCGGCTGCGCGGCGAGGTCCCGTCCGGGCTCCAGCCATAGACGACCGTGACCGGCGCGGTGATGTCGGGCAGTCGCCGGCGCAGGTCGACGGTCATGACTTCGTACAGCGACTGGGCCAGAACCCGGCGGTCGCCGCCCTGCCAGCCCAGGCTGCCGAACAGGGCGTCGGTGGCCCCGCCCAGTTCCAGCCCCAGCTCGCGTCCGCGCGACGCCAGGCCCGCGTCGCCGAGAAACTGGACCGCCTGATAGGCGAGTTGGGCGATCGGCTCGACGTCTCCGATCGTCGCCTCGGGACTGATCAGGGCGGCGAGAAAGGGCGAGGAATCCACCACCATCAGCCGGCTGACCCGGTCGCCGGCGTCGGCTGCGACGCGGACGCCCAGCTGGCCGCCCATCGAGTGGCCGATGATCCCCGGCCGGGTCAGCCGCTGTTCGGCGATGTAGCGGCGCAGGTCGTTCGCCACCCCGGTCATGACCGCGCCGCTGACGTTGTCCTGAGCCGCCAGATCGCCGAAACCGCGCACCGAGACCAGATGCAGCCGCCGGCGAGCCGCCAGCCGGTCCGCCGTCCCGCGCCAGACCGTCGCCGTCGAGGCCAGGCCGGGGATCAGGATCAGGTCCGGCCCGGTCCCGCGCGTCTCGACCGTGATCCGACGCGAGCGGAAGCCGCCCTGCGCCCACGCCGGGGCTCCGGCGGCCAGGGCCGTTGCACCGATCAGGCCCCTGAGGATGTTTCGTCTTTGTTCCATTACGACCTTGGGTTAGCGTCCACTCCAAAGCAGGGGAGATTCCAGTGATTCAGCCGCCCGGAGACGAGATCGTCTTCTACACCAACCCCATGTCGCGCGGCCGTATCGCGCGCTGGATGCTGGAGGAGGTCGGCCGACCCTATCGTACCGTGGTGCTCGATTACGGCACGACGATGAAGGCACAGGACTATCTGGCGCTGAACCCGATGGGAAAGGTCCCAGCCATCACCCATCGCGGGGTCACCGTGACCGAATGCGCCGCCGTCTGCGCCTATCTGGCCGACGCCTTTCCGGATACCGGCCTCGCCCCGGCCTTCGACGATCCCGCGCGCGGGACCTATCTGCGCTGGATGTTCTTCGCCGCCGGCCCGCTGGAGGCTGCGGTTACGGCCAAGTCGATGAATCTGCTGGCACCGGCCGACAAGGCGGGCATGGCCGGATACGGCAGTTTCGAACAGGTGGTCGATACGCTGGAGACGGCGGTCTCGACCGGCCCATGGATTCTAGGCGACCGCTTCTCGGCGGCGGACGTCTATGTCGGCAGCCAGATCGGTTGGGGGCTTCAGTTCAGGAGCCTGCCGGATCGCGACGCCTTCAAGGCCTATGCGGCACGGCTGTTCCGGCGCGAGGCGGCACAGAGGGCGCGCGACCTTGACGACGCTCTGATCGTGGCGGCCAACCCCGGCTGAGAGGGGACGGCTAGCCTTGGGCGGGGCGCACGGAATTGGCGGCGGCGCGTTGAACCTGCGGGCGACGCTCGCCGCCGGCGGCGCGGATACGGTCGATGCGGGCCTTTTCGGCGCGGAAGGCGGCTAGGTCGGCCCCGGCCAGAACCGTGCCCTCGGTGGTGCGCACGCCCGCCGGGTTGATCCGCTGGCCACCGCGCCAGATTTCATAGTGCAGGTGGGGCCCGGTCGAGGCCCCGGTCGAGCCGACATAGGCCACGATCTGGCCCTGCCGCACGCGCTGGCCGGCGCGCACGCCCGAGGCATAGCGCGAAAGGTGTCCGTAGCCGCTTTCCAGACCGTTGGCGTGGCGGATGCGCAGCCAGTTGCCATAGCCGCCCCAGCGACGGGCCTCGACGACCACGCCGTCGGCTGGCGCCACGACCGGCGTGCCCGTGGCCGCAGCGAAATCGATGCCCTGGTGCATCTTGCGATAGCCGGCGATCGGATGGCGGCGGAAGCCGAACGAGGACGAGACGCGGAACCCGCGCTCCAGCGGCGTACGCATGAAGGCCGAGCGGGTGTTCTTGCCGCTGGCGTCGAAATATTCGGCGTCGCGGGCACCGGCGCGCTTGAAGCGATAGAAGCTGACGCCCTTGAGTTCGGCGTACAGCAGGCCGTCGGTGCCGATGGTGCGACCGTTCTCGGTCACGGTGCGACCGAAGACATAGGTGTATTCGTCGTTCGCCTGGACGTCGCGGTCCATGTCGAACTTGCCCGAGAACAGGCGGCCGGCGGCGCGGGCTACGTCGGGCGGGGCCCCGTCCCGACGCGCGGTGCGTGACAGCGATCCCTCGACCTTGCCGGTCAGGACGACGGTCTCGTGGGTGACTTTTTCTTCCAGGGCCCGCAGGCGCAGGGCGCCGTCGAAGCTGCGCGACACGGTCAGCTGGGTGGCCGGGCCCGTCCGCATGGTCAGGCCGATCAGGCGCGCGTCGCCGCGTCCGCCACGCGGCTGGGAGATGGCGGTCTCGAAGCGTTGGCCGGCGCGCATCGCGGTGACGTCCATGGCGTTGGACAGGGTGGCGGCGACGGCCGAGGCTTCTTCGGGGGCGATGCCGGTGCGGCCCACTGCCTGTTCGAAGGTCTCGCCGCGGCGGATCTGGACCGGGATGGCTTCCGGCGTGGTCAGGCCGGCGGGGGTCGCGCCAGCGGCAAAGGCCTGGGCCTCCAGCGTCGCGATCTGGGTATGGGTGAGCGGCGGGGCCTCTTCCGCTTTCGCGGGCTGGTAAACACGGCCGGCAAGCAACGCCACCGAAATCGCCGCAACCGCCGTGAGGGCGTGTGGCGCGATACGCATCGGCTGGCGTCGTGGATCGAACTGAGCCATCGGTCCCCGACAAACGACGACGCCGGTCGGCGCCAAGGCTACTGAAGCAAGGAACGCGCCGAAAGCGGCCCCCCGGCGCGAGACAGGGCTATAGCCCGTTCGTTCCATCATGGGAAGACAGTTCGTTACATGGCGTTAACCGAAGCCGTTCCCGCTGGTAAAGCTTGCGTGAACCAAGAGACGATCGGTTGAAACGAACAGTGTATTGGCGACGCCTCCGACAACAACCACCGGCAAGCGAAGTCCAACGCCTCGAGGTGACCCATCCTGCATTCAAAGTGGCCGATCCGCCACTCGATTGTGCTAATGATGACACGATCTTAGTGCTGTTGGCGGGAATGACATTGCTCTTGTCCCTTCCCTCGGCCGCCCGTGTCCCGATATGGGTCGGCGCATGAGCGAAGCCGCGACAGATCCCCGCTCCGTCCGTCCACCCCGGGGCCCGCGCCGGGGCCGGCGCGGCCTGAAGGTCGCGGGCGTGATCGCGGGCGTGCTGCTGGTTCTGGTGGCGCTGCTTTACCTGAACCGCCGGGCGGCCACGCGTCAGCTGCTGGTCGGCTGGCTGGAACAGCAGGGGGTGGACGCCGAGATGTGGGTCGAGCGCGTCGAATTGGACGGTCTGGTCGCCCGCGTCCGGATCGGCGATCCGGCCAATCCGGATGTGACCGTCGAGCGGGTCGAGGTCGACTATGCGATCGGCGCGCCCTGGTCGAAGAGCGGCCTTGGCCTGACCCCGTCCCGCATCCGTCTGGTCCGGCCGGTCCTGCGGGCCAGCGTCCGAGGCGGCAAGCTTTCGCTGGGCTCGCTGGATCCCTTGGTCGAACGGTTTACCGGGCGGCCGCCGCGCCCCGACGGTCGCAGCCCGCTGGTCCTGATCGAGCAGGGGCGGGTTCGGCTGGCCACTGACTTTGGTCCGGCGGACATCTTCGGCGACGCACGGCTGGACGATGGCAAGCTGATGCGGCTGACCGCCCGCATGCCAGCGACGGCCCTGAAGAGCGGCGACATCGAGGCGCGCGGGCTCGAGGCCACGCTCGATCTGACCACCACGGGCGACCGGGTCGCGCTGCGGGTTACCGCCGCCGCCCAGCGGGCCGGATTGCCGGGGTTGGGCGGCGAGGCCGCGCGCCTGACCCTGACCGGCGACCTGCCGTATCCCGATCTCAAGACCCGGCGGGGCGACGGTCGCGCCCGGGTGGACGCGACCCTGCGCGCGGCGCGGCTGACCACGGCGGGCGCGACCGGCCGAGACGCGACCGCCCGCCTGGGCTTCGACGGTCAGACCACCGGCTGGATCGAGGCCTTCCGCATCGATGGCGCGGCGGACATCGGGCTGGAAGCCGCGCGAATCGAGCGCGGCGATGCCTCCGCGTCGAGCGCCCTGGTCCGGCTCGCGCAAGCCCGGACCACCCTGACCAGAGATTCCGAAGGGTTCGGTTGGCGGATTAACGGTCCCGCCTCGCTGACGGCGGCCCGTGCCACCGGTGCCGGACTGGATGGATCGGGTGTCGCCCTGTCGTCGCGGCGGCTGGTGATCGGCGGTCGCGGGGCCGCGGTCGAGGTTGAGAGCCGGTTCGCGCTCGCGGCGGATCGGCTGGCCTGGAGCGACATGACCCTGGCGGGCGTGCGCGGGGCGGTCGATCTGGAACTTGTCTCGGATGGCGGGACGCGCCTGGCGGCGACCGGCTCCCTGGCCGCGCCGCGCGCCGCCTGGCCCCTGTTCGGTCGGTCCGCGCGTGACGACCTGCCCGAACTGGCCCGGATGAAGCAGGCCCTGTCCGCCTTTGCCGTCGACATCCCCGCCTTCACCCTGAGCTCGCAGACGTCGGGCACCCGCATCACTCTGGATCGACCGGCGACGCTGCGCCCCGCCAACGGTGGCGTCGTCACCCTGAGCCCCGTGGCGACACCGATCTTCGTCGCGCTCCGGGGTCAGGCCGGCGGCGGCGCGCTCGCCCTGGCCTCGCGCCGGGGGGAGGGCCTGCCCGAGGCCGCCTTTGCCATCCCGGCCTGGCGCCTGACTCCCGGGGGCTTTACCGCCACGCTGGACGGTCGCGCCGCGCTGGATTTCGGGCTCGCGCGCGGCATCGCGTTGCAGACGCGGGGCGAACTGGCCTCAACGGACGGCCGTCTGACCTATGTCGCCGCCCGGTGCCTGTCCCTGACGGTCGAGCGTCTCGAACTGGACGAGAGCGATGTCACCGATATGGCCGGATCGATCTGTCCGGTCGCACGTCCGCTGGTTACCGTGACCGGCGGGGCCTGGCGCGCCGAGGGTGCATTGTCGGGTATCGACGCCGCCACCCCCTTCCTCGCGTTGCTGTTTCGCGATGCCGAGGGGTCATTCACGGCGACGGGCGGCCCTCGCGGCCTCGGGCTGGACGCGCGCATAACATCGGCCACCGTGGATGACGCGACCACGCCGCGTCGCTTCAACGCCGTGGGTGCCGCCGGTTCGGCGCGGATGGTCGGCGAGGACTGGTCGGGGGCCTTCGATCTGACCCATGGGCCGACGACGCTCGGTCGCCTGACCCTGGCACACGACGGCCGAGAGGGTGCCGGCGGTGTGACCATCGACGCGCCGTCGATCGTCTTCGCCCCGGCTGGTTTGCAGCCGCTGGACCTGACGCCCATGGCCGCCTTCGTCGGCTCCCCCGCCAGCGGATCGGTCGGCTTTCAGGGCCGCGTCGACTGGCGGGGCGGGACCGAAGGCTCCAGTTCCGGTCGCCTGACCATTCCCGGCCTGGATTTCATCAGCCCGGTCGGCCCCGTGAAGGGGCTGCGCGGGACCATCGACTTCACCAGTCTGGCTCCGTTGACCGCGGCACCGGGTCAGGAGCTGACCGCCGACTTGCTGGAATCGATCGCGCCCCTGACCGACATCGCCGTGACCTTCGGCCTCGACGAGGCGGCGGTCACGATCGAGGGCGGCGATCTCGCGGTCGCCGGCGGCACGATCCGGGTCGAGCCCTTCGCCGTGCCGCTGGACCCGACCCAGCCGATCAGGGGGGTCATCGTGCTCGACAAGGTCCAGCTGGGTCAGGTGATCGCCGGCGCCGGCTTTGGCGACAAGGTCAGTCTCGACGCAATCGTCTCCGGGCGCCTGCCCTTCACGTCGGACCGGGTGAACGGGATCCGCATCTCGGGCGGCTCGCTGTCGGCGGTCCAGCCGGGGCGGCTGTCGATCGCGCGCGAGGCACTCAGCGGCCTTCAGGCGGGAGGTGGCGGCGAGGGGGTGCCGCCCAATACGGTGCAGGATCTGGCCTATCAAGCGATGGAGAATCTGTCCTTCGACATCCTGTCGGCCGAGGTCAACAGTCTGGATCAGGGCCGTATCGGCGTGCTGTTTCGTATCCGCGGTCGCCACGACCCGCCCCAGCGCCAAGAGCTGCGTATCTCGATCTCGGAATTCATCAGCCGCGAATTCCTCAACCGCGAGCTTCCCCTGCCGTCCGGCACCGGTATCGACCTGACCCTCGACACCACCCTCAACGCCAACCAGCTGGTCAGCGACCTGCTGGCGCTGAACCGGGCCCGCGACGGGCGGCCTGACGCCCCTGTTCCCGACGCGCCATAATCCCGCTGGCTTCACCGTTCAGAACCCGTTCACCCCGCGCGGCGTTACATCCGCACAGATTGAAGACCGGAGACCTCGCCTCATGACCTGGCCCGTAACGCGGACCCGCAAGATCGCCGCCCTGCTCGGCCTGATGGCCGTGGCCGGGGCCGGGGCCTGCACGCCCACGGTCCGGCTTCAGGTCGACCCGATCCAGATATACGCCAAGCTGGACGCCGACGTCCGCATCCGCCTCGACAAGGAGCTTCAGGACCTCCTCGTCGAAAACCCCAACCTGTTCTGATGCGAAAGTTGAACACCATGTCTATCCGCAAGCTCTTCGTCGTGACGGCCGCGATCGCCGCCCTCGGCGTGGCCGCGAGCGCGGCCTTCGCCCAGACCGCCGAGCAGAAGGCGATGATCGACGCCGCCAAGGCTCGGGGTACGGTCGGCGAACAGGCTGACGGCTATCTCGGCTTCCGCGTCGCCTCGTCCAGCGCCCCCCTGACCCAGGCGGTTCTGGACACCAATGCCGCCCGCCGCGCCGCCTATGCCGAGCGTGCCCAGGCCGCCGGCGCCACGACCGAGGTCGCCGCTGCCCGCGCCTTCGAAACGATCGTCCTTCCCCGCGTCACCTCGGGCCAGTGGTACCGCAACGCCCAGGGCCAGTGGGTCCAGCGCTAGGGGCTGGTCGCCCGAGGTCGTCCACTTGAGCCCGGGCGCGACCCGCGCGATAGGTCGTCCATGACCGAAGCGCCGCACCCCCCGTCCGACATCACCTACGCCGGCTATCTGGCGCTGGATGACCTGCTCGCCGCCCAGCACCCGCTGTCCGACGAACACGACGAGATGCTGTTCGTCGTTATCCACCAGACCAAGGAGCTGTGGCTCAAGCAGATTCTGCACGAGCTGTCGCATGCGCAGGGTCTGGTTCGCGCCGGCGATCTGGTGCCCGCCTACAAGAGCCTGGCCCGGGTCAGCCGCATCCAGGCGGTCATGACAATGAGCTGGGACATCCTGGCCACCATGACCCCGGCCGACTACCTGCGCTTCCGAGGCGTGCTGGGCTCGTCCTCCGGCTTCCAGAGCGATCAGTTCCGTCGCTTCGAATATGCGCTGGGCCTGAAGGACGATCGCTTCCTCCGGTTCCACGACGACCGGCCTGTCGCCCTCGCCGCGATGAAGGCCGCCCTCGCCGCGCCGAGCCTGTACGATGACGTGATGGCCCAGCTCGCCGCGGCCGGCCTGCCGGTTCCGCCAGACGTGTTGAGCCGCGACGTCAGCCAACCTTGGGAGCCGTCCGAGAGTGTCGAGGCGGCCTGGCTGGAGGTCTATCGCGACACTCCCCGCTGGTGGCCCTTCTACCAGCTGGCCGAAAAACTGGTCGATCTGGACGATGCGCTGCTGACCTGGCGGCACAAGCATGTGGTCACCGTCGAACGCATCATCGGCCGCCGCCGCGGCACCGGCGGCACCGAGGGCGTGGCCTATCTGACCGAGACGTTGCAGCGGCGGTGCTTTCCCGAGTTGTGGTCGCTGCGGACGAAGCTGTGAGGAACGTCGGGAGGACAATTCTCGCCACCGTGGCCACCCTGCTGGTCCCGACCGGCTGCGACCGGCCCGAGGTGCCACCGGCCGCGACCGCGACGCCGGTTCCGGCGGCCTCCTCGCCTGCCGCCGGGAGCGTTGCGACCGCCGACGGAACCATAATCGCTTTCGTGGATGTGGCGGGTGCCCCGACCGCAGCCTTGATGTGCGGCCCGGCGGGACTCCGGATCGTCGTGCCGGGGTTCCGGGCGATCGCGAGCGAGGATCGCCTGAGCATCGGGACGGAGGGAGAGGCCTTCGCCCTCGTCGCCGATCTCGCGGTACCCGGTCCGGGCGTGACCGCCTCGGGGCCCCCGGATCCCGACCTGCTGGATCGACTGGCGCGGGGAGAGGCGCTGTTCGCGAGCTACGGACAGCAGGCCGCGGGGCCTTTGACCGCTGCGTCGCCCACCGAACTGCAGGATGTGATTTCGGCCTGCCGTCGTCGCGAACGGTCGCAACCAAAGCGGGGCTGAATCGGTTTCAGGGGCAGCGTTTCACCCACGGAGCCTCCCCCATGAGCACCCCCAACCATCACGACATCCACGTCCTCAACGGACTGATCGAGACCACCATCGACAGCGCTGACGGCTATCGCGAAGCTGCCAAGGAAGCCGACAAGCCCCAGTATCGCACCCTGTTCGAGGCCCGCAGCTTCGAGCGCCAGCACGTCACCGTCGATCTCCAGGGCACGGTGCGCACGCTCGGCGGCGAGCCGGAGGAATACGGCACCGTCCTGGCCAAGGCTCATCGGGCCTTCCTCGACGTCAAACACGCCCTGCTGCGCGGCGACCAGGCCGTGGTGAATTCGGTCAAGACCGGCGAGGACTTCATCAAGGCCAAGTTCGAGACGGCCCTGGAAGATTCCGATGTCTCCGCCACGACCAAGGACGCGATCCGCCGCGCCTATGCCACGGTCAAGGACGGACACGACCAGATGCGCGACCTGAAGCACAGCCTGGAAGGCCAGAAGGACGCCGGCGGCCAAGTGTATCCGCAGTAGACAACGCCCGGGCGAATTGGACTGACTGAAGCGGGGCGTCGGCTGATCGGGCCGACGCCCCGATTGCGTGGCGGAACAGCCGGAAACGACCCCGCGCCGGACGGAGCCAGGGGCGGAAAGGCGTGCGGAGCGTCCGGGTCGAAGCCGGAGGATTTATGATGATTTACCGCTTCGACTCCTGACCGTGGCTCCGCGCGGAGATTGGACGGAAGCTTGCGTCGGGTGGCGGTCTTGACGCCTCGACCCCGATCTGGCCAGCGGAGCGATCCGACGCCCCTCTCTTTACGGTGCGCGTGTACCAGAGGGAGGGGCCTTGAAGAACGGGGTGGTTCGTGGACGTCGAGCGCATATAGAGGGTGATGATGGAAATCGTATCTCAATCAAAAGGAAGGGTCCGCGTCCGGGCCGATGCGATCAAGCCTTTTCGCTGCAAGAACCTCATCGCCGTGATCGAGGACCCTTCCGATGTGAAAAACATCGGGACGGTGATCCGAAACGCGAACGCCTTTGGCGTCGAGAAAGTCTACGTCGTCGATCCTCGTCGTGGGCTGCCAGACGACTGGCAAGAATTGCGCGGTGACCGGGCCGTTTCAAAAACCTCTGTCTCCGCTGTGAAATGGACCTTCGTGAAGCGCTTCGACAGCACCGATGAGTGCTTCGACTATCTCGAGAAAAAGGGTTTCACATCGATCGTCACGTCGCCGCACGTGAAAGGCAAGACCAGCATCTTCCTCGACGAAGGCGACTACACCTCTCACACCAAACTTGCGGTCTGGTTCGGCAGCGAGACGAGAGGAATCAGCGAACGCGCCGTCGAACGAAGCGAAATGTGTGTCAGTGTCCCGATGTATGGCATGATCGAAAGCCTGAACCTCGGAACCAGTTCGGGCATCGTTCTTTACGAAGTCGCGAAACAACGGCGAGCCTATCAGAGCCTCTACAGACTACGTAATCGCAGGGGAGAGCGTGAAGCGCCGCTGCCGACGGTGCTGATCCCGGCAAGCAACGAGTAGGCAAGGTCCTTTCCACCGCTTTGCGGTCCCTCTCCCGTCTGAGAGGGGAAGCTGGCTCAGTGCCCGAACACCTCGACCCCGATCTCGCCGCCCCGGGTCAGCCAGGCCCGCTTCATGCCCTGGCTGTTGAACGGGTGGGCGATGTTGCCGTCGCGGTCCAGCGCGATCAGGCCGCCGTCGCCGCCCATGCCGCCGATCTCGTCGATCACCGCCTGGCCTGCCTCGGCCAGAGACTGCCCCGCGCCGACGCGCCAGCTGACCTGAATGCAGGCGGCCACGCGGATGAAATACTCGCCCTGGCCGGTGCCCGAGACGGCGACGCGGCCGTCGGCCCAGCTTCCCGCGCCGGGGATGGGGGTGTCGCCGACGCGACCGGGCATCTTGCCGAACACACCCGCCGTCGAGGTCGCCGCCGCCAGCCGCCCGTCGCGGTCCAGCACGCAGCAGCCCACCGTGCCGTGGGCCAGCGTACCGGGGGGATGATTGTCCTCGCCCTGACCGGCCCGGGTGAACCACGCGTCCTCGTCGCCGATCATCTCCAGACCCTGGTCGAGGGCGAACAGGGCCGCGCCCTCGCCGACCAGCATGACGTGCGGCGTCCGGTCCATCACCGCGCGGGCGACCACGACGGGATTGCGGAACCCCTGAAGGGCGGCGACCGCCCCGGCCTTGCGGGTCGACCCGTCCATCAGGCTGGCGTCCAGCTCATAGGCTCCGGACAGATTGGGCGAGGCCCCGCGTCCGGCGACATAGAGGCCGGAATCCTCCAGCATCACCGTCGCCTCGACCGCGACGTCCAGCGCCGAAGCGCCCGCGTCCAGCCGCGCCTTCATCGCCACGACGACCTCGCGCATGTGGACGGTCTCGGCGCTGTAGTCGCGCTCGCGTCGCGCGCCGGCGCCGCCGTGGAGGATGAGAGCCGTCATTCGGGGTCGTCTCCGGATCGCCCCTTTCAAACGGGCGGGACGCTGATTAGCCTCATGCCGACGCGCGCGCCACCGGGGTGCGTGCAAATGCACACGGCCTCAAGCAGCGCGACCGCGCGATAGGCCAACGAGGATGATCATGCGCGCTGTCCTGTCAAAAGCCCCCGGCGGGCCCGAAACCCTGGTCGTCGAGGAGGTGCTGGACCCTCGGCCGATGAAGGGCGAGGTGGTGATCGACGTGCGGGCGATCGGGGTCAACTTTCCCGACACCCTGATCATTGAGGACCGCTATCAGTTCAAGCCGACCCGTCCGTTCTCGCCGGGTGGCGAGGTGGCGGGCGTGGTCGAAGCGATCGGCGAGGGCGTCACCACCGTTCGCAAGGGCGACCGGGTCATCGCCGTGCCGGGCTGGGGCGGCATGGTCGAGCGGCTGGCGGTGCCCGCCGCCTCGGTGATGAAAATCCCCGACGCCATGGATTTCAACACCGCCGCCGCCTTGGTGATGACCTATGGCACGTCATACTATGCCCTGAAGGACCGGGCGCAGCTGAAGGCGGGCGAGCGCCTGTTGGTGCTGGGCGCGGCGGGGGGCGTCGGCGTCGCCGCCGTCGAACTGGGCAAGGCCATGGGGGCCCAGGTCACGGCCGCCGCCTCGACAAACGACAAGGTTCAGTTCGCGCTGGAGGCCGGGGCCGACAACGGCCTGATCTATCCGTCCGGCAAGATGGACAAGGCGGCGCAGAAGGAACTGTCGGGCGAGTTGAAGCTGGCCTCGGGCCGCGACGGGCCGGACGTGGTCTATGACGCCGTCGGCGGCGACTATTGCGAGCCGGCGCTCAGGGCCATGGACTGGAACGGTCGCTATCTGGTGGTCGGCTTTCCGGCCGGGATTCCGGCCCTGCCGCTGAACCTGACCCTGCTGAAGTCGGTGTCGGTGATCGGGGTGTTCTGGGGGGCCGCCGTGATGCGCGACCCGGCCGCCCACGCCGCCAACATGGCCGACCTGCTGCGGTTCTGGCAGGACGGCAAGATCCGCCCGCGCGTCAGCCAGACCTTCCCGCTGGAGCGCGCTCATGAAGCCATCAAGGCGCTGGGCGACCGCACGGTGATGGGCAAGGTGGTGGTCACGGTCGCCTCATGACCCTCGCCCTGTCACCCGACCTCGACGTCACCGCGCTGAACCGGGCGTTTGCCGTCCGTCGCCGGCTGCATATTCCCGGCGTGCTCGACCCCGCCGGTGCCGAGGCCGTGACGGCGGCCATGGAGGCCTCCGAAGATTGGCGCGTCTCGGTCGCGGCGGGCGGAGAGACGTTCGAACTCCCGCTCCGCGACCGCCTCGCCGCCGAGCCGGGCAAACAGGGCTGGATCGACGCCGCGCGGGTCGATGGATCGAGCCCGCGCATGCAGTACGTCTTCGACACCCGCCGGCTGGGACTGGAAGCGCAGACGGGGATCGCCCCCGACGCGGTCAGCGCGGTGCTGGACTGGCTGAACGGCCCGGCCTTCATCGCCTTCGCGCGTGGCGTGACCGGCGACGACCGGATCGATTTCGCCGACGCCCAGGCGACCCGCTATCGCCCCGGTCATGTGCTGACCGGCCACGACGACACCGCGCCGGGCAAGAACCGGCTCTATGCCTATGTTCTGAACCTGACGCGCGAGTGGCGGATCGACTGGGGCGGGGCGCTGATCTTTCCTGGCCCTGACGGCCATATCGAGGAAGGCTTCGCGCCCGCCTTCAATGCCCTCAATCTGTTCGCCGTGCCCATGCCCCACGCCGTGACCCAGGTGTCCAGCTTTTCACCGCGAGACCGGCTGTCGGTCACCGGCTGGCTGCGCTCCCACCAGATGCTCGATCCTGCGGCCTGACGTGCGTGTCAGCTCCGCCAGTGTTCGAGCGCCGCCCGGGCCGCGTCCCGGTGATGTTTTCGGATATTGGCCCCGAGGGTGGCGATCACCGCGGTGATCACCGCCGCGTCGTCGGTGAAGCCGATCCCGGCCAGCACGTCCGGAATGGCGTCGAAGGGCAGCACGAAATAGGCCAGCGCCCCCAGCATGATCCCCTTGGCGGCCGTCGGGGTCGCGGGATCGCGGGCCGCATAATAGACGCTGACCAACTGACCGGCGAACGGGATGCGCGACGCGGTACGCCGCAGCTTGGGCCAGAAGCCCTTGCTCACCCGCGCCTCGTTGACGCGCTGGATCGACGGCACCAGGGCGCGCGAGGGGTCGAGCGCCTCTTCCGGCGTGATCGGACCGGCCGCGTGATTGGCATTCGTGGTCATGGCGGCTAAATCCCCGCGACTGATCTCTGGTTCAAAATCAATATAGGGGCTCCGGCCATGAAACTCGATGGTTCGATCGCGGCAGTGGTGACGGGTGGCGCCTCGGGCCTCGGCGAGGGCACGGCGCGGGCCATCGCCGCGACCGGCGCGAAGGTCGCCCTGTTCGACATGAACGCCGAAAAGGGGGAGGCGGTCGCCAAGGAAATCGGCGGCGTCTTCTGTCTGGTCGACGTCACCGACGACGCCTCCGTGGCCGCGGGCTTCGAAAAGGCCCGCGCCGCCCATGGCCAGGAGCGGCTGACCGTCAACTGCGCCGGTATCGCCACGGGCCAGAAGACGGTGTCGCGCAAGAAGGACACCGGCGAGATCCGCGCCCACGACATGGCCGGCTTCGAACGCACCGTGCGGGTCAATCTGTTCGGCAGCTTCCGCGTCCTGTCGCAGTCGGCGGCGGGGATGGTGACGCTGGAGCCCCTGGCCGACGGCGAGCGCGGCCTGATCGTCAACACCGCCTCGGTGGCGGCCCAGGACGGCCAGATCGGCCAGGCCGCCTATGCCGCGTCCAAGGGTGGCGTCTATGCCATGACCCTGCCGGTCGCCCGCGACCTGGCCCAGGAAGGCATCCGCTGCAACACCATCCTGCCCGGGATCATGTGGACGCCGATGATGGCCGGCATGGACCAGAAGATCCAGGACGCCCTGGCCGCCGCCATTCCTTTCCCCAGCCGCCTCGGCACCCCCGCCGACTACGCCTCGCTGGTGCTGGAACTGGTCCGCAACGTCTACATCAACGGCGAATGCATCCGGCTGGACGGGGCCATCAGATTGGCGCCGCGTTAGGGCGCTGACGCCCGCCGCGCGGCGGCTCGCGGCTTGAGCGCGGACGGCGCGAACCGTCAGGCCGCCCCCGAGTCCGACCCTTGGTCGGCCCGAGGATGAACGGGTCGACAAGGCGCAGCCTTGTGACCGCGGCCAACCAAAAAGAGGCTTGCGGAGCGAGCCGCCCCTCCGCTATACGCCCGCCTCCGACTGAAATGCGGGCGTAGCTCAGTGGTAGAGCACAACCTTGCCAAGGTTGGGGTCGAGAGTTCGAATCTCTTCGCCCGCTCCAGTCGAATCAGGAAGCCCGGTCCCCATGGCCGGGCTTTCTCGCTTTCTGCGCCCGGGCTGCGTGAGTTTGCCAAG
>Ga0105047_10008847_pt1 | contig 16712 bp, 13 predicted proteins | sample MAT04_FD_78384 | JGI IMG/M metagenome (GOLD analysis project Ga0105047, IMG submission 78384) | Freshwater microbial communities from Lake Fryxell liftoff mats and glacier meltwater in Antarctica - MAT-04 (megahit assembly) | ecosystem: Environmental > Aquatic > Freshwater > Ice > Liftoff...
CACATCTTTTAAAAAAGTCGTTTTTCTCTCCAATAACTGGCGTTTGGGTGAGAAAAATTTCTCACCCACCCCCGGCCCCGCCCTCAAAGGGCGGGGAGGATATTTTTTTTGCCATTTTTGGGCGGCACGTGCCGCCCAAAAATGGGAGGCAGGGGCCGGGGGATAGAGGGTTTTGCCGTTCACAAAAGCGTTTTTTGCCAAAAAATCCAGTAAAAAGATGGGTGTAATGATTAGTGAGGGAGGGCAGGGGTCGGGGGATGGCGGGTGTGCGCAACCCTACTTCAAGAAGATTTCGAGCACCGGCACAGTAACGCGCGGTTTTTCGACCGGCAGATAAAACAGCACGCTGCCGGGGGTCAGTCTCTGCTCATCCCAGTTACGCTCATTGCCGGCTTCTTTAAAGGAAACCTCGCTGCCGTCATTGAGCAGTTGGGCATATTCCACCTTGCCCGCCAGACCGGGCAGGTCGAGGTGGCGGAAGGGCCAGGCGAAGAGGTGGGCGTACAGGCGCTTGCCGTTCTGGGTATAGCGCACGTCGGTTGGCGGGGTGAAGTCGCTGGCGGTGCAGCCGTAAATGGAACGGGCATGCACCCGCGACCAATCCGCATACACCTGCAGCGCCGCCACGGCGCGGTCATCCAGAATGCCGCGCGCGGTGGGGCCTACGTTCATCAGCAGGTTACCGCCCAGGGCCACGGTATTCACCAGCATGCGCACCAACTGTTCAGGGCTTTTCCAGCTCGATTCGTCGCGGTGGTAACCCCACGACCCCGATAAGGTCTGGCAGGCTTCCCAAACCACCGGCTGGCCGTCCACTTTCACCCATTCGGTCGGTTGGAACTGCTCCGGGGTGTGGATATCCGCCGGAACATCCGGCAGGTCCAGGCGGTTATTGAGGATGATCTTGGGCGCCAGCGAGCGGATGAGCGCGTAGAGCTTATCGCTCTCCCAATCGGCATGGCCCTTGCCGGGCATGCCTTTGTAATCGCGCCCTGGATAGGAAAAATCGTTCCACATCACGTCCACCGGGCCGTAGCGGGTGAGCAGCTCGGTGACCTGGTTGCGCATGTATTCGGCATAGATGCGCATATCGCGGCCTTTGTTCAACTCGGCCGCATCCGCGCGATCGCGCAGGGGGTGGAAGATATCGATCGGGAAGTGCGGATGGTGCCAATCGATCAGCGAGTAATAGAAACCCACCCGCAGCCCCTCGGCGCGGAAGGCTTCGACTACCTCGGCGATCAGGTCTTTACCCCAGGGGGTGTTGGTGGCCTTGTAATCGGTGAAGGCCGAATCCCACAGGCAAAAACCGTCGTGGTGCTTGGTGGTGATCACAAAATACCTCATGCCGGCTGCTCTGGCGGCGCGCGCCCACTCGCGCGGGTTGAACAGGTCGGGGTTGAAGTGGTCGAAATAGGGCTGGTAGTGCGCATCGTCGATTAATTCACGGCTCTTGACCCATTCGTGGCGGGCCGGCAGGGCATACAGGCCCCAATGAATGAACATGCCGAAACGGTCCTGGACAAACCAGGACGTATCTCCGGCAGTTGCAGCGGGAAATTCTCGCATCGTAAAGCTCCTTATAGATCTAACCACAGAGACTCAGAGTCACAGAGAAGAAGAATTTATTTTTGAGTTTAATACCACATATGCTCGCGGTACACGTCGAGCGCGTACCGGTAGGTATCGTAGTTCACCGTGGGCGGCACCGAATGGTCCGAGGCAAACACCAGGCGGGCCCCGGCCGCCTTCATGCCATCGATATATGCCGCCACCTCTTTGCGTACCGTGTCTTTATCGTTGGTTTCCAGCACGCGCACGTCCAGACCGCCCACAAAGGCCAGTTTGTCGCCATACTGTTTGGCAAAGGCATACGGATCATTATTGCGCGCCTTGCGTTCCATCGGGTTGAGCGCATCGAAGCCCGCCTCCACAATCAGGGGCAGGGCCTGGGCCACACTGCCGCACGAATGCAGCACCACCGGCAGATTATAGCCGTGGAAGAACTCGATCATTTCCTTAAAATACGGGAAAACCATGTGCTCAAACGTTTTGGGAGAAGCAAACAGGCCGGCATTGTAGCCCATGTCTTCAAACATCCAGATTCCATCCGGCAGGCCCACCTCGTCAAAATAATACTGGTAATACTTTTTGTAGAAATCGGTGTAAGTGCGGTTGAAATCGTGGATCCAGTCGGGGTCGCTCAACAGGCTGGAATAGAGGGTGATATCGCCCAGGCTGCCGCGGCCCAGTTCCCAGATAAACATGTGGCCGTAAGATTTCCACAGCCCGGCCTGACGCGCTTCGGCCATAACTTTGTGAGTGTCGGCCAGCTTGGCGCGCAGCGGGTCAAATTCCAGCAGGTGGGGCTTGTACTCGTTCTCCCAAATTTCGCGGGTGGTCATGCGAAAATCGATGTGCTCGGGCGTGCCCATTTTGTGCCGCCAATATTTAAATGAAGCCCCGGCCCCGTTGCGCCGGATCTCCCACTGCTCGTTCTGTTCCACCAGCTCGTCATAGCCGCGCAGGGGTTTGGTGTCGAACCAGCCCCCCACGCCGAGCATATCGTAGCCAAAATGCTGCCACGCCGGCACCGGTTCTTCGTACTCCCCGGCGGTGATCACATCGCGCACAAAACCGTCGCCTTCTTCGCGCACGGTTTCACCGGCTTCTTTATAAACGCGGTGGGTGGGGTAACCCTGCTTGATCCAGAGCACATAGGTATCATTCCACAGCGATTCCGTCAGGCCCACCCGCTCCGCCGGTTTCCCGCGCAGCAGGGCATCGATATTTTCTTGTGAGGTCATGCTCATAATCCATCTCCATCGAAAGGGATTCCCATTACTTTATATCTTCTGATCCCCGGCGTAATCGGTGCCGCCGTGCAACTGCGGGTAGTAGCTGGCGCGGTGGAACTCGGGCGCGGAGTCAAATTCCAGTTCCACCATGGTGATGCCGGCGTGGGTATCGGGGGCTTTGGCCGGCAGGTTCTTGAGCAAGATGCGCTGCCCACGCTGCTCAAAAGCCACTGGCGAGCCGTCTTTCACCAGGCGCACCGCCTTCACCGGCGACATGAAGCCGCCGATGGCCATTTCGCCGCCCGTGGGCCAGATCCAGTTCCAGATAAAGACGTTCTTGCCGTCAAAAGATGAACCCGCCACGCCGCTGGCGCTGGCGTAAGCCGACCTGGCCATTTTACCATACACCGCCCTGCCATTTTCGGCCAGCCACTTGCCCACCGCGGTCAGCGGGGCCACGGCCTCAGCCGGCACCGAGCCATCGGGCATGGGGCCAATATTGAGCAGCAGGTTACCGCCGCCCGCGGTGACGGTGTGCAGCATGCGGATAATGCGCTGCGCATTGTAGCTGTAAGGCAGAGACTGCGCCGAGTCGACATAACCCCAACTGATGCCGTTGAAGGTCATGCAGGCTTCCCAATCGCGGTCGAGCGCGGTCAGGTGCTCTTCCGGGGTGCCAAAATCTTCATCCAGGCGGCTGCGGTTGTTGATGATCAGGTCCGGCTGCAGCACGCGCATTTCCTGGTTCAGCTCCAGCGAATCCCAACCTTCCCAGTTCTCCATCGGTCGGGCCACATCGTACCACAGGATATCGATCTTGCCGTACTGCGTCAGCAGTTCGCGGTTGAGCGAGCGAATGTAGGCATTAAAGCGCGCGCGCGCCTGGGTGTCGAAGGCGCAGCGCCAGCCGTCGAGATGGTGCCAGTCCATCAACGAGGAATAAAAGCCAATCTTCAGGCCAAACTCGCGGCAGGCATCCACAAACTCGCGCACAATGTCGCGCTTCGGGCCGTAATTGACCGAGTTGTAGGGATTGGCTTTCGAATCCCACAGGCTGAAGCCCTCGTGGTGGCGGGTGGTCAACACCATGTATTTCATCCCGGCTTTGGCGGCCAGTTCGGCCCACTGGCGCGGCGCGCCTGGCTTGGGGTTGAAGGTCTCCGCCAGTTTTTCATACTCGGCAATGGGATAGTTTTCGAGCGACATGACCCACTCGTTGCGGCCCACCTGCGAATATAAGCCGTAGTGGATGAACATGCCAAAGCGCGCTTCGCGCCACCACGACATGCGGTCGGTGCGGGTCGATGCGACCCACTTTTCATAATCGGCTTTGCTCAGCAAATTCGTCATTTTGTGATCTCCTGTGTTTGGTTTTGGTAATTGCTGTACGTACCCTCACTGTGACAAAAATTAATGGATAGAGTACCGCTAGCAGGAAAACTACCAGAATGGAATAGTTGGCGATCATGAAGGCCATATCGACGCGGCTCTCACGGATTCGATTCTGGTTGTGGAATAACGTGGTCAGACGTTGTGTGGCCATAGATTTCCTCGTCGGGCCGGGTCGGGGGGGGATCAGAATAGGGACGAATCGGTGAAACGCTTGGATAAGCGGTTGGCGATCAACAGCAAAACCAGGCCGATCAAAGAGTTGAATAACCCGATGGCAGAGGCATAAGAGAAATTCGACATACCGCCAGCCAAACCCACTTTATAAACATAGGTGCTGATGACCTCCGCAGTCGATAAATTGAGCGTATTTTGCATCAGGTAGGTCTTTTCAAAGCCCACGTTGAGCAACTGGCCCATGTTCAAGATCAGCAGGGTGGCGGCTACCGGCAGAATGCCGGGCACATCGATGTGCCAGATACGCTGCATGCGGTTGGCGCCATCCACCAGGGCGGCTTCGTGCAGGGCGGGATCAATGGTGGTGAGGGTGGCCAGGTAAATGATGGTATTGAAACCGGTGCTCTGCCACACCCCCGACCAGACATACACGGAGGGGAAGAGTTCGGCCGACCCCATAAATTGGATCGGGGCGCCGCCCAGCGCCTTGATCAACTGGTTGATCGGGCCAAAGCGCAGGTCGAGAAACTGCATCATCATGCCCACCAGTACCACGGTCGAAATGAAATAGGGCGCGTAGCTGACCAACTGAATGAAGTTCTTAAACCCGCCCGGGCGCAATTGGTTGAGGCTGAGCGCAAAAATAATGGGGATGGGGAAACCCACCAGGAGCGAATACGCCGAAAGTCCCAGTGTATTTTTCATCAGGCGTTCAAACATGGGCGAGTTAAAGAAGCGCACAAAATTATCCAAACCCACCCACGGGCTGGCCCAAATTCCGTTGCCCGGCAAAAAATCGCGGAAGGCGATTTGTGCGCCGTACATCGGATAATATTGAAATACAGCCAGCCAGGCCAGCGGCAGCGCCAGCAGCAGGTACAACTGCCAGCCTTTACGAATTTGCCGCCAGACCGAAGAAAAGACCCTGCGCTTTTCTTCGGTCCCACCTTTAATTTTGATCTTTTTAAGTGTGATTTCCATGTGAGTTCCTGATAAAACGCGGGTTGGGAGTTAAAACGATAAAACCAGAAGGCCTATTTCATCTCCAGCACTACCACACTGGCAAACGGGTCTGGCGCGGCGGCCGGGAGGGTGATAAGGGTTTCCGCGCCCTGCAGCAGCAGGGGCAGCGCCTGGCGCTGCGCATCGGCCAACCCATAGGCCTTGTGGGCCGCGCCCGGCAGCCCGGTCAGGCGCAGCACGCCATCCCGCGGCCAATCGAAGATATGCAGATAAACTTTGCCGGGGCCGGCCGTGGTGCGCAGCCCGGCCAGGCCCTGCAGCGGGCCGGCATGGGTGCCATAAATCGCCTCGCCGTTTACCGCCAGCCAGTCGCCCAGCGCCCGCAGGCGCTCTACCGATGGCGCGGGAATGGTGCCATCCGCCTGCGGGCCAATATTCAGCAGGTAGTTGCCGCCTTTGCTGGCAATATCCACCAGCTTTTGCACCAGGTCGACGCCAGATTTCCAATTGTGATCGTTTAACTTGAACCCCCAGGTGTCGTTGATCGTCGCCGGGGTTTCCCAGTCGCCTTCCATCTTCTGGCCGGGAATGCGGTTGTCGCGCGCGGAAGCATAATCACCCATGGCATTGCCCACCCGCCCACACACCAGGCACTCGGGCTGGAGCGTGTGCACCAGTTCCAGTAATTCGCGGCTCTGCTCGTCTTTGATATACATGGGGGTGTCGAACCAGATCAGGCCAATCGGGCCGTAATGGGTCAGCAGCTCGCGCACCTGGGGTTTGACATAGTGCTCAAGATAACCGGCAAAGTCTTTTTGCGATTCTTTCTGCTGCCACTCAGCCAGCGATTCATCCGGGTGCTGCCCCATGGCGCCGCCGGGATGGTGCCAGTCCTGCGTTTGCGAGTAATACAGGCCAAATTTGATCCCCTGCCGGGCGCACTCTTCAGCCAATTCGCGCACCACATCGCGGCCAAACGGCGCGCCATCCACCGCGTTGTACGGGGTATAGGCCGATTTGAACAGGCAGAAGCCGTCATGATGTTTGGCAGTGAGCACCAGGTATTTCTGCCCGGCGCGTTTGGCCAGCGCCACCCATTCCGCCGCGTTGAAATATTGCGGGTTAAACTGCCCGGCCAGTTTCTCATATTCGGCCACCGGGATGCGCGCCCGCTGCATAATCCATTCCCCAATCCCCGGGATTTCCTGCCCATGCCAAACGCCGGCTGGAATGGCATACAGCCCCCAGTGAATAAACAAGCCAAAACGCGCGGTTCGCCACCAATTCAGGCGGGGGTCGTGTTGGGCTTCAGGCCTTTGCTTGCGATCTGCGGCAAATGATTCTTCGGGCAACATACTTTCACCCTCCGGTATCCGATAGGAATGATAATGGTTTGCGAACGGTTGCTGCGACCGGGGCAGTCTGGTGGCTGAAACAGCCTCAGACCTATTTAAATTTTATGAATTGTAGTTGGAACAGGTTGACTAATAATCAGTATAACAAAATACTGATTGAATATCCACAAATTTTAGCCAGGTTTTGGCCAAAAAATAGACAGCCAGGCGCATTTTTGGCCACACCGCCCTTAATGCATCAGCAGCAGCATGGCTTCGTAGGGCTCGAGCTGCAGCAGGCCCGCTGCAATGGCTGGCTCCGTTTCACGCTGGCTGGAAAGCAGCAGTTCCCACCCGGCGTGGGCCAACTGCTCGCCCAGCGCCAGGCGCTGGCGGCGCCCGCTGAAATTTAATGCCACCAGGATGGTTTCCGTGGCATTCTGGCGCAAATAGGCCAACACAAAATGGGTGTCAAAGGGTTGCGGGTTGTACAGCCCGCGCTGCAGGGCCGGGTGGCTTTTGCGCAGGGCGATCAGCTTGCGGTAGAAATTAAGCAGCGAGCCGGGGTCTGCGTCCATCGCCGCCACGTTGCGCGTGGCGGCATTTGGGTGCAGCGGCAGCCAGGGCCGCGCCGCGGGCTCCGCGAACCCGGCGTTGGCCGCGCCGTTCCACTGCATGGGGGCGCGGCAGCCGTCGCGCCCAATCGGGAGCGGCCAATAGCGCTTGCCCACCGGGTCGCGCAGTTGGCTGCGCGCGAGGCTGATATCGCGCATGCCGATCTCTTCACCATAATAAAGGAAGGGCGTGCCGCGCAGCGTCAGCAGCAGCGCCGCGGCCACTTTCAGGCGGCGGTCGTCCTCGCGCCCCACCCCAAAGGCGTAGCGTGTGGCGCTGCGGCGCACGTCGTGATTGTTAAGCACCCAGGTCGGCCACGCCTCCGCGGAAAGCGACAACTGCCAGTGCGCGATGGCGCGGGCGAAGGCGGGCGCCCACCAGCGGCTGGCGAGCAGCTCAAAACTGAAGGTGGCATGCAGCAGGTCGGGTGCGGTGTAGCGGGCGGCCTTGCCAGGTGCTTCCAGGAAGGTCTCGCCCACGGCGTAGCGCTCCGGGTAGGAATCCAGCAGGGCGCGCAGCTCGCGCAGCAATGGCAGCAGGTCGGGCTGGTCGATATCGTGGATATGCTGCATGCGCTCAAAAGCGCGCAGACCCAGCCTTCCGCCGGGGTTATCCGCCAGCTCGGGCTGTTTAAAATAGGCGTTGAACACGTCCAGGCGGAAACCATCCACCCCGCGCCCGGCCCAGAAGCGGAATGTATCCAGCATGGCCTGGCGCACCGCCGGGTTGCGCCAGTTGAGGTCCGGCTGCTCTTTGGCAAACATGTGAAAATACATCTGCCCGGTGGCGGGATCCAGTTCCCAACCGGGGCCGCCGAAGATCGAAACCCAGTTGTTGGGCGGACGGCTGCCGGGGCGGGGGTCGCGCCACAAATAGAAGTCGTGATAGGGGCTATCGCGCGCCTGGCGTGATTCGACAAACCAGGGGTGGCGGTCGGAGGTGTGGTTGAGCACCATATCCATCACCACGCGTATGCCGCGGGCATGCGCCGCGGCCACCAGCTCGTCGAAATCGGCCAGCGTGCCAAATTTGGGGTCGATATCGCAATAGTCCGAGATATCGTAACCGAAATCGGCATCCGGCGAGGGGTACACTGGCGAGAGCCAGATCGCGTCGATGCCCAACTGGGCCAGGTAACCCAGGTGGGAAATGATCCCGCGCAGGTCACCGATGCCATCCCCGTTCGAATCCCCGAACGAGCGCGGGTAGATCTGGTAAATTACCCCGTCGCGCCACCAAAGGAAATCTGAGTCCATCGCGTCCTCCGTGAAAGGTTAACATTAAGTGTAGCGAGAATCCTCATTTATACAATTTTTTTGGCATGTATAAATGAAAAATAGCAACTGCTCACCCCACCCCCGGCCCCGCACCACCCCCTACGGGTGATGTTGCCGGCTTTATTGTTCGTAACCTGCATCTGAATGGACAAAGTATCATGCCGGGTGGGCCGCAGGATTTTACCTATGCACAGATTTCACAACTATGTTTTGAACTGCTTGGCAAACCAGCCCATCTCCGGTTTGCTTGCGCCCCAAAAAATTTCCTCCCCTCAAATCCCCGCCGCTAACTCGCATCGGCGCTACAATTAAGTTGCCAACCCCAGAATAAGGTCCGGCAGCTATCCGGCTGGCCCCTATTCTCACCCCAAGGAGAAAACCCCATGACCGGCATGACCACCCTGGCCAAGTTCCAGTTAAACGATATGATCGCCGAATATCTCATCGACCAGCCCACCCAGGCCGTCGGCCTGCGCATTTACCCGGCCGCGCTGGCCGGGCAGGTGGCGGCGCACCGCGAGCAGCTCAGCCCGCGCACTATCCCCGCCTGGAAGTTGGAGCCGCTGGTGCAGTTCAAGTTGATGGGCGACGCCACCTCCGGCTATACCCAGGGCCTCACCCTGCGCAACAGCGCCTCGCTCACCGGCCTGCGCCTGGAAGAGCAAAAAGTGCTGCAAACGGGCGACTGCACCCAGATCATCACCCGCCTGGCCAGTGCGCGCGGCTATGCCGCGCAGCACCACCTCACCTGGCGCGCCGGTGATCAGGCCCTCACCCTGCAAACCATTTTTGAGAACCGCTCCGCCGCGCCGCTCACCCTGGAAATGCTCGCCAGTTTTTCGCTCAGCGGCATCACCCCCTTCGCCCTCGATGACGCCCCCGGCCGTTTATACATCCACCGTTTCCGCAGCTATTGGTCTGCCGAGGGCCGCCATGAATGCCGCCTGGCGGAGGACCTGGGACTGGAGCCCTCGTGGGCGCATCATGGGGCGCGCTCCGAACGTTTCGGGCAGTTAGGCTCGATGCCGGTGCGCGGGTTCTTCCCCTGGGCCGGTGTAGAAGACCGGGCCGCGGGCGTGCTGTGGGGCGCGCAACTGGCGGCCCCCGGTTCGTGGCAGATGGAGTTCTTCCGCAATGACGATTTTATGTGCCTGTCGGGCGGCCTGGCAGACCGGGAGTACGGGCATTGGTTGAAGACGGTGGCCTCCGGAGCGCAGTTCGCCTCGCCCATCGCCTATGTTTCCTGCGTGCAGGGCAACCTGGACGATTTATGCGCGCGCCTGGTGGCCATGCAACTGCCCGCCGCGCAGGCCGCGCCGGCCAGCGAGCGCGAACTACCCGTGATCTGCAACGAGTGGTGCACCAGTTGGGGCGACCCACGCCACGCGGACCTGGTGGCAATGGCGGATAAATTACAGGGCTCCGGCGTCAAGTACCTGGTGATCGATGCCGGGTGGTATAAGGGCGATGCGGGCGTCTGGCATTTGGGCCAGGGCGATTGGGTGGCCAATGCGCGCCTCTTCCCCAATGGCCTGGCCGCCACGGCTCAGGCCATCCGCGAGCGCGGACTCATTCCGGGGCTCTGGTTCGAAATGGAAGTGGTCGGCGGGCAATCGCCGCGCTTTACCCAGGACGTGGCGCACTGCCTGCAGCGTGATGGCATTCCCATTACCGCTGCTGGGCGCCATTTTTGGGATTTCCGCGACCCGTGGGTGATCGACTATCTCAGCCAGCAGGTGATTGGCCAACTGCGCGACGCCGGATTAGGCTATATCAAGGTGGATTACAACGAAACCATCGGCCTGGGCTGTGACGGCGCCGAATCTCCCGGAGAAGGCCTGCGCCAGCACCTGGCGGGGGTGCAGAGCTTCTTCGCCAAAATGCGCGCCGAGCTGCCGGAACTGGTGATTGAAAACTGCGCTTCCGGCGGGCACCGCCTGGAGCCTTCCTTCATGGGCCTCACCAGCATGGCCTCCTTCTCCGATGCGCATGAAACCGTCGATATCCCGCTGATTGCCGCCAATCTGCAGCGCCTGATCCAGCCGCGCCAGTCGCAAATTTGGGCGGTGCTGCACGCCGGCGATTCCATGCAGCGCCTGGTTTACTTGCTCAGCAGCGGGTTCCTGGGGCGGCTGTGCATCTCCGGTGAAATCCCCGTGCTCAGCGCCGCACAATGGGCCCTGGTGCAGGAAGCCATCAACTTCTACGGGCAGGTGGCTCCGATCATTGCCCAGGGCAAGAGCCGCCTGTTCCAGGCAGTAGGCCCCAGTTGGCAGCATTTGCAGGGCGCCCAGGCCGTGCTGCGCGTGGCCGAAGATGGGCGCTCGGCGCTGCTGGTGACGCATAGCTTTGGCGCGCCGCTGCCCGCCGAAATCCGCGTGGCGCTGCCGGGCAGCGGCTGGCAGATTGCCGCGCGCTTCCCGCAATCTGCGCCGGCGCCCGAATGGGCCGCTGGCCAGATTTGTGTTCAGCCCACACTGGAATGGCAGGGCGGCGCATTCTACCTCACCCGCTGAACCGCGCATCCATCCGTTAACCCGATATAAGCCGCGCGCACATTGCAGGCTATAAAATGAAATAACGGTCTGGGAGTGAAAATGAAAATTCTTGATGCTCAGCGTGAAATCCGCTCCGCCTTTTTGGGCGGGTTTGCCGGGCAGTTGGTTTCTGGCCTGATCTGGTTGGCCGCTGCCGCGTCAGCGTGTTGGGCACGCCCGCTTATGCCATGGCCCTGCTGTTTTTTGGCAGCATGTTCATCTTTCCACTCACCCAGGGGCTGCTGCGTCTAATTGGCCGCCCGGCAAAAGTCAGCGCGGAAAACGGGCGATGGTCTTTGGGTACCCAAACTGCTTTCACCGTGCCGTTGAATTTCCTGCTGGTGGGCGCAGCCACCCTGTATCGTGAAACCTGGTTCTTCCCGGCAGCCATGATTGTGGTCGGCGCGCATTATTTGCCATTCATCACCCTCTACGGCATGCGCATGTTTGGCATCCTGGCGGGGCTGCTGGTAGTGAGCGGGGCCGGGCTGGCGGTGTATGGCCCGCAAATATTCAGCCTGGGCGGCTGGTGGACGGCAGTCGTCTTGCTGCTGTTTGCCGTTGTGGGACGACAGTCGGTCGTTCGTGAAGAACAACGCTAACCAACGGGAAAACCCCAAGCTTCCCGTTCTGGAACATGAATTCACCTCGGAAGCTAAAATTGAACCCTCCCGCGTCATTCGGCCCGGGGATGTGCCTGAAGTGCGCGGGGTGAGCTTCTTCCGCGAAATCATCGAAAAGGTGGCGGTGGCGCAGTTCCGTCACGTCACCCCGGCTCAACTGCTTTACGCCGGTGACGACCTGTCTGGCGATGAAAGGGATCACGCGGCTGGCAGTTGCGCACGGAGATCCGTAAAAACCTGTTCTGGCTGGTGGTAGAAGCGGGTCTAGCGCTTGCGCGGGCATTAAAAAGCACCGGCTGGATCAAATTTTTGATCCAGCCGGTGGGTTATTCTTTGGAGAGCCAGGGACGCCGACCCTGGCTCTCGTCTAAGGAGGAGAAAAGAAGTCGCCCATGTCAATAGCATACCGGTTTTGTCCCCATCGCGCTTGACGCTTACCCTGCGCTTTCCCTACGCTATACTTGTAGTATCATATCATCTACAAAGGACAACCCCATGAAAATAACCTGCATTCGCATCTATCAGCCCAGGCAGTTGAACCGCACCTTTAATCAGAGCGATAGGATCGTCACCCTCGAAACCGACAGCGGCCTGACCGGCATCGGTGAGGGCGGCGCGCGTGACACGCTGGAACAATGCGCCGCCATGCTCATCGGCGAAGACCCGGAACGCATCCAGCATTTATGGCAGATGATGTACCGCGGCTTTTTCTACCCGGCCGGGCGCGAAAAGCTGCACGCCCTGGGCGCGCTGGACCTGGCGTTGTGGGATCTGAAGGGCAAGCGCCTGGGTGCGCCGGTCTATGAACTTCTGGGCGGTCTCACCCGCGACTACGTGGAATGCTATTCCACCGGGTTCCCCTGGCAGGGTTCGCTGGCCGAAACCGCTCAGGCCTGCATCGCGGCGGGCTTTCGCGCCTTTCGCACCTCCGTCGGCGACGCCAAAACAGGCATCTTTGAAGCCCGCCGCCAGGTGGAAGCGACGGCGGCAGCCTGCCGCACCCTGCGCGAAGCGCTCGGCGAACGCGGGGAGTGGTCAATTGACTTTCACACCCGCCTGGACCTGGCCGACGCGGTGCGCCTGTGCGGGCTGATTGAGCCGTTTAACCCCTTGTATGTCGAGGACCCGCTGCGCTCCGAAAACCCCGGTGTGCTGGCGGCGCTGCGCGCGCAGGTGAAGGTGCCCATCGCCGCCGGTGAGCAGTTCGGCGACCGCTGGGATATTAACGAGTTGATTGAAAAGCATCTGATCGATTACACGCGGGTTACGCTGCCCAACGTGGGCGGCATTACCGAAATGCTGAAAATTGCCGCGCTGTGCGAAACGCATTACATCGGCATGATCCCGCACTTTACCGGGCCGATTGCGCTGGCGGCGCTGGTGCATGTGCTGGCGGCGCTGCCGGTGCCGGTGCTGATGGAAATCGCCGGCGCCGGGCCCAAACAGCCCTCGCACCTGCCGCTGGGCTGCACCTTCCGCGACGGCAAGCTGTGGCCCTCGCCTCGCCCGGGGTTGGGCGTCGAGTTCGACCCCTCCGGCGCGGAACTGATCGGCGAGGTCAGCGAACACTCCGCGCCCATTCCCATGTACCGCCGCCCGGATGGCTCCTTCACCAACTGGTAAAATTTCTGAGAGGATCGAAAAGTATGCGATTCTATTTCGCCCGCCACGGTGAGAGTGAAGCCAATGTGCTGCGGGTCATCTCCAACCGCGGCCTGGTGCACGGTTTAACCGAAACCGGCCGCCGGCAGGCTCAAACTTTGGCTGAGACCCTGCGCGGCGCGGAAATCAGCGCCATCTATTCCAGCCCGCTGCTGCGCGCCGCGCAAACCGCCGAAATTTTGGCGCAGAGCCTAGAATTGCGCTTTGAGACCACCGGCGCGCTGCGCGAGCCCGACTGCGGCGCCGCCGAAGGCCGCAGCGACCCCGCCGCCTGGCAACTGCACAGCAACCTGTGGGCTGACTGGTGGGTGCGGCTGAATTGGGATGCCCGTATTGCCGGCGGAGAAAGTTTTAACGATGTGCAGCAGCGTTTCCTGCCGTTTCTGGCAGGTTTGCTGCGCGAAAATCCCGATTCGCAGCAGAATTGGGTGCTGATCGGCCACGGCATGCTGTATATTTGCATGCTGCCGCTGCTGCTTACAAATATCTCGCGCCAGTTTGCCGGTGGGCTGGGCTTTCCCAACACCGCTTACGTGTTGGCCGAAAGTGGCCCCACCGGCCTGACCTGCCTGGAATGGTGCGGGGTAACGCTACCGGGGAGCAACCCTGGCAGTAAATAGCATTTGTCTAGCATCGGCCAGATCACAGGATTTAAGGAGGTCCAGGATGAACAGGATAAAACGTATTGATCCTAAACATCCTTATATCCTGTTGCTTTCTCTGCCGCCCCAGATTCAGTGTGGAATTTGTTTTAATGCCTCTTCATACACCTCGAAGTGTTCACCCTCGGCTTCTGCGGGGTCCACGTACTTCAGCCACATGCCCTCATCCGGATGATCGCCGGAGAGCAGCCGGCGGCTGGTGGTGATTTTGCCGGATGGATCGGCCCAGCGCACCTGGCCCATTTGCAGCAAAATATATTCTCCGGCATGCTGTGCCATGATTTCCTGGCGGTGCTCGCGGTAATACAAGCCCTGTTCCGCCGTGGTGCGCTGCCAACTGACCACGCGTTCCTCAGAATCCATCGTGTTGGCGAAGAACTTGCCCACCGGCGCCTGCACCTCCGATTGATAATCGATCTCAGCCAGGTTGATGGTGCCAAAACCGCCCTCGGCGGCCACCCGCAGGGCGTTGCGGTCGCGGTGGAAAGGCGGGGTGAGCCAATCAGACAGCGGGTCGTGTCCCATCAAATGCGCCCCGCAGGCATCCGTGGCGATCACCTGGTCGCCTGCCACCAGCGTATTGCAGATCAGCGGGTACGTCCCCGGCCCCCATTCCTGCCCGGCCTGGCACACCAGGCCGTCGAGAATATTCAGAGCCGGGTTAAAGATGCGTCCCAGGTCGGCCAGCATGTACGGCATGCGCACCAGGTGGTGATAGTACGCCCGCGGCCGGCCCTGCGGCTGCAATGGCACCAGGCCGAAGAGATTCTTTAAGCACAAGGTGATCCCCATAAACTGGTGATTCTTCAGCTTTTGCACCGAGACCATCTCATCTGCCTCCACGGTGCAGCGCGGTACCGGGTAGCGCTCGAACATCTGCCCGCCGCCGGGCACTTGCACCCACATCACCGGTTCGTTGTGCCCGTCGATAAACGGCACGCCAAACTCGCTCAGCACCGGCAGCAGGTTGTGGCTGGTCTCCGGTGGGTCGCCGGTGGCGGGCATTTCCACGCCCACATCCGTCATAAACAGTTCGGCCTGGGTGTGCTCGCGCAGCAGGCGCAGCGTGGCGCGCGCCACCGGGTCGCTGACCAGTTGCTGGCGCTGCCCCACATGCATCACCACATTGCGGTGCGCCCAATGCTGGTTGAACTTGATGCCAATCCGCCGGGCCCGGGCCAGCTTTTCCCAGGCTGCCTCCAGCGGGTCGGTGGCGCGTTTGAGCGCCTGGTACACCTGCTCATCACTCGAGCGATAATCGCACGCCACAGCGCGTACGCGATAAGATTTTTCCATAAGAACCTCGTTAAATCACTGACTCAGGCCGAAAGCGGCGCGGTAAGGACTGGATTTTGCATGTCTTCGTTGGCCCACTTGAGCAAGGCTTTCATATAGGCAATCGAATACGCCGTGCCAATGCGCTTATCGCCGCCCATCAGCGGGATATGATCGGCGATCACCACGCCTGAATAATTCGCCGCGCGCAGCGCCCGCATCACTTTAGCCATATCCATATAGCCGTCGTCGATGAAGGTCTCCACAAAATGCGGCAGGGGTTGGTCCACGTTGCGGAAATGCACCTTGAAGAGCTTGTTCTGGCGGCTGAACTCGGCGATGGTCTCGAGCACATCCTTGCCCATCAACGCTCCGCCCTCCAACCAGCAGCCCACACACAGGCACACGCCCACATTCGGGCTTCCTGCCAGGTCCAGCGCGCGTTGGTAGCCGTCAAAACTGCTGAAGATGCAGCGCGGCACGCCCGCTAGTTCGGGCCAGGGCGGGTCGTCCGGGTGGACCCCAATCAACACGCCCGCTTCTTCGGCCACGGGCGCCACCTCGTGAATAAAGGAGGCGAAGTTTTCCCAGATCTCTTCTTGGGTGTATCTGCGCTGATGCGACAGCGGCAGGTCAAAATGTTCATTGATCCAGTGCCCCTGCTGCGGATGATCCGCGTCAAAGGCGCGCGCCGGGGCGCCGCCGCGCGTGGGCTCGGGGGTGTTGCTCCAAATGCCGTTGGCCATGTGGGCGTAGGTGGTGTAGGGAATGCCGGCGCGCCCGAGATCGCGCAAATGCTGTAGATACTGGGCCACTTTGGCATCGCGCCCCGGCAGGTTGAGTACAATCGCTGCCTGGTTATGCACATCCAGGTTGCCCATGCCATACACTTTCAGCCCGTGGCGCTCAAACAACTCGCGGCGGCTGGCATAATACTCATAACTGGATTTCGCTGCGTTGGTCCACAGCACGACCCACTCCACGCCCATTTGTTGGATGAACTGCAGTTCTTCAGCGCTGGGCTCAGGCGAAGCCTGGATGGCTATTTTAATACCGGGTTGAATGGTAGGGATCATAGAGGCAGATCATTCCTTTCGGGCTTTAGTTTACATCCATTTGGCTAAATTGCGCAACACCCCAGCCGCCGGTGATCAGGGCTTTCTTAAAGTCGAAAGAGTGGATAAAAAAGACCTTCTAAGGTAAATTTGGAGTGCAACCACCAAAAAACCAAAGAAGGTCAAAATGGAGTCTACTACAAAAGCAAGCCAAGAAAAAGCGGCTCTTTGGGATTTTGCGTGGAACGGCCATATATGGGGGTAGTGTGATCAGGCAAAACAGCGATATCCTTCAATATCAAGGTAGAGACGTTGGAACAAGGTTGTAGTTTTGAGAATGCCATA